>SDBS01001053.1_pt1 | contig 27897 bp, 32 predicted proteins | sample 2277091 | NCBI WGS metagenome assembly SDBS01 (sample SAMN10404972, study PRJNA504765) | marine sediment metagenome | isolation source: marine sediment core GS10_PC15, 163 cmbsf | place: Arctic Ocean: Southern Knipovich Ridge | collected 2010
GTAGAAATCTTAGATATAAGTGAACCTTCTAATCCAACTCATGTAGGTTCAATTGATGATTCAGCTTGTGATGCAGTTAATGACAATGCTTGTGAACTTGATGGGGCTAGTGGTATTTATGTTCTTGGAGATTATGCTTATGTAGTTGCAGGTATTGATAATGGAGTAGAAATCTTAGATATAAGTGAACCTTCTAATCCAACTCATGTAGGTTCAATTGATGATTCAGCTTGTGATGCAGTTAATGACAATGCTTGTGAACTTGATGGGGCCTCGGGCATTTACATTTTAGGAAATTATGCCTATGTAACTGCAAATAGTGATAATGGATTAGAAGTCTTAGATATAAGTGAACCTTCTAATCCAACCCATGTTGGTTCGATTACAGATGGTGCAACTACAGAACTTGATGGAGCCTCTGGTTTTTACATTTCAGGAAATTATGCTTATGTAGCTGCAATGAATGATGAGGGAGTAGAAATCTTAGATATAAGTGAACCTTCTAATCCAATTCATGTAGGTTCAATTGATGATTCAGCTTGTGATGCAGTTAATGACAATGCTTGTAAACTTGATGGGGCTCGTGGAATTTACATTTCAGAAAATTATGCCTATGTAGCTGCAAATGGTGATGATGGAGTAGAAATCTTAGAACTTCCTTTTTCTTCTAATATTAATTTTGTAGAAGATATTAGCTCATATGAAAATCATGGAACTGCTTATGGAAATGCTATACAAGCAGAAGGTTATTTAGGAAAAGGAATGGAGTTTGATGGTGATGGGGATTATGTCGATATTACAGCAACACAAGATAAGAACACAATCTCTTTGTGGTATAAAAATTCAACAGCATCATCTTGGACACATATAGTTAATGCTTCAGGCACCATTTATATCAACGGAGTAACTGGGACTGCTTCTCAATATCCTATCTACATTAATGGAAACAAGGTCGAAATAGGAAAAACAGGAGCTTCATCATATTTCAACGGCACAATCGATGACGTAATGATTTTTTCAAGAGCTTTATCTTCAGAAGAAATTATTGGTTTATATGCAAATACTTCATCAAAATATTTATTTCATAATTTTACTGAGCTCGGTTTAGGAAATTATACATTTAAAGCATATGCGCAAGATACTTCTGGGAATGTTAATTGGACTGAGGAGAGGGAAGTTGTTAAGGTTGAGATAGAAGATACAACTGCTCCTAATGTTGTTTTAAATTTCCCTGAAGATGATACTACCTTAAGCTATACAAATGTAATTTTTAATTGCACTTCTTATGATAATTTTAATTTAGCCAATGTAAGCTTGTATTTTTCTTCAAGCGAAATTACTGGATGGACTGCTTATAATGATGCTGGAGATTATGGAAACCCTACTTGGGGTTCTATAGGAAATGTTACTAATTTTGGAGTAGATGATGCTCCTGGCAATCTTGTTAAATATTCTGATAACAGCGATACTGGAGTGCAGATTGAGTTTTCAGGCAGTTCATTAAGTGAAGGTAGTGGTGCAGATACTAATCATGGGGATCTTGCATATCCATTACATGGGGATGCAGCAACTGAGTTTGGGGGGATAATTAATGTGGCTAAAATATCTTATGCAACTATAGGCAATGATTTGATAGTTAATTTTTCAGGTCTTACAGGCGCTGACTATACTTTAGTTGCATTAGGAATGCGAACAAATTATAATATCCGGTGGTGTTCATATACAATTTCAGATGTTGATAGTTTTACTTATGCAAGTTCTTTGGGAGCTGAAGCTTCAACAACAACACTTGCAGATGATACTACAATTTATAAATGCGGTGATAATTGGAATGAGGGATATGTAGCAAAGTGGACAAATATTGTCCCTACAAATGGTAATATTTTAATTACAATAAAAGGGGTTGACCATAATGGGGATCTTGCAGATAAAGCATATCTTTCAGCAATTAAGCTTAGTCAAATCATGTCTTATGATATTGGCTGGCATGCTAATCAGACAAGAAATATTTCAGGAATTGAAAATGAAACAATATTTTCTTTAGATTTGAAAGAGGATACAACTTATACCTGGAATTGTTTGGCTGTTGATGAAGCTAATAATCAAAATTTCTCATCATCAAATTATACATTTAATATAAGTATAGATTCTCCTCCAGAAGTAACTCTTATTTTACCTTTTTATTCTGATATATTAAATGATGTAGATGTAACATTTAAATGTTTAGCAAGAGACGATTATGGTTTAGAAAATATAACTTTGTATTATAAAGATGGCGGGGCATGGCATGCTGAACAAACCAAAAGTTTGAGTGGAACTTATAGTGTTGAGACATTTCCTCTTACTTTATTAGATAAAACAAACTATGAGTGGAATTGTTTAGCTTGTGATGATTTAGGTTCTTGTGTATTTGCAATTTATAACTATACCTTTCTTATTGATAGTGATTATATTCCTCCTTTTACAAGTGTATGGATACCGACTAATGCTACGCATTCATCTGGCTTAGATGTAACAGCTAAAGTTAATGCTTCTGATGATGCTTTATACGCAGATGTTAATAAGAATGAAAACATAACTGTATATTCATGGAATGAAAGTCTTTCTGAAGAGCAGATATTAAGATATGTTATTGCACATGTTAAAATAGATGTACATGACAGAGGAGCAAAGACATATCTTCAGACAAATAATACAGGTAAATTTGAAACTTGCGGGGAGTGTATTAGTGATGCTGTTGTAGGTCATAATTTAATCTGCCATTTAACTATTTCTTGTGGTATTGATACAAATGATGAAGTTAATAATTTAAAATTAAGGACTGTTGTAGAAGACCCTGGTGGACCACCAAATGCTGCCAGTCAAGAGGATTATATTTGGCTGGATGTGGCTTACAGGTATGCTCCTGTTGTTTATAAACCCAGAACTTATGATAATCTTACCCTGTTGGAAAAGACAGTATTTGAGAGAGAAGAGGAGTTATTTGTTAATGTTTCTGTGATAGATAGAGAAGGAAGAGAAGATATAGAGAAAGTTAATATAAGTATTTTGGATCCAACTGGCAATGTTGTTGTTGATAATGCTTCAATGGTCAAAGATATTAATATTACTATTAATGATATTAATGGCAGTGTTTATAATTATTCTTGGAAAATTCCAGAGGATGCGCCTGGTGGTAATTGGACAATAAATATTTTTGCAACTGATAAAGCAGGGAATAAAGATTATAATACAACTAATTTTAGTGTTCTTATAGAGCAGCAGCCTCCTGAGATAGTTTGGGTTCAGAATATTTCAGATGTTATTCCTCTTGCTGGGGGTGTGAGAGATGTTAGTTTTGTTTTTACAGTATATGATGGAAATGGTTTTGATGATTTGACTGACGGCAGTGCAAGAGCTAATTTTACAAAAGAAGGTTATACTGATGTGCAGGAGTTGAACAGGGAGGATTTAAGTTGTTCTCGTATTGCTGTTTGGAATGATAATTATGCAAATTATTCTTGTACAATTGGAATGTGGTATTATGATGAGCCTGGTTGGTGGAATGTAACAGTTACAATTGCAGATAAATCTGGGCAATGGGGCATGAATGATAGTGAGAGTTTTTTTTATAATTCCCTTGATGCTATTAATATTACAAGTGTTTTGGATTGGGAGACAGTACATCTTGGTCAAACAAATTTATTTCCTGCAGAAAATATGAGTGTTGAAAATATTGGCAATATTGAGATTAATGGGCTTGAAATTAATGCAAGCAATCTTGTTGGAGAGGATTTAACAATATTTGGAGTAGGTAATTTTTCAGTTTCTAGTGATATAGATGGATGTGCTGGAATGTTTTTGGAAGCCGGAGTGGAGCTACCTATTGATGATGCAAGTTTAGATGTTTGGAATAATACTTTTGATGGAGAAATGGAATTGTATTTTTGTTTAAGAGAAGTTCCTGATTTACCTTTGCAAGAATATTCAACCCCTGCTGAAATTCCTTGGCAAATAACTATTCTTGCTGTAGCCCTTGTTATAAAAAGAAAAAGAAAGAAGAAAAAATCCAAGAAAGAAATTTTAGAAATCTTTGATAAGAGATTGAAGAGAGGCTTGAGTATTAAGCAATTATTGAATTTGAGTGAGGATTTAAGAGAGAAGTATAAAGTTAGTATAGAAGACTTGCTTGAGATTGCTAAGAAAAAGCTTGAAGAAGCTGTAGAAATACGAATTCCAATAATTATCTTTAAGCAGGGAATTAGTCCTGCAGAAGTATTATGCAAGTATTTGAAAGAGAATAAAGGGTTAAGATTTAGTGAAATTGCTAAATTAATTAATAGAGATGAAAGAACTGTTTGGATTAATTATAGGGGTGCTGTTGAGAAGAAAAAAGAAAAGATTAAAGTGGAAAAGAAAGCATTAGTTTCTGTTAAAGTGTTTGCTGATAGAAGATTAAGTGTTTTAGAGTCTGTTGTTAATTATTTGAAAGGGAAAGGATTTAGGAATTCTGAAATTGCTGAGATGCTAAATAAAGATCAGAGGAATGTTTATACTTTGTATTCGAGGGCTAAGAAGAAGCTGGGGTGATTAGTTTCAATTGTAACTATGATTTAGTTTTCTTGATATTCTTATAATTTATTGATATTGAGAGAGATTAGTGATTTGGAGATTACATTACATTTACGAAATATTTATAAAGAGTATTTTATTAATAAAAATATGAATGAAAAAAGAGTGTTATTAGGAGTAGTTTTTGGAATTATAGTTTTATCTGTTGTTAGTGTTAGTGCTGGATTTTGGAGTGATTTGTTTACGTTTGGTGAAGAAGGTGATTTGGAAGGGGAGTTGGCTGAGAGTGCGACTGCGACTGTGCAAATTGAAGCTTTGGAAATTCCAGATATAGTTTTTATTAGTGATGTTGATGATGGGACTCATTCTCCTAATCCAAATGCAGTTCTACCTTATGCTAAAGATGCTGATGATGGGACTAATCCAGATGGAACAGTTCAAGTAACTTTTTATTTTCTTGCACAATCTGGTGGAGGCTGGGGTTCTTTATATCCAGGTGCAGGCGATGATCATTCTAATGCAGTACTTATTAATCCAGGACCAGATCCAGGAGATATTAATAGAGGAAATGTTGTTTGCATAAGTGCAGGCAGAGTAACTGGTGATCCTGGATATGCAGGAGATACTGTGAGATATGAATGTACAATAGATTATATTTATTATTATGATTTTCCAGGAGCTACTTGGGAAGCAGAAGTAACTGTAACTGATATGGATGCCCAAACTAGTGATCCTGCTCAAGATACTTTTAATAATAAAGCATTTACTGTGGAAACAGTGACTGGAGGAACTATTTTGCCTCCAGAATATTTTAACTGGACTACTCCTGCTTTAACTGTTAGTACTGAAAATGATTACGCAGATGATTCTGTTATAGTATATAATTTGGGGAATGATGTATTGGATGTTGATGTCCAAGGCAGTGAGTTGCCAAAAGACCCTGAGGGCACACCTGTTATTGATGCAGATAGGTTTAGGGTTGAAGATTCAGATGCCACACAATGTGATACTAGTCCTAATATTTTAAATAATCAAGTTAGTTATGTGTCTAGTGATGTAGTTGTTATAAGAGCAGAGGATAGTAGTAGCGAATTATATGCATGCATAACTTATTTAACAGATTTAGGGTTACTTGCAGGGAGTTATCAAACAACAACTGCTTGGGATGTTATGATATATTAAAATGATAAATAAAAAAAAGATGCTGATGATAATAAAAAGTTTTTTAGTAATTGGAATATTGTTAATTATGTTATGTTCTTTAGTTAGTGCATTGACAGTTTCTTCTCTTTATGGTAAAAGTGAAGCCAATGTTTTACAAATGTATCCTGGAGAGAGCAAAGATATTATTTTAACTGTAGAAAGTAGTGATGAAGATGGAGATTTAAATCTTAAAGCAGAGATTATTGAAGGTTCTGTAATAGTTAGTTTAATTAATGGACCGGAATATTCTCTTCTTGCAGGAGAAAATATTGTATCTAATTTAAGAGTGGAAATTCCAGAAGATGCTACTTTAGGTACAGAGTATACTATGAAAGTTCATTATAGTAAAATTTCTGAAGAAGCAGTAGAGGGTGGTGGCAGTGTAATTCTTAGTTTGTCTACAACAAAAACTATTAATGTCTTAGTTATTGAAAAAACAACAGAAACCCCAGAAGGAATCAGCACAACCTGGATAATACTTGGAATTATTCTAATTGTTGCAGTAATAGCAGTTATATATTTTATTTCTAAAAGTAAAAAAGCTTCTGTACCTGCTAAGTAAATTTATAACTAATTATTTTTTACATAAATTTATTAATTAAATATCTTAAATTATATTATGAGAAAGAGATTTGTTTTATTTGTAACTAGCCTGTTATTTAGTTTTTTTTTAATTTTAAGTATTATTAGTCTTGTTGGTGGATTTGGTGTTATCTCTCGTTATTGGGATGAGAATCCTTTAATAATAGCTCCTGGAAAAAGCAAGGATGTTGTTATAAATGTGTAAAGCATATCTGGTGATAATGATATGGATATAAGAGCAGAAATATTAGGAGGTTTGGAAATTATTAAATGGATGGATAATGATTTTGAGTATTTTCTTCCATCAGGAGGAGAAACAAAAGTTAATTTAAGAGTGAGTGTTCCAGAAAAAAATTTTAATTCTGAATATCCAATTACTATAAAATTTACCCAAGTTTCTGGATTTGAGGAAGGAATGGTAAGTTTTGGGCTTTCATATAAAAAGTCTTTTAAGGTTTTAGTTATTAGAGAACCAAGAAAAAGAATAGCATTAGAGAAAATTGGTGTTAGAGGGATAATATTAATAATTTTGGTTCTTGCTATACTTGTGGTTATTTATTTTATATGGATAAAAAAGAAAGTTTCTTTTAAGGATAGTGAATTAAATAACCTATCTAATACAAAATAGTCAAAACAGTGAATAAATGATTAAATATGACTGTATTTTTAGTTTTTTATGGAAAATAAAACTTTGTTGAATAAATTGAGAGTTGGTGTAACTTTAGCTGGTTTGGCTTTTTGGGTTTTTGGAGTTTCTGGATGTGCAGTAGGATGGTATACAAAAGAACAAATGAAATATAATTTAGAAGAAGATATGAGGATGGCAAAGCTGATTGCTCCTCATAATGAAAGCGCTTTTGTTCCTTTGCATCTTCCAATATATTTTTATTCTAAATAATTAGTTAATAATATAAATTAAGTTTTCTGTTTTAATTAATGGATAAAGAATTTTTTGCAAGAGATGCTGAAATTGTTGCTCGTGAGTTGCTTGGGAGAATATTAGTTGTTGATGTCGGTGGTGTTAAGAAAAAAGCACGAATTGTTGAGACAGAAGCTTATTTTGATTCTGAAGATCCTGCTTCCCGTGCTTGCCAAAATGGTGATTTAAAAGAGACTATGAAAATGCAAGCTGGAACAATTCTTGTTTATGGTGTTCATAATAATTGGTTGATTAATTTTGTTGTTGGCGATGAAGGGAGTGCAGGGGCTGTTTTACTTAGAGCTTTAGAGCCTTTAAACTTTGAAGAAAAATGTTCAGGACCTGGTTTGCTTACTAAAGCCTTACAAATAGGCAAAGATTTTCATAAACAAAGTATTATTAATAATAGAGAATTAAGTTTAGTTGATGTTAATAAAGAGGATGAAAAGGATTTTGAAATTGTTGAATCTTTTCGCGTAGGGGTTAGAAAAGATTTGCCAAAAAAATTAAGATTTTATATTAAAGACAATAAGTATGTTAGTAGAAAATGAAAAAGCTAATTAAGAAAAAAGCAGCTGTTCTTTTTACAGGTGGGAAAGATTCTTGTTTAGCTTTGCATATGGCTTTGCAACAGGGTTATGATGTTTGTTATTTGCTTAGTGTTTTGCCCAAAAGTTTTGATAGTTTTATGTTTCATAAGCCAGATTTGAAATTGCTGGAGAAACAGGCTGAGACATTGGGGGTTAAACTAATAACTCAAGAAACTAAGGGTGAAGAGGAGCGAGAGTTAAAGGATTTAAGATTACTAATAAATGAAATAAAGAAGAAGATTGATGTTATTGTTGCTGGAGGAATTGCAAGCAGCTATCAAGGAAAAAGAATTAAAAGAATTTGTAAAAAAATGGGATGTGAGTTTTATGCTCCTTTGTGGAATTATAAAAGCGAGGATGTTTGGAATTCATTGTTCAAGGAGAAGTTTAAAGTTATTTTAACAAAGATTAGTTGTGAAGGGATTGGTAGGGAATTTTTAGGGAGAATTATTAATAAGAGAATTTTTAATGAGCTTAAGAAATTGGCTGAGAAGTATAAATTTAGATTAGATTTTGAAGGAGGAGAGGCAGAGACAGCTGTTCTTTTTATGCCAGAATTTAAAAAACATATTTACATTAAATATGATATAAAAAGCGAAGGAAGGTATAGGCATTGGTTGGATGTTTTAGAAATTAAATAAAAAATAAAATAATTTATAACTTACAAGAATAATAGTTTGAGGGATGAGGAGCTTAAGCAATCAAAAGAGAACGACCCGCATTCAGAGTTTTTTGTTCAATAAAAAGATACTAAACTCTAAATGCTCGCAAACAAACTCATCTGAGTAACTTATAAATTGCAGAGATATAGATATAAATAAAAATCAAAAAAGAAAAAATGGCGAGAGGAATAGAATTTTGCAGAAAGAAATTAGATAATGGAATTATAGTTATATTTGAAAAAAGAAAAGCGCGTGTTGTGGCTGTTGCAAGTTCTGTTAAGTTTGGGGCGCAATATGAGGCTGAGAAAATTAAAGGAATTTCTCATTTTATTGAGCATTTGATTTTTAAAGGAACAAAAAAAAGAACAGTTAGTGAGATTCCTAAGGAAATTGAGAGCAAGGGAGGAATTATTAATGCATTTACAGGAGAGGAGATAACGAGTTATTGGAATAAACTTCCAAGCAAATATTTTGAGTTAGGTGCTGATATCACAAGAGATTTGATTTTAAATCCTTTATTTGAAAAAAAAGCTTTGGAAAGGGAAAGGAAAGTTATTTTAGAAGAGATTAAGATGTATCATGATAATCCAAGCACTTATGTTATAGAAAAGATAAAAGAGATGTTATATGAGAAGCCATTTAATATGTCTATTGCAGGGAGTGCAAAAACCGTTTCAAATTTATCCAAGGAGAAAGTTGTTGAGTTATTTAAATCAATTTATTCAACAAATAATATGATTTTTAGTGTTGTTGGGGATGCTAATTTCAGTGATGTTTTAAGAGAAGCTAAAAAATTTCCCAAGACAAACAAAAAAATAAATTTTATCCCAATAATTTCTAAAAATGAAAAATTAATTGAGAAAAGAGGGGGGATTGACCAGGCTCATGAAGTTTTGGGTTTTCACATGCCTAAATTAAATGATAAAAATAGATATGCTGCTGAAATTTTTGATTCTATTCTTGGAGGAGGAATGAGTAGCAGATTATTTCAGGAAATCAGGGAAAAAAGAGGGCTTTGTTATGCTATTAAGAGCAGTTTAGAACAATCAAAAGATTATGCTTATGAAATAATTTATGTTGGAACTGTCAAACAAAAAATAAATGAAATTAAAAAAATTGTTTTAAAAGAAATTAAAAAATTAGAGGGATTAAAGAGAAGTGATTTTGATGAAGCTAAAGAAAGGCTTATTGGTTTAAGGCAGATAAGCAAGGAAAAATGTGATTCAACAATGACTGAGCTTTTGTTGGAAGAAATTGGAGGAAATGCAGGAAATTATTATAAATATGAAGATAAGATTAATGCAGTTAAATTAAAAGATGTCAGGCAGTTAAGCAGGTTAAAAGGATATAGCTTTGTTGCTTTGGTTCCTAATTAGGAATATTTTTCTATTAATCTAAGCAAGAAATTCACATCCTCCAGGATGTAGCATCAATAACCCACAGATTTTATAGTCTGTTGATGAGAGTATAGCTTTATGGACAGTAGTGCCAGCTTGAAGTCTAAAGTTTTAGTATGTGGAGGATATCAATTGAGATAGCAACACTTAGAAATATCCAAATATAAAAAAGAAAAATAAATTAAAAAATTATTTAAAAGCTTTAATTAATGCAGGCACGCCGATGACTAATACTGCTATTGCAATTACCCAGTCAGCGTATGGCTCTAAAAAGGTTAGTGTTAATAAAGGCAATGCCAATATTATACCAATAAGAGTTACCAAAATTGCGGTTAACTTGTCCATTTTTACCTCCTTTGTTATTTATTTTAATAGGGATTATTTTTTCTTTATTAATTGCATTATACCTATTACTAATACAACTATTACTAAAGCCCAAGCAAGTATGCCATCCGTTACTGTTCCTAATTGGGTTACTCCAACTAAAGGAAGCCCCAGTACAATTCCTGCAAGGATTATTAGCCATGCATTAAGATTTTTCATTTGTTTTTTCCTCTTTTCTTATTTGTATTAGGAAAAAGCTATTTAAATAGGTTTTGTTTTTTTTATAGACTATTATGGGAAAAAAATGAGAGTCTTTATTGCTTTGGATTTATCTCGAGAAGCTATTAATGAGATTAAGAGAATTCAGGAAATAATTAGAAAAAGAATCCTTTTTATTGGGAAATTTACAGAACCTGAAAATTTGCATTTGACTTTGAAATTTTTAGGTGAGATTGATGAAAAGAAAGTTGGAGAAGTAAAAGAGAGATTAAGAGAGATTAAATTTGAGAATTTTGAAGCTGAACTTGCTGATGTTGGTGTTTTTTCTAAGAAGTTTATAAAGATTATTTGGATAAAATTAAATGGCAAGAAAGTTTTTGAGTTACAAAGGGAAATCGACGATAAATTAAAAGATTTATTTGAGCCAGAGCAAAGATTTATGTCGCATATTACAATTGCAAGAGTTAAGAATGTTAAAGATAGGAAAGAATTAATTGAATATTTGAAAAATATGAAAGGCAAGAAGATTAAATTTAAGGTTGACAGGTTTTTTTTTAAAAAATCTGAATTATTTCCAGAAGGCCCAATTTATAAAGTTATTGAAAGATATTCTGCTGAGAAAAAATAAATACCCTATAAAGAAGGCATCTGATATTTATATATTTTCAGTTTTTATTCTATATTTTGCATTATAATTTTGTTTTTAAGTTTGAGATTGTTGATTGTATTTTAATGGAAGAACCATTAAAACAAGAGATTGAGGAACTTGTTGACGAGACCCTTAGTTTTACTTTAAAAGATCCTAATATTAAGAGAGTTGTTGTAACTGATTTTTATGTTCAAAATAATCCTCAAAATAGAAATCATACTTATCATAGATTCTTAAATAAGCAATCGGTTATAAATAAGGAGATTGAAGTAAAAGCTATTTATCCTTATAATCCTTTAAAAGATTATCAGAAAGGAGATTATATTCTTTATATTGATAAGTGGTTAAAATCTAATCATTCAAAAGTCTCTTAAAACTTTCTACCTTCTTTTTTAGGATTTTGCTTAATTCTTCTTCTGTTGCATTTAATATGTTTGAAAGAGTTTTAAATTGTTTAAGAAGTTTTCTGGCTGTTGCTGGTCCTATTCCTGGAAAGGCTTCTAAAATATATTGTTTTTGTTCTTGGATTGTTTTTGGAATTTTGTGGTGGAGAGTTATTTCTGTTAGTGGTTTGAGTTGTTGTTTTGCTAAAATGATTAGGTATTCTACAGTATCTTCATAATCTTTAGTAAATATTATCGGGATGTTATAGTTGAGGGAAATTGAGAGAATAAATCCTCTAATTGCATTTGGATTTAATTTGGTTTTAGTTATGTATAATTCTTGTTCGTCTAATCCTTCAATAATAACAAGCTGTTGCTTGTATTTTTGCATTTGTTTTAATTGCTGTATTAATCTTTTGTTAATCATTGAAGAAATAAAATCATTTACTGTTTTTCTTTCAATTATTATGTTTCCAATTAAATAATCACCTATTTTTAATGATTTGATTTCTAAATTAATCTGATTTGAATCATAAAGTTCACTTATGATTAGAGAATTTTTTTCGTGGATATCTGCGATTATGGTTGGTTTTTGTTTGGGTTTTGTTTTTTTAGATTTTTTGAAGATGTTGTGGAACATTTTATTTAATATTAGTACTTTATGATATTTTAAGCTTTGTGATGAAGGGATTAAGTTGAGAATAAAGTTTTCTGATTTGGTTTTTTAGGTTTTAGGTTAAGAGATTTACCTGAATCTAAATCAGCTTTTATTGATTCAATTGCCTGATACATCTTTTTTTCTTTATGGAAAGCCGCCCAGTAATAAGCTTCGTCGCGTGTTTTTTCAATCATTAAGATTATTAGCTTTCCTGGTTTGAGACGGGCTGTTCTTCCCATTCTTTGAATTTTCCTTATTGCACTTGGAATTGGCTCATAAAAGATTACAGCAGAAACTTCTGGAATGTCAAGCCCTTCTTCTCCTATTGATGTACTTACTAAGATGTTTATTTTTCCAAAGGAGAAATCATGAATTATTTGCTGTTGTTCCTTTTGGCTGAGACCTGTTTCCCCTTTTTTAAGCTGTCCAACAAAAACTCTTGCATTTACCTTATTTATTTCGTTTAATGTTTTGCAAATTCTTGTTACTGTTTCTCTGTATTGAGAGAAGACAATTATCCTGATTTTTTCTTTTGTTTTAAATTCTTTTTCTATTAGTTCTTTAAGTTTTGCAAGTTTTGGGTTTTCAATTTTTTTGGTTATAAGTTCTGTTGTTCTAATATAAGCTTGATTAAATTGTGGTTGTTTAATTAATTGTTTAACTGCCCTGCTCTTATTTTGTTCTGCTTGTTGAAAAAGATCTTGAAAATATCTTTGTAAAGAAGAAAGAGTTTGTGTTTCTAAAAGTTCGAGGCAGTATTGTAATTTTATTGCTTGTGCACAGGCACTTGCTCCTGCAAGGAGATTAAAGTGTTTGTTTCCTTTTGCTATCATCGTCATAATTCTTTTTTGCAATTCAATAATATTTTTTTTAGTCGCTGGTTGAAAAAGAAGTTTTCTGTTTTTAAGTTCTCCAGTTTTTTTGTCAAGAAGTTCTTTTAAAAGAATTTGAATTTCTTTAAATTCTGATGGAAAATTTAGTTTTATGATTTCAAATTTGAGTTCTTGCAAATATGGTTTAACATCTTCTGATTCGCGGGTTCTTAATCCAATTGTTTCAATTCCAAGATTTTGTGCTATTTGTTTAATTGTTTTTTTGTCTGTTCCTGGGCTTGCTGTTAATCCAAGGATTCTTTGGTTTTGTGATTGTTGTTTATATTTTTCTGCTACATAGGTATATGCATAGTTTTTAAGGCAACGATGACATTCGTCTTCAATTAGTAGTGAGACCTCATTTAAGTTGTAGAGGTTGTTTTTTAAATCATTGCTTATACATTGCGGGGTAGAAAAAATAATGTCTGCATTTTGCCATAATTGTTTTCTTTTTTTTGCATTGATTTTCCCTGTAAAAAGAATTAGTTCTGCAAATAATTCTGGAAGATGTTTTTGAAAATAAGCTTGATGTTGTTCTGCTAATGGTTTTGTTGGTGCGAGAAAAAGAGATTTTGTTCCTGGACAGGTTTTTTGCCTATTAATTGTTAGCATTAATGCAATTAATGTTTTTCCTATTCCTGTTGGAAGAACAACGAGGCAATTCTTGTCTTTACAAGTTTCGTAAATTACTTGCTGGTATTTTCGAGGGGTTATTTTTGTGAGGGTTTTGTGGGGCATATTATACTTTATTACTATAATTAATTATTTAAAGGTATATGGAATTAATTTTTTATGAAATATTTAGATGAGCTTAATAGATTAAATTTGCCTATTGATAAGTATGCTATTTTTGGAAGTGGGGTTTTAGCTATTAGAGGGATTAGAGAAAATAAAGATTTAGATATCATTGTAAAATGGGAATTATGGGATGAATTGATTTTTAAATATGAAGTTAAAGATGATGAAATAGAAATTGGAAATTTGCATATTGTACGAAATCTTTTTCCAGATGTGGGGCATGTTGATAGCTTAATTTATGAATCTGAAGTTATTAATGGGATTCATTATGTTAAATTAGAAAAACTTTTGCAATGGAAGAAGATTAAAAGAAGAGATAAAGATTTGGAAGACATCAAATTAATTGAAAATTATTTAAATCAACACAATAATTAAAGAAACAACATAAACAACCACTAACAAAATCCAATTAATCAAACTTCCGAAAAAAAGTTTTGTTCCGTCGAGACTGCTTATTGGAAGAAGATTCCAGATCCCATAGTAAATTGAGTATTTTGTTAATTCTGGTTGTTTGAGGATTGCGCCTATAATTGCAAGCAAGATTAATGCCCAAAATCCCCAGGCAGCTGTAAAAGCCAGGTCTGATTCATTTATTTCAGTGTATCTATAAGCGCCTCTTTTTTTAAGAGCTCTTTTTTTAGAAATATTTTCAGCATTAAATTGTAATAGTGTGAAAGGCTTGATTAATCCTAAAGAAATTATTGATAGGAAAAAAGGCAAGATTAGACCAATTGGAACTGGTTTTTTAAATTTGCTCCTTTCATACCAGCCCCATCTTTTAAATTCCCAGATTTTATACTCTATTTTTAGGCTATAGTGAGTTGAGGCAACTTTTTTAGCTAAAGCACTGATTAATATGATTATAGCAGAAATTAGCAAACCATATAGGGAAAAAGTTAATTTAGGGTTAAATTCAATTATAAACCCCATTATTAAGACTGCAATTATTATCCAGATTATTTCTTTTTTTGTGAACATATTTTTGGAAGTGAATATATTTATATAAAGTTATCTTTTTGTTTTTTATATTATTAATATTAATGATTTTACAAATTATCACGCTCGAGAGAGAGCTTAAGAGAGAGAAAAGAACATAAGCAAACTCACCTGCATAACTTAATAAATTGTAAGATTATAAATAAGAATGAAAAAGAATTTATTACATCTATACTTTTCAGTTACAGAAAAGTATTTAAATGAAAACATATTTTTTTTAGTATGAAGATAAAAAAGATAACAGATGTGATTGGGAGAAAGGTTTATACTGACACAGGGGATTTTTTTGGTGAAATTGAAGAAGCTAATTTAATTGAAAATAAGGTTGATTCTTGGAGGATAAGGATTGCTAGTTCAATGGGTAATTTTCTTGGAGGTGCAAGAGGGGTGATAATTCCGCATCAGTTTGTAAAAGCTATTGGGGATATTGTAGTTGTAAGCAAAGCAAGTTTGCCTTTAGAAGAAGGTGAGGAAACTGTTGAACAAACAGTTGATTTGTCTGAAGGCTCTGAAGTTAGCGAAGCTGCTGAAGCTAGTGAAACTCCTGTAATGTAAGATGGTTGACCCAATTTTCATATCACCGCTTTTTACAAGTTATATTTTGCCTTTTGTACTGGTTTTTACTCTAATTTTTGCAATTTTAGAAAAAACCAAATTATTAGGTGAGGGTAAAAAACAGATTAATGCAATTATTGGTTTAGTTGTTGGGATAATTTTAATTGCTTTTCCTTTTGCAAGAAATATTGTTGTTCAATTAATGCCTTTTTTAGCTATTTCTGCTGTTGTTTTATTTGTTTTTATGCTTTTATATGGGTTTATTATGGGTAAAAAAGAAGGAGATGTTTTGCATAAAGGAGTTAAAATTGCATTAGGAATTATTTTTGCTTTAGCTTTGATAACTGTTCTTTTATTTGCTACAGGATATTGGGAACGTGTTTATGATTTTATATTTGGAAGAGAAGGAGGAAGCCAGGTTTGGATTAATATTTTATTAATTGTAATAATTGCAGGAGCTGTTGCTTCTGTTGTTGCGACTAAGGATAAGGGGGAGAAATAATTTTATATTTATTCTAGTAATTCTCAATTAAAAAAGCTAAATCTCAGTAGTTCTCGAGTTATATGAGTAAGTATTAATAACAAATTTATAGAAATATATTTAAAAATTGTTTAATAGAAACATATATAAATTAAAATAAACTTTTAAAAATAAGAGGTTGAATCAGAATGGCATATGCTGGATATGGGACTACAATAACTGATATTTTGAATACATGGGCAGATTACGGAGTATTCGCATATATTCTGCCTTTTTTAATTATTTTTGCATTTGTTTATGCTTTATTGAGCAAAAGCAAGCTTTTAGGTGAAAATAGAGGAGTTCATGCAACACTTGCTCTTGCTGTTGGTTTAATATCATTACAGTTTGATTATGTTTCAAACTTTTTTGCAACAATATTTCCTTATGCTGGTATTGGAATTTCTGTTTTATTAGTTGCTTTGATTTTAATGGGTGTATTGACTGAAGATGAGAAAGCAAGCAAGTGGGTATTTTTTGGAATAGGTGCTGTAATTTTCATAGTTGTTATGCTTTATACTATTTATGATTTTCAATGGATGGGGAGATATGTTGGAATAGAGTGGGGGCCGTGGATTGTTTTGGCATTAATTATTGGAGGAGTAGTTACATTCATGATTGTTGAGAGTAAGAAGACTTCTACTACTAGTAGAACCAAGACTACTTAATATAAAATTAATGAAAAATACATTACAAAATATTAAATATTATTAATTTATGTTCAAGAGATGAGAGTTTAAGCTACTCAGAGCAGAGCTTAATAATATCACTAACTTACAAATAATATCGCTCGAGGAATACTGAGATTAAGTGATTTAAAATTGAGCATTAGGGATAATAGATAAAAATAAAAAATATAAAATAAAATGGCAATTGACATATCCGGAATTAATTTTTTTATGCCTGTATTTAGTTTTTTATTTGTATTTGTGATTGTTTATGCCTTGCTTTTTAAGACAAAAGTTATTGGAGAAGGCAAGTTTATTCTTTCAATAGTTAGCTTCATTGTTGCTGTTATTTTTATGAGTTTTTCTTCTATGGAATTATTTGTTAGGACAATAGTGCCTTGGTTTGTTGTGCTGTTTGTTGTGGTTTTATTAGTGTTATTAATTGTGGGTTTATCAACTAAAAGTTTGGATAAAATTATGACTCCTGGTTTTGCCTGGGTTGTTGTTGGTATTTTAATTATTATATTTTTAATTGCCGCAATTAAGGTTTTTAATCCTGTGCTTCACCCTGACCTGGTTGTGACTTCTGGAGAGGGTACAAGCTTGTTAGAGCAGGTAAAAGATTACTTAGGCGGAGGAGTTGCTGGAAGTATTTTATTGTTAGTAATTGCAGGAATTGTTGCTTGGGTGATTACGAGGAAGTAGATTTTTTATATTTATAATCTCACAAATTATTACTTTCTGTTATGAGTAGCTTAAACAAACTTACCTGTATAGCTTTAATTTTTGTGAGATATTGAGATTTTTCTAAAAGATAAAATATATAAATAAGATTTGATTTTAGTTTTTATGGAAAAGAGGGTAAAGATGAAGAAGCCGAAGGCAAAAATAAGAGTGCCTAAGTTGAAAATCAAAACAAAACATTTATTATTTGTAGCGATTTTTGTTTCTTTTTTAGCAGCTTATCTTTTTCCAGGGGTTGGGGAGAACCCAATGGTTCAAACTTCAATAACCTTTATTGGAATTCTTTTTGGTATAATTGTTGGTTTTTTTATTGCTGACCTATATACAAGATACCAAGGAATAAGAGATAATGCAGGAACTGATTCAAGTTGTTTATCAACTTTTTATTTTTTTGCACAGATATTAGGAGAGAATAAAAAAAACAAAAAATGGCTGAAAAAAGTAGAAGATAGGATTAATAATTATGTCAAAAAATTTATGCCTTTGCCTTGGGGGAGATATTCTGAAACTCAGAAAGAATTTGATGCATTAGGAGACTCATTAAAGGAAGTGAAATATGATACAAATAAAGAAAATGAGACTTATTCTAATATTCTGAATGTTTATAATCAACATTCTGAAGCAAGAGAAAACCTTGTTATGTTTGGAAAAGACAAACTTTCATGGGGAGAATGGTTGGTAAGCTTATTTTTAGGAGGTTTATTATTAGCATCATTATTTTATATTAAGGATGCCTCTCTTGTTTCAATAGTTTTTACAGGAGCAATTACTGCTTCGATACTACTTTTATTTCTTGTTTTAAGGGACTTGAACAACTTGAATTTTGGTGAGCAGGCAGTTTCAATAGAACCTTATGAAAGGGTTTTAGATGCTATTGGGAAACCAAGATATTATAGAAAAAAAGGAGATGTTCTTGATGTAACAGTATAACAATCTTTATTAATAATGTCTGGTTTTATTTTTTATGAAAAAATTGGTGATGGGACTTGTTGGAGTTGTGTTAAGTTGTTTAGTTGGTTGTCAGTCTGAGGACCTTATAAAACAAGAAGCTCAGAAATTTAATTATTATTCTAATGAAATAAGAAAAATAATTGGAGCAGATCCTAATGACTCTTATAGAGTTTTTCCTAATATAGGAGAAAAAACTCCTATTCAAGCTATTATTTATGGGGAAAAGGGCACTAAAATAATAATATATTCTAATTTTGATAATGATGGAGCATATGAAAAATCAACAACCACAATTCCTAAAAAATTAGATATAAGGGTAATTCCTGCAGACCCTAATAAAGGCAAGTTTAAAAAATATATTCCAAAAAATGAAATAAGGAAAAGGATAAAGAGAAAAGGATGGATTGTTTATAATGATTGATTATTTTTAACTTAATTTGAGATTTATTTTTAATAACCAAAAAAAATCTACGAGATTTTTTGGGCCCAGAAAATTTTTATTTTGGGAAATTTTCTTGGGCTTACAAAAATATTAGTTTGGAAGATAAGCTTATGTGCGCTAAATGAACTCATCAATAGAACTTAATAATTTAGAGAGATATGGATTTTTTAAAATTTACCTCAAATAATCTTCAAAACTGGGTTTTTGTTTTTTCTTTTTTTCTGATTTAGATTTTGTTTTTGGTCTTGGCCTGCTTGGCTTTGTCTCGCCACGTGTTATTTTCTGAAGTTCTCTTATATTATCTGTTAAGGGATTAAGAATTTTTGAAAATGAATCTTGTGTAACATGCATTTCTTTTGCTATGTTTTGAATATCTTTTCCATAATCTCCTATCTTTCCTAAAATAGCTGTTTGAAATTCATTTAAAGTACCTTCAATTTTTAATAATCTTTCATTTAATTTTTCAACTTCTACTGCAATTTCTTCCCTGAATTTTGTGAATGAAGCAATTTGTTTTTTTAGCTGAGTTGTTTTTTCATCTACTATTTGGCTTGCAATTTCATTTATTGTTTCAATATCTGCTTCTTGTGGTTGATATTTTGGATATTGGTATTCTTGATAAGTTGGGTAAGCTTCTGGTTGAGGTGCTGGCATTTGGGTTGTTGGTATTGGTATTGTTGAGGGTTGAAAAGATGGAGGGATTTCTTGCATTGGCATTGGTTGGTTAGGTTGAGTAAATTGCTGTTCTGGAGTTTGTGGGATTTCCGAAGTTTGCATCATGCTTGGCTGCATTTGCGGAGTTTCAGTTGGAGGGCTTATTTCAGATGTTGATTGGAGGGGTTGTGCTGGTGGAGGAAGCTGAGGGGGCTGAGGAGATTGCTGCATTATAACATCTTGTTCATTTAATGCTGATTTAATTTTTGATTGAGAAATAGCTTCATTAATTTCTTTTGGGGAAAAACCTTCTTGTTTAAGAGAGTTTAAAATTTCTGATTCAGTTCTTCCTTCTTGTTTTAATTGCATTATTGTTTCTAAAATTGCCATGTTTTTATTATCCCTATTTTATTTACTTTTTGGTAATATATAAAATTTTTAAGTTCTGTTTTGAGTAGCTTAAGCGTCTCATCTCCAGCACGTTATATTTTATGAGTTAGTGATATTTATATATTAGTTTTTTAGGGTTTTATATTTTGCGTTTTTATTTTTAATTAAGTATTTAATTTTGTTTATAGTCAATGATAATAATACTCCTACTAAAATACATAAAATTATATACACTATTGGGTAAACAAGATACATATGAACACAATCCCTACGACAACCAGTAAAAAACGTGTTCAAATCAAGAAGAGGCATATGAAAATGTTCTCGAATCCATTTGATTTCAAACCCTGCTAAAGCAAGAGGAGAGGTAATCAAACCAACCACCCCGCCAATGATAACACCTTTCTGCCATCTTTTAAGTTTTTTCCACCAATTTCTATTTTCTGCTTTTTCCATCTTCTTTTTTCCTTTTATTATTAAAAAGATTCTTAGTTATTTACTTTCCTGATTTTCTTAATTCATCCTGAACTATTTTTTTTACATCTTGAATTCTTGCAAATTTTAATGGTTCAAACATTTTCATCTGCCTTCCTAAAATTTCTAATTCTGATTTTCTTGCAAGATTTGGCATTTCATTAACTATCCTGGCCATTAATTGTTTTAATGTATTAATTTCAAAACTTATTTGTTTTAACTGTTTTTTAATTTCAGAATCTTGTCTTAGAGAGTCTTCTTTAGTTGAAATCAGGTTTTCTCCAATTAGCAAAATCCTATCTTTTATGAGTCTTTGTTTTTCTTCTATTTCATTTAATCTGGTTCCGAATTCAGCTAAAAGAGCGTTTATAGGGTCTTGTGTTGGTTGGATTTGTTCGTCCATTTTCCTCTTTTTTATATTCTTTTATATATTATTAAAGAACAGGGGTTTAAAATTGTTGTGTTGATTATAATTAAGTTTTAATAGTGAGGTGTTTTTATTTGTTAAAGAGTAAAAGAGAGGCAGAAAGAAACATGTTATTTAAACCAGGGACTCCGTTGTATTCTTATGAAATAGTCAGAGAAGCAGGGAACCAGGTTATTTATGCAAATTATTTAGGGGCGGCTTTTGTTCCAAATTTAGCAGAAAATCCTGAGATAATGAACAGGACAATTGATTTGCTTATTGAGGCTCCGAACATTTCAAGAATTGTTTTTGTCCAGCAGAGAAATTATAATTATAATCCTCCCCAGGTTTTTTTATTGCAGGAAATTGCTAATTTGTATGTTTATTTAACAAAACAGGAAAAAATCCTTTCTCCTTTGAAATTATCTATTGCTGGTTCAGAATATTTAGGGCAGAGATATAATGATGTAAGTTATCTTTTGATGATTTTGAAAAGAGACCCTATTGCTTGTTATGTTGAATTGGAGAGGTTTTTAAGGGAAGAGAGGATAAATTTGGAAAACACTTCTGAAGAGCTGAAATTTGACCAGCTGAATTATGTAAGATTGTTGGAAAAATTTCATTCTCTTTTGGAAAATACCAAACTTATTAAAGATGTGAAAAAATATTTGGTTGATTATTCTCTTGGCAACCGGGGGATTTATTTTTATTTTTTTAGGCCAGATATTATTCCTAATTTTACTTTTACAAGGTTGATGGCAAGTTTGCCTGAAGATGCAGAAATGATTGAGCAGTATGAGATTGGAGAGGATTATGATAAGAGTGTTGTTACGATTTTGAAAAGAGAGCAAGATGCAAAATATATTTATCATTTAATGCCTCCTGAATATTCTTTAGATGAAAACAAGCAAAACTTGCTGAATTTAGCCAGAAATGTCTTGATTGAACATCAGCCTAAAGCAGAAGAGTTTACAGACCCTGAAAGGACAAGGCAGGTTTTTTTTAATGTTTCAAGGGACTTGTTAAGGGAGTTAAGTGAAAGCAGGAAAGTGAAATTAAGTTATAATGAGTTAAATAAATTAGCCACGATTTTGGTTAGGCACACAATTGGTTTTGGATTAATAGAGGTTCTTCTTCAGGATAAGAATTTGCAGGACATTATGTTAAATGCACCAATTCCAATTAATCCGATTTATTTGAGGCATGGTGATTATGACGAGTGCTCAACTAATATTGTGCCAAGTAAGGAAGATGCTGATTCATGGGCAGCTAAATTTAGGATGATTTCTGGAAGGCCTTTGGATGAGGCAAATCCAATTTTAGATACTGATTTAAGTTTGGGCAATATAAGGTCAAGAGTTTCTATTATTCAGCAGCCTTTGTCACCAGGAGGATTAGCTTATGCAATTAGAAGGCACAGGGAAGAGCCCTGGACTTTTCCTTTATTTATTAAAAATAAGATGATAAATAGTTTTTCTGCTGGTTTGATGGGTTTTTTAATTGATGGTGCAAGAACAATGCTTATTGCTGGGACTCGTTCATCTGGAAAAACAAGTTTGCTTGGTGCTTTAATGCTTGAGATTATTCCAAAATTTAGAACAATTGTTATTGAAGATACTTTAGAGCTTCCTGTTGAGTCATTAAGAAAGCTAAAATATGATATTTTAAGAATGAAAGTTAGGAGCAGTTTGCTGAAGACAACTACAGAAATAGGTGCAGATGAGGGGATTAGGACATCGCTTAGATTAGGAGATTCTTGTTTAATTATTGGTGAGGTAAGAAGTTTGGAAGCTAAAGCTCTTTATGAGGCTATGCGTGTTGGTGCTTTGGCAAATGTAGTTGCAGGGACAATTCATGGAGCTTCTCCTTATGCTGTTTTTGACAGAGTTGTGAATGATTTAGAAGTTCCGATTACTTCATTTAAAGCAACTGATTGTATTGTTGTTGCTAATCCTGTTAAAACTCCTGATAGTTTGAGTAGTATGAAAAGAGTTATTCAGTTAGCAGAAGTTAGAAAACACTGGCTTAAAGACCCTTTAGAAGAAGGAGGATTTGTTGATTTATTAAAATATAATGTTGAGCAAGATGAATTAGAAGCAAGCGAGGAGCTGATTAATGGTGATTCAGAAATAATTAAAGCAGTTGCAGCAGGTGTTAAAGGATGGGCAGGGAACTGGGATGCTGTTTATGATAATATTTTGTTGAGAGGAAAGATAAAACAAGAGATTGTTGATATGAGTGAAAAAGTCAAGATGCCTGAAATTTTAGAGGCTAAGTTTAATTGTTTAAGCAATAATATGTTTCATCAGTTTTCTCAGAAAGTTCAGGAAGAAGTTGGTTTGCCTGTTAGTGACAGGGTTTTTCCAATGTGGCAGGATTGGCTGAAGGAGCAGGTTAAGGGGAAGAATTTTTAGAAATATTTATTAATAGGGCTTTCTATTTAATTTTGAAAAAGAGGTTGAAAATGGCAAGTCCAGATGTAGATAAGATTTTGAAAAAATATTCCCGGAAGATTGAGCAGGAGATTCATAGTTATGATTTTGGTAGCCAAAAGAATGTTGGGCAGGATATTGGCAGTTCAAAAGAATATATACAGTTTAAAAGAGATGAGATGCCTGAGTTTTCTAAATATGAGAGATGGGTTAAGGGCTTGGGTGGATTTATTAGAATTAAGTTAGCTCCAAAAGATGAAGCCAGGATTGGCAGGCAGTTAGAAGCTGCTCATTTAGAAGTTAGTCCTGGGGAAGTTGTGGGATTGGCTATTATGAGTTTTCTTGCTGTATTTTTTATTGGTATTTTAATTAGTGTTGCTGTTTGGTTGTTGGGATTTGGATTTCCTTTTTTATTTTTATTTTTGATGTTAATAACTTCATTTTTTTTATTTTATTATTTTTATTCAATGCCTGCTAGATTAGCAGTTAAATGGAGATTGAAAGCTGGGAGTCAGATGGTTCCTGCAATTCTTTATACTGTTGTTTATATGAAACACACAAGTAATCTTGAGCGGGCAATCAGTTTTGTAAGCAGGAATATAGAGCCTCCTCTTTCACTTGATTTGAAAAAAGTTTTATGGAACGTTGAGACAGGGAAATATTCTTCTATTAAGGAGAGTTTAGATGATTATCTTGATTCTTGGAGAGAGAATAGTATGGAGTTTGTTGAAAGTTTTCATTTAATTGAGTCAAGTTTGTATGAGCCAAGTGAAGAAAGGCGGATTCAAATTTTAGAAAGGGCTTTGAAAGTTATTTTAGACGGGGTTTATGATAAAATGCTGAGATATACTCATACAATAAAATCTCCTTTAACTAATTTGTATATGCTGGGGATTGTTTTGCCTACTTTGGGTCTGGCTTTGCTGCCTTTAGCTTCAACCCTTCTTGGAGGGTTTATTAAATGGCCTCATGTTTTTGTTGTTTTTAATCTTATTATTCCTTTTTTTGTGTTTTATCTTACTACTCAAATAATGCTGAAAAGGCCTGGAGGGCATGGGGAAAGCAGTTTGTTAGAAAGAAATCCTCTTTATTACAAGTACAAGAGTAAAAAGCCTTATTTAAAGGCAGGGCTGATTTGTTTTCCATTTCTTTTATTAGGGTTGTTGCCTTTGTTTTTTAGAAGCTTAGCTGGAATTTTTGGTTTTCAAGAAGATTATGTTTTAGCTGATATTGGATTAGGAGTTTTTGGAGGAGGGAGTTTTTTTGGTTTTATTAATGGAAGCGGGCCTTTTGGAGTTGGGGCTTTGATTTTAAGCTTGTTTGTTCCATTTTCAATTGCAATGTTTTTTGCTTTAAGTTTTTCATTAAGGACGAAGGAGTTGATTAAAACTCGTGAGCAATCAAGAGATTTGGAAAAAGAGTTTAATAATTCTTTATTCACATTAGGGAATAGGTTAGGGGATGGGACTCCTGCTGAAATTGCTTTTGCAAAAGTTGCTGAATCTAGCCGCGGGCAAAGAACAGAGAATTTTTTTAAAATAGTTAATACTAATATTCAGTCAATGGGCATGGATTTGGAGCAGGCTATTTTTAATCCTAAAAGAGGGGCTTTGGTTTATTATCCTTCAAGTTTAATTGCAACAAGCATGAGGATTTTAGTTGAGAGTGTTAAAAAAGGCTTGAAAGTTGCTGCCCAGAGCCTGATGAGTATAGCAGAGTATGTTAGAAATATACAGAAAATTAACCAGAGATTAAGAGATTTGCTTGCAGACGTTATTTCAGATATGAAAAGCAATATGACTTTTTTAGCCCCCCTGTTAGCAGGGATTGTTGTGGGATTGTCTGCTATGATTACTGGAATTTTAGGGCAATTAAAAGGAATGCTTGCTGAACCAGGCGGGGCAGCAACTACTATTGCTGGTTTAGGAACAGTTGGAAATATAACCTCTTTATTTGATATTGCTAAAATGGTTCCTCCTTATTTTATGCAAATTGCAATTGGGATTTATATTATGCAAATAATCTTTATTTTAACAGCTACTTTGGTTGTTGTTGATGCGGGAGAAGATAAGCTGAAACAGACTTATGAGATTTCAAAGAATTTAATAAGAGGAGGTATTTTATATTTAATAACAGCTTTTGTTTCTATAATTGCTTTGTCTTTGTTAGCAGGGATTGCTTTGGGTGGGTTGGTTGGTTAATTGTTCAAATCTTGGGGTGTGTTCTTCTAATTCTTGTTTTAAACATCTATAAATAGATATAAAATCATGTGATTCAGCATATTTAACTCCTTTTTCTAATCCATGATATGCTTCTTTAAATATTTTAGGATCTTCACTTTTTAGCTTTAGTTGTCTTTTTGGTTTTTCTTGTTTATCTCCCATATTTTATTTTATTCAGTTAAGTTTATTAATATTTATTTTGTTTAATACATATAAAGATTTAAAAAATCTTTAAGCAAAAATGGGAGATAAAAAAGGGGTTGCTATTGAGGGTTTGGTATGGTGGATAATTGGGATTGCCGTTTTAGTTATTATGATAGTTTTGGCTGTTGTGCTGAAAGACAAGTTAGCTGAAATTGGTGCTTATTTAAAAAATTTGTTTAGGTTTAGGTAAAATGGAATTAGCAATAAATAATTTAATTAAAATGATAATTGCAGTTATTGTAATAGTTTTGGTTGTGGCAGCACTTTATTTTGCAATGAAATCTTATATTATTCCTTATTTTAAAGGGTTTGGGTTTGAATTAAATTATGTTTTGATTAAAAAAATAATTATAAATTAACTGATAACTTATAAAATATTATAATATCACTAATCTGCAAAAATATTAAGCTCGAAAGATGAGGTGCTTAAACGAACAAAAAAACGTAAGCGAACTCACCTGCATAACTTAATAATTTGTAGGATATAGAAATAAAAATAATAATAAAAAATAAAAAATGAAATCAAAAAAAGGATTTTTGCTTGGAGAATATACTTTGAAAATGATAATTGGAGTTTTGTGTGTTCTTTTGTTGTTGTATTTGCTTTTTGTTTTTTATTCAAGTTTTACGGATAAACAGAATTTTCAAAGGGCAGAAGCTACACTTGAAAGTTTAAGTGAGAAGATGGTTGATGCTAAATCAGGAGCCGTTAGCTTGCCTTTATTAGAACCAAATGGTTGGAAACTGATAAGTTATTCAGGGGCTGAAAAACCAGAAGCCTGCACTTCAACCTGTATTTGTTTGTGTGCTGATAGAATCAGGGATAAATGGAAGATTGGGCAAGACCAAATTGATAAATGTGATGTAAGAGGTGTTTGTAAGAATTTTGATGATAAAATTAATGATTTTAATATCAAGATAAGAGTGGAGGTTGATATTGAATATAAAAATGGAGGATATATAATCAAAGAAGAAAATGCTGAAGAATAAAAAAGCTGTTATGGAAAATTTAATGAAGATTATTTTATGGATTGTGTTTTTTGGCATAGCTTTATTAGCTTTATATTTTTTGTTTAAGAGGTTCGGGGTAATATGATAGAGGCAAATATTATTAACTAATAAAATAAAAAGTGAGATAAAACAAAGCTTAAGTTTTTTAGAGGAGAGCTTAAAAATTTAGAGGATTATAGATATAAAACAAATAAAATGGAAAAAAAAGGGGAATTAACATCAAAGCAGTTGATTACAATAATAATCTTAATTATAAGTTTTGCACTTATTATTGCTTTCTTTTTTATGTTAAATCTGAAAGGAACTATTGATAAAGAATCTTGCAGGAATTCTGTTATTATGAGGGGAGCTTTGCCTGCTGGAAAAGATATTGTTCAATTAAAATGCAAGACTCAGGATATTTGTTTAAGCATGGGAGGAGATTGTAGCGTGAGTAGGAAGGACATGGTAGAAATTGAGGTTGATAATGAAGAGGAGTTAGTTGAGGAAATGGTTAATTTACTGTGGGATTGTTGGTGGGTGATGGGAGAAGGAAAAGTTGATTATATGTCTGCTGGGATGGGCTGGGATGAAACTTTTTGCTCTATTTGTAGTAAAATATATTTTGATAAAGAAATTAAAGAGCAATATCAAGAGGGAATTTCTTATAAAAGACTTTATGATTTTATGAAAGCAAACAAAATCCCAAATACAGATGAAACTTATATGTATAATCTTTATAAAATGAATTCTTTAGAAAATGTTAGGAATTCTTTATTAGAATCAGAATGGAAAGTTGATATTTATGAATATAAAATAAATCCTATTAATGAATATGTGATTATTACTGCTATTATGAAAACAACAAGTAATTGGGAAATAGTAGGGACAACCATGGGAGGAATTATTGGAGGAGTTGTTGGATTTTTTGTACCAGGTTCACATTGGATTACAATCCCTGCAGGCATAGCGGCAGGATCTTCTTTAGGAATGTGGATAGGGCCTGGAGATACAAAACATATGATTCCAAGATATTTGGAATTTAAAGGAGTAGAGTTAGAAGCTCTTAATTGTAAAGAATATGTTTCAGAAATTTGAGGTGGTACTATGAATAAAAAAGCAGATATTTTGCATGAGCAAATTATTTTTATTATATTAAATGTGGTGTTTTTTTCAGTTCTTATTTTATTTATTTATTTGCAGAGTTCTCCTGTTCATTTGGCAGAAGAAGAAACAGCCAAACAGATTGCTCTTTTAATTGATTCTTCTAAGCCGGGCAGTGAAATTGAAGTAAATCTTGCTGATTTTTTTGAGAAAGCAGAGGGAAATGGAATTTCCAAGGAGAAGAGTGTTGAAATAAATAATAATGAGAATTTGGTTATTGTAAGAGGAGACAAAGATAGTTTTTATGAATATTCTTATTTTAATGATGTCAATATTGA
>SDBS01001055.1_pt1 | contig 27892 bp, 31 predicted proteins | sample 2277091 | NCBI WGS metagenome assembly SDBS01 (sample SAMN10404972, study PRJNA504765) | marine sediment metagenome | isolation source: marine sediment core GS10_PC15, 163 cmbsf | place: Arctic Ocean: Southern Knipovich Ridge | collected 2010
ATATTCCGTCCGATAGGCTCCATGACCTGAGTAACGAATCTCCACTCGCACATCTTATCATATCGCCGCCTAACCATTCACCCACGGGCAAGCCCGTGGAACTCTGCCCTACGGGCTATTAGACAGCTCCCCGCAGCGGCCCACAAAAACGCGAGCCACATACGGGCCGCGAAAACGTCACCAGATGTCACAGAAAATGTCTAGAATCGCCGCTTTTTGTGTATGGTTGTCTATTCGGAAATCACAAAATTAAAGCCGCCACACCCTTTGTAACTCACAGTAAATCAAGGAAGCTAAGGGGTGGCGGGAAGACGTGGGAGTCGAACCCACCCGGGACGGTTTCGCGCCCCACACTGGTTTTGAAGACCTATGTGTTGTACAGGCCTCTCCCCGTGTAACGAATATGTCACAGATTCAGTTGAAAAACGCTGAAAATATGGTATTGGAGTTGAAAGGATAACCAATCCAAAAAGCCCCTTCCTCGGGGAATACTCCGGTGGGCGGTACTGGATTCGAACCAGTGACCTTCGGCTTGTAAGGCCGGTATGAAAGGTAGTCACTCACCCCTGTTAACAGGGGTACAACGACTTTTTAACGTTAGCACCGTTAAGCATTTGTAGGCAATCGTAGGCACAATTTGGCCCGTATGTGGCCCGCGTTTTTGTGGGCCGGTGCGGAGAGCTGTGTAATTTGACAGCGTCCGCATGCGTGTGATACCTATGCCTCATACTGCATGAAAAGGGGGAGTCATATGAAATGCCCATATTGTTTGCAGGGTTTCCATGAAAAATGGTATGAGCAGGGGCTTTGTAGAGACAAGACAGGTGACTGGCGGATACATTATTTAACGTGTCCCGAGTGTGAAAACATAGTCTGTCGGCTTCATATTGAGGGAAGAGTTCGAGAAGCTGAAACGGGGCGAATGTTCCCCTTGATTGATGATCTACTCGTCTGGCCAAGGGGAATATCCAGGAGTCCCTTACCAGAAGAAGTTCCAGAGGAATACGCGCAGGATTATAGAGAGGCTTGTCTAGTGCTGGGGGATAGCCCAAAGGCCAGTGCTGCATTGAGTCGAAGGTGCCTGCAAAACATCTTGAGAGAGGAATTCAAGGTAAAGCACTCTAATCTATCAGATGAGATTGACGAGGTCTTAGCCTCAAAAAAGCTCCCCTCACATCTTGCAGACTCAATTGATGCAATCAGGAATTACGGCAACTTCGCGGCCTATCCTCTGAAAAGTGAGAAGGCACGCGAAATAATTGATGTAGAACCTGGAGAGGCTGAATGGTCACTTGAAGTGTTAGAGAGCCTTTTCGATTTCTGCTTTGTTCAACCGAAACGGATAAAAGCGAAGAGGGCAGCCTTAGACAAGAAGCTGGAGGATGCTGGCAAGCCTAAGATGAAGTAGAAGTGTATCGCCGGTTCGAATCTCTCCGGGCGTGCCACTTCCCACCTCTGATTTTGCATCCAAATCAAGAGTTTATGGTTTTTTATGCACATGGCCAGTCTAGTCAGCTTAAGCCATATTAAGCCATCTATAGTGGATTTTAGTCTGAATGTACTGACCGGAAGGAATGGAAGCGAATAGAGTAGAAAATCTGATCCAAGCCCCAAAATGGCGTGGAAATTCGCGCGAAGTTGCATCGGTTAGCATAAAAAGGACACGTTACCCCCCAATGAGCTTCGGCGAGGAGATAATCGGCACTTAAATATACAATACCGATTAAAGCATTGTGGTCATGCTTGGCCTAATAGAGAAGGTCAGGTGCACTTATGATTACTTGAATAGACTAGCATTAGAGAGCTCTAGAGTAGCCAGAAAAACATTATATGTGGTTCATTATTATGGGAGGAGGTCAATTAGGATTGTCGTTTCAACTCAATTTTCTCAAGTAATTCTTTGGTTAACTTCCCTTCATCTATTTCAATGTCCAACTTTTTAAAATTTGTATTCGCGGCGTTCAGATCATTCAATGCAGAGTCTAAATCATTAAATTTGAAATATTTCATTATGCCAGAATAGTATAGGCTCCTTGCAAGTCCGCCTTCATAGTCAATTTCTTCACTATTCATAATAGCATCACTAAAACATTTGAATGCATAGTCATCTTGTTCTAGATGTAAATATGTCCTACCAAGAGAGATATGCGCGTCTATAGCTTGCTTGTTCATTTTCATGTATATAAATAGGGCAAGCGCCTCCTTAAATAATTCTGAAGCCTCACGGTATCGTTCAGTTTCTGCATACACAGCTCCAAAATTCGCACAAAACACAGCCAATTTATATTTATGATTTACTTTTCGAATTAGAGGAAGAGCTTGTAAGAAAAACTCTTCTGCTTTGTCATAATCCTTTTTGCAAGAATAATACTGTGCAATCAAAGCAAGGTTGGCCGCCTTGTCCTCTATACTATCGGTAGGTTCGATTAGATCTTTCGCCGTCAAAAAATTCTTAATAGCTTTTTCTGGTTCTGAATCTAGGCATGCCATTCCCAGCATGTGTAATTGTCTAGCTATATCAAGCTTATCATCCAAAGATTCAAAGAGTTTTAGAGCTTCCTCATGGTGAGATTGAGCTTTTTCAATCTGATTTATGTCATGATATAGGCTGCCCAAATTCTGATAGTTGAGGGCCTGTATATAAATATCATTATTCTGTTTAGCAAGAGCTAGAGATTTCTCATAAAGTTTCTTCGCCTCTTCGATATGACCCTGTCTATGTAAAGTAATGCCTAGATTAGACATAGAAAGAGCCAAGTGATAGAGTGAGTTACATTCAGTAAAATGTTTCATTGCGGCGAGATAACTAGTTTGGGCTTCATCGAAAGCTCCTTTTTTTACGTTTGCGAATCCCATTTCAAAAAGACCTAAACCTTGAATGTAGTGATCTTTAATTCTTTCTCCGATTAACTGAACTTCTTGGAAATTCATGATAGCCTCATCAAGGTGGCCACTATAAAGGTAGCAAAGCCCAATCATATCTACTATCGCAGCCTTTTCAGATTCATTTAGGGGGAATTCCCTTAAATATCTTTTAAGTGCATCTTTGGCATCTTTGAACTGCCCCTTTGCAATAAGTTCAGTTGATTCCAATAACACCTTTTTCTTTTTGTTTTCTTTTATTTCGGGCAAACCATCTAAATAGACATCCCTGAAATTCCTCCGTATCTCCGCCTCAAATCTTTCAAACTGTTCTTTCGATACTGAGGATTTTTTTTGTAAAAGATAAATAATTATCGCAATAAAAACCCCAATTATGATTTCCATATTAAAGATTATATATTAATTATAAGTAACCTGCCCCTGTCAATGTAATACTGCCATAGTTAAATTTCTCAATAGTCTCTGGGGCTGGTTGTCTGTAGCCTAAAGACCCTTGAGGTCGATTTCTGTTATATTCCCTTCGCCAGCGCTCTATGAGCACTCTGGCTACTTGTTAACTTCTTCTCCCCCTCCATCTCGTTGAACATCCGCCCGCACTGACCACAGACGTAGATTTTGAGCTTGATTACTCTAGGCGCAAGCCGTCCTTTCCAATCAATATTTAGAATTAGCTGAATTTTCTATCTTTTAATAACGGATCCATCGGAGAAAATAATCGTTTGTACTTGAAATTCAAACACCAAGTTTTCAAGCTCAATTGGGCTTTGGTGCATGAATCGAAGACATGGGCACTTCTCCCTCTGACAAGCGATTCTATACGACCGCGTACGACAAAGGTTCACCCATTTCGAACATCCGATTCAGAATAGCGCAACCAATCGCAGCTTCCCGTTTTTGAGCATCGTCATCCTTGGCTCTCAGCCGTCCCCCAATGATTTTCTTGTAACGATAGAATGCATTTTCCGCGTGACTCTGCAAATAGTATCCAGAATGACGTTTCCACTCAGATCGTCCCGTGACCCGGATCTCGGCAATATGACGGTCTCGATGAGAGGAAACATTGATGGCATTGTTGGGCAACACCGCGTCTTTTCTCGGTGGCACGATAACCTCGGCTCCTGGTGAATGATGGCCCACAGCCTCATATGCCGCCTCCTGGTCATAGATTCCGTCCCCTACAAATCGGTCAATTTCTCGGTCAAGTTGAGCCAGAAGGTCAGGCACCTGAGACGGATCATGTTCATGTCCATCGGTGACCTTAGAAGCCAAGATCCGACCACTCTCATCTACGCCAAGGTGCAGTTTTTTCCAACGTTTGTGCCGCCTTTCACCATGCTTCTTGGAGTGCCATTCTCCCTGACCGCAGATTTTCAAACCTGTACTGTCCACGATAAAGTGCACAGGGCCGTCCGGCAAGCTCCTGGTGTACCTGCGGACGTTTGCCGTTCGATTCCAGCGGGACATAGTCGTGTGATCTGGGCAGGGCAGATACAAATCCATAAGTTTTAGGATGGATTTGAGGAACCCTTCCGCCTGGCGTAATGGAAGGTGAAAGACCAGCCTGAGCGTAAGCGAAGTCTCGATGGCGATGTGTTCTATGCCTCCTCTGAGGGGCCTTCCCAGACAAAGGAGGGTTATCGTATCGTTTGGATTAAAAGCTCCCAGAAAGCCCTTCTGGACAAAGAGATAAGACTCCAATCCATAGAGAAGACTGAGATCGATCTTGTACACCTGGCAGGAAAACTCAATAAACGTAATCTCAAGAGCAGGAGAGTGATCAACAAAGCCTACAAGGCAATCCTCCAAAGATATAACAGTCAGTCTTTTATCGAGGTCAAAATCCGCCAAAAGACCAAGGTGATTATCCGCCGTATGAGGCCGGGCCGTCCGTCTGAGAAAGATCCTGTAGAAAAGATATCCTACCCGGTATTCAAACTGGAGTTTATGCGGAATAAAGAAGGCATCCGTCGAGAGAGTCGAACAGATGGGGTGTTTCCCCTCCTTACCAATTTAACCACTGCTGGGAAAAAACAAGTCTTGTTGATCTATAAATATCAGCCCTATCTGGAAAAAAGATTCTCACAACTCAAGACAGACCACGAAATAGCCCCAATCTATTTAAAAAAACCGAAAAGGGTAGCTGGATTGATTCATGCCTACTTCATTGCCATAGCGGCTTCATCTCTTATAGAAAGGCAAGTGCGTAGATCCATGATCGAGGAGAAAATATCAGAACTCCCTCTTTTTCCGGAAGGGCGAACAACTAAAACACCCACAGCTATGCGCATCCTGGAAGCCTTCAGTGACTTGTGCTGGTATGAGTTCGAAGGAACAAAAGAGCAGGCAGTCTTTCCTATAAAGTTATCTGCATTACAGAAACAACTTCTCCGCCTTTTGGGACTGCCTGAAAATTTTTATAATTGATGGTATCATCATGACCATCTATGGATGGATTAATTCAAAAAATGCACACACTCGAAGTGCGGAACGTAAGTTCAAATGTCCTTACCACAGTGATGGGAAATGTCCTTGACATTAACAAACGCGTGTTGGAGCATGGATTTTGTCTGCGACAGCCTCTTCAACGGCCGTCGATTCCGTGCTTTAACGATAGTCGATAATTATAGTCGCGAATGCCCTGCGATCGAGGTCGGGCAAAGCATAAAGGGCGAAGATGTCGTGGCGGTTATGGATCGACTTGTTGAAGAGCGAGGTGTCCCGGATCGCATCCAATGCGACCTTGGCAGCGAATTTATCTCAAAGGTTTTGGACAAGTGGGCCTATGAAAATGGCGTGACGATGGACTTCTCGAGGCCCGGCAGGCCCATGGGCAATGCCATGATCGAGTCGTTCAATGGATCGTTTCGGGACGAATGCCTGAATGTAAATTGGTTCTTGTCAATTGAGGATGCAAGAGAGAAAATAGAAATGTGGCGGCTGGAGTACAACGATTTTCGGCCGCATAGTTCGCTCGGAGACTTGACGCCACGGCAGTTCACCGAGCAGTTTGAAGGCCAGAAAACTAACTTTTTGGCTGGTACAGTTTTTGGTTGAAGGTCCGTTGAAGGTCCGAGGTCCTAAGACGTCATAGTGATTACTTTCATAAGGTAGTGTAGTATAATTGCATGATGATTAAGATGAAGACATCTAAAATACTCATTGTGCTGCTCTACCTTCCTTTAATTGTTTCATGTGGGAAAAAAGAGGAAACATATTTTAGTTTTGTAGATATGTTTCAATACGTCAAGAAAAACTATGAGAATAAAAGGATTTATTTTGGAGATAAGGATAGAGATGATGGAAGATATTTAATAGATGGTTGGAGCGTCCCTCAGGAGAGAAAAGATGCTTCTGGTAACAATACTTTTAGATGGGCAGTAAATGATGAATCGATAATAAAATTGAATGTTGCAGATTTATCTGAAAAAGAAGTGACAATGATTTGTGAACCTTTCAACGTTGATGGTCTGCCAAAACAAAAAGTTAATGTTTATGTCAACGATTTGTTCCTGAAGAGCTTTGAAATGAGGAATTGGATTGCCACTTATAGATTTAAGATTAAGCCAGAATTCTTAAAATACGGAGAGAATTCCCTAGTTTTTAGATGGCATTACCCAAGATCACCATTAGATTTAAATATCGGTGAAGACACAAGGAAATTGTGTGCACGCTTTTTCGATTTTATAATTGGGAATAGTGTTGGAGAAGAAAGCAATCCTTCTGAACCTAGAGAAATAGACAAAGGAGTTAAAAGTGTGATAACTTCGCATGAAACAAACGAGGAAAAAGCCATCCTTATTCCTTCAGGAGGAATAATTGAATATGGTGTCGATTTACCGAAAAAGCCGACATTAGAGTTTGGATTATCGGGTGATCTTTCAGCCAATTTTACAATTTTCGTTAATTCTGAGGACGATATTGAAAAGAGATATGATTATAAGCCTGGCAATAACACAAAATCGGAAAGAATAAATATTGATTTATCAGAGTTTTCTAACAAATATGTTAATTTTATCATTTCTGTTTCGAGTCAATCAGATGCATATGTGGCCTGGAAGAATCCTGTAATTTCGACTTCTTCCTTAAGGGAAGAATCTTACTGGGGAACCTTCAGCATAGAAAGAATTGCAGCCGAAAAAAGTATAACAAGAGCAGAAACGTCGGATAAAAAACCTCATGTTTTTATATATCTTGTTGATACATTAAGAGCTGATCATTTGAGTTGTTATGGATATCACAGGGAAACCTCTCCATTCATTGATGAATTTTCTGCTGAGGGTGTCCTTTTTATCAATGCTTTTGCCAATGCGTCTTGGACAAAACCCGCTGTAGCTTCATTGTTAACCGGAATGTATCCAAATAAACATGGAGCTGAAGATAGACCGGATTTACTTCCGGATTCTGTTGAAATGATGTCAGAGATCTTTCAATCAAACGATTATCATACATTATACATTATTAGCAATGGAAATGTAGCAAAGGAGTTTAATTTTGATCAAGGTAACGACTATTATGAAGTGGTGACCCCGCATGATTATAATTCCTCAGAACTAATAAATAAAGCATTTTTTAGTTGGTTCAATGAAAATGGTGAAAAAGTTGATAAGCCGTTGTTTGCTTATCTACATACCGTAGATCCCCACCATCCGTTTACTCCTAAGGAACCTTTTCTGGAATTCAAGATAGAGGATAAAGAAAGAGAAGGCCTTGCTTTTTCTCAGAATGTTATAAGGAAAAAAATAAGGGAAGGACTAAGTAGGGAAGACATAGAATATATAATGTCTCTGTATGATTGTGAAATATTGCATAATGATTTCTATTTTCAAGAATTTATAAGTTTCCTTAAAGAGAAAAACCTCTATGATGATTCTTTAATTGTCTTTTTGAGTGATCATGGGGAACAGTTTGATGAGCATGGGGAGTTATATCATGGCCTTAGTATTTATAACGAGGAAATTCACGTGCCCATTATCATTAAATTCCCCAACAGAGAATTTAAAGGCTACCGCCCTAAATTTATTATGACTCAAGTTGATATATTGCCTACAATCTTAGATTATATTGGAATCCAATTTCCCAAAAGCGTAGACGGGATTTCAGTTATGGACTATTTAGAGAATAAGAATGATTACATTAATAGGACAGTTATGATAAAAGAAAAACTGAATTTTGAGGGTTGGAAAGGTGTGAATTATATAGGCTTTATCTTGAATAACGAAAAGCATATTATCCGTTATCCGAGATATGATTATACAGATATTGAAAGTTACGAGGTTTATGATTTGGTAAAGGATCCGGAGGAGCGAGAAAATAGGAATATTTTCCTGAGCAGAATGGGCATCCTCTTAAACAAAATAAAATTTCATACAGATACCGTTTTGCACGATTACGATAAATTGACCTTTAGTTTGAACGAGAAAATAGATTTGCTGGACTTGCCTGAAGAGAAAATAAGGGCTTTAAAGGCTTTAGGTTATATCCGATAAAACATTAACGGCCTTCACTTAACGACTTCTACTCCATCCTCCATAAATCTTTCTACCTGTTTTTGTTTCTGGCAACCTATAAGCAGTAACAACGCAAATATGTATATAAGAAAGATTTTGAGATGACGGCTCATCTACCCTCCTTCTAGCTGCCGATAATTGCTATTGGTAGAGAATCTACTTCTCTTCCTTCGGCTTAAGCTCAAAACCAAATTGCTGCATAAACCCCAACATGTCAGCCTCTTGCCATTCCTCGACAACTTTTCCATTTTCAATACGCCAAATGGCAATTGAGCTAACTTCTACTGTTTTTCCTGTTGCAGGGATACCCATTTCTTCTATATCTCCTGTATTTGTACCTCGGGCATTAAACCTGACTATGACTTTGTCCCCTACAGAGATTATTTCTTCAATGTTGTGAACAAGGTCTGGAATAGCGTTATGAAACATCTTGAATTGTTCTATCTCTTGTTCAAGCGACAAAGGCTCGGTAATTCCCGATGGAAAGTAGTATGCAGAATCAGTGACATATACCTCTTTAAGAATCTCAGCATTCCCTTTGTCCAATTCCTGCAAGTAATTACGAATAAGCTCCTTATTCTGCTCCACAAGTGCTGCCTGGGCTCTGAACTCTTCCAGCTCCGCCATTGCTTCCTTGTCCTGGCAGCCGACCATGAAGCAGAGAATCAGAGAAAAAGGCAAAATCATAAACAGTTTTTTCATTTGAACCTCCCTATGCTGTAAAACTTAAGTCCATTTAATACCGACAGATAAGGCTAAGTCAACCACAATCACGGTCAGGGTACTTTATCCATTACGCTGAGGCTCAGGCTCGTGTAATCCGTGAGCAGAGCAAACATCTCCCCGTGTGTCAGCGGTGTTCCAGATACAATGATGCTATATGCAGAGGAATACAAATGCACCAAATACGTAACAAAAAATGTTACCTAGCGTTGAAAGTAAGGTATGGCGGTTGAAAACTCAGAAAAGCTAAATCAACGATTTTTCAGGGGAAATCAGGATTTGTAGGAGTGGTAGCGCTACGGGGATTCGAACCCCGGTCTGATGGCTGCCGTGCATGTGGCCATCGGTGACGAGATAGACTCCACCCAGCCCCTTCTGACCATCGGCTAAGGCGCCCGACATGGACATACTGGCCAGACTCCTCCAGCAATCCGGGTTCGCTCATCTGACCTGGGGAAATTGGGTGATGTTTCTGGTGGGCGGGATCCTGATTTACCTGGCGATAGCCAAGAAATACGAGCCCCTGCTGCTCATCCCCATCGGCTTCGGAACCCTCCTGGCCAACCTCCCCCTGGCCGACATGGGTGCCTATGGCAGCGGCATCATCGCCCTGATCTACGACCAGGGAATAAAGACCGAGCTGCTTCCGCCCCTCATCTTCCTGGGTGTGGGAGTCCTCACCGATTTCCGTCCCCTCCTGGGGCGGCCCATCACGTTCCTGTTGGGGGCGGCCGCCCAGTTGGGGATCTTCGTGGCGGCCCTGGGAGCCGCTCATATCCTGAACTTTGATAGGGCTTCACAAAACTCATGATATTAGGGTTTGAAGCTTGGCAGGAAAGATTTGATAAAGCGGACTTTGTCTTTCATATCGCTTTTCGCAGCTGTGAGAGCAACGAGCAAGACAGTGATATGAGCAATGGTGACATAATTTGAGATGGCTTTGAAGCTGATGACAGGAGGATTTTGCATACAGATACTCAGGAGTCGGGAGAAGACTCGTTCTGATCCAGAGCGTAGTTTAGAGTCAGATTTGAAGGAGGTAGATCCATAGTCGATTTCGCTTCTGATATCTTGGTCGATACGGATATAGACATAGCAACCTTTTTGGGAGAGGAACTTAGGATGAAAGGCAGGGCAGAGGATAAATTCTTTGGAGTATTTTTTTGAGTGATGGAGAGGGCAGACCCATTTGCGTCTCCATCGATCTTGTTTTTTGTCATAGAATGAGCCACGGGCGAGCATTTCGAGTTGAGCTTGGCAGATGGGGTTGCCGGATTTTGAGAACTGGATATTTGAGAGATTTTGAGTATTCCGAGGGTTTCGGGATATACGAGGCTTTGCCTTTAGATCTTTGACAACATATTTAAGGATAGGGCTGGAATCGTAGGCCGCATCTGCCATGACAGCCTTGATCGAGAAGTGGAATTCATTTTGGATGAGCTTGAAGATAGGGAGGAACATAACAGAATCGTGGACATTGGCTGGTTTTGTGATATGCCAGATGGGGAGTTCTTCTTTGGCATCGATGACGACATGATCTCTGAAGCCCCAGAAGTAGCGGATTTGTTTTTGATTCGTTTTCGGGAAGATAACCATGATACCGAGTCGTGCATCAGGAGAGCCTTTAGGGATGTGGGCTTTTGAGAAACGGTTTTTGACATTGGTTTTGAGATTGTTTTCTTTAACCCGAACAGGGATAGGGCAGGAATCGATCGAGAGGTATTCTCCAGTAATGACAGCGAGGTCGATGAGATTGTGGATGAGTTGGAGTCGGATTTTTTGCAACTCTTTATTGTGAGTGTTTTTGAGGAAAGAGGAAAATCTTTCAATACTTGGCAGAGGGCGCAGGATGTTCAAGCCGCAGCGGATTGCTGCTGAGGGATTATCTTTTAACTCGGTAACAAGCTCAGTCAAGGAAGGCAGTCCTTTGAGATTTTTAAAGATAATAGCTCGCAAGAGGCTTTCACGTGGGAAAGGCTTTCGGCCTGTAGAAGTGAAGGAATCGAGATGAGAAGCACCGAGGTTGCTGAAGAGAAGTTTATAATTTTCGAGAGGATTGACATCAAGGAGTGTTTCAAGGGAAAGGAGTAAAGATTGATGATCCATGGCAGGCCTCCCCTTTGGAATGAGTTTTGTGAAGGTTGCAAGATTCATGAATCATGATAGTAAAAATATTGAGAGGTAGAAAGGGGGAGGAGGGCAAATTTGAAAATGAACTAATTATTTTTGAATCAATGAGATAAATTTATATTTGGAGTGATGAAAAGAGAGGGTTTCACAAAACTGTGAGGCGCATGAAATGAAGGATTTTTTGCCCTCCACCCCCCTTTTGAGAGGGTAATATTGGGCAAAAAACAAGGAATATGAGGGAAAATGCTTGGTAACTATTTGATTATAAAGAGGTTACAAGCAGGAGGAAATTTGAATTTTAGCCCCTCTGTAACTTATTGATATTAAATATGTTACGAGTTTCGTGAAGGGCTCTTATAAATTTAATTACAGGAGGATCACAATGAAGCAAGAAAAAATCCTTGACCTTGGACTCGTCTTAAGTGGATTCGCTTTGGGACTCGTTGTAGCCATGCTTCTCATCGCATTCGTCTGATGGCAGACTACCGCTACCGCCAGGACGCTGACAGAGCCATGGATGAGAGCAACAAGATGCTTGAAGAGACCACCGCAGCATCGCTTCTTTGTCAACTTGATAACGAGATACTGAGACGCATGGTACGTCCCCGGACTCCTGCCGATAAGACGGAGTTTCTTATCGACCGCTACAAAGAATTCAAAAGACGAAGAACCGCAAGCTGATCGGACAGGAATTGAAAGAAAGAGGGCTGGATATTATGCCGAACGCGGTAAAGGTGGAGGTTCCAGCTCCTTTCTTTCTTATTTCCCATCTACCCCTTACCCGAGTGGAGATCGTCGCTTAAATCGGCTCTCAGAGGCTCCCCCCCAGGCATCGACTGCATCACTCCTCTGATAGTTTTTTCTTTAGTTCCTTTATGGTTCCTTCGAACATAATGAGCTTCGAGTCTTTTTTCTCCACCTCGAAAAAGTCCGATACATCGCAGTTGAGCGCTTCCGCTATGCTGAAAAGTGCGTCGATTCCGTAGTTCCCTTTCCCTGTCTCTATTCGATTTATTGTTTCTTTTGATTTAGGCGCAGGACGCAGCTTCTTTCCTAGCGCTTGTTGAGTTTTAATGCCCGCTCTTTTCCTCAATGTTTGGATTGCCAGCCCAATATCTTTTTTAGTCGTCAATATCCTTCCTCATTTATGCTTTTATCACAGAGCTTTAAAAAGACAAAAATCGAAAAAACACGAAAAAACGTCTTGACAGCTTGTTTTTATGTCATATAATAATAATTAAGATGCAATATACTGAAACAAGACAATTAATCGTCAGATTTAAAGAATTCATCCTTGAACAAGATTTAACTCTCCAACAAGCAGCATCACGATTGAAAATGTCTCACTCCGCAGTGGCCGACATCCTCAGTGGTGAGACAGAAAAACCACATGAACGGACTTTGTATAAAATCGAAAAATTATTAGGGGAAAATTGCAGTTCAAAGAATCCTAATCTTACAAATCATATCAAATCTATAGACAAAATACAAGAGCTGTAAAGTCTTCCCTGACATGAAAATTTATAAAGGAGGTTTAAATGAAAAGACAGTTGTTTATTTTGGGAATCGTGTGTCTGGCTCTCGGAGGATTCGGGTGTAAAGATTCACCAACGACGCCTGATCCGTATGTTCCCCCAATCGTTCCGCAGCCAGCACCTACGATCATCGCTTTCACGGCCGATCCGGGGATCGTTGCGAAAGGTGACTCTTCTATGCTGGATTGGGAAACCAAAGATGCGACTTCAGTTTTCATCGACAATGGGGTTGGTTCTGTATCTCCGTCAATGATCGAGTTCGTCTATCCAGAAGTCACAACCACATACACGTTGACGGCCACCAACAGCAAAGGTTCTGTAACGGCAAGCGTTCAGGTCGAAGTCCGGGGGGCAGATTTGAGAGTGGCAGGAGCCATCAAGAAAAAGATGAAGTCGTATGGCTCTCCGTATTTTGAGGGTGTTGTGAAAAATATCGGTGACAATACCGCCTGGAACGCCAGCATCACAATCTATTGCTACGGGGATGCGGGTCAAACTCTTTTGATCGACACAGCCTGGGACTACCTGGCGGACGGAAACGACATCAGACCAGGAGACAAAGTTGTTTTCGAAGCAATCTGTTTCGACCTTGATTCTCACTCTCAGATCAAGTCGAGGCGGATTGAGTTTGATTGGTTAGAAGGCGACATCGAAGTTCAATCAGAAGCGGCTATTCAGGGAATGTACGAGAACCAGAGACGAGCTCAAGAATTGAAGATGAAAGAGATTAAGGCTGAAATGGAGAAGGGAGTAATAATCCACTAGCAAGAAATCCCCCGCCGTGACTTTGTCCGGAGGGAGGACTCAAATCAATAAACGGAGGTAATTTTGATTATTAAAAATTTGTTGTTGGTTTTTGTGATTGCTTTGACTGCGATTGGATGCGTGTCTGCCAAAGCCACGCTGCTTAACCCAAATGTACGCTTTGACCCCGTTCCGCCGGAAGAAGTGATAATTTATTACGATGAGGCTGATGTTCCGGGCGAGTTTGAGACAATCGCTATTATTCGGTCTGAAGGCAAAGAGCTGATGACGACAGAGAAGCAAATGCTGAAAAAGATGAGGGAGAAGGCCGGTGCTGTAGGAGCGAATGGTATCATTTTGCAAGGCATCAAAGATCCGGGTGATTTGGACCGGATGGCTGATGAGCTGTCAGGCGGGTTGGGCCTCGGTTCCAGGAAGATTCAGGCAACTGCAATCAGAGTGAAGAAGGAGAAGAAATAGATACTTAGACGTTTTCGCATCCCATAATTTGACAGCGTTCGCGCGTGTGTGATACATCTGCTCTGTATTTAGCATCAGGAGGTTTCATGGCTTATTCAAAAGAGCAGATTATTGCAGACGTCAAAGACTACATCCAAAAAAAAGGTGATGAGTACAGAGCATGGTACTGTGGAATCTCGAATGATCCAAGGTCTCGGCTCTTCTCAGACCACAACGTTACTGAGGAAGGTGGGAGGTGGATTTTCAGAAAGGCAAGTTCTGACGAAGTAGCGAGAGAAGTAGAGAGTCACTTCGTTAATGTCTGCGGCACCGACGGAGGACGCGGCGGCGGAGACTACACCTCAACGTGCGTCTACGCCTACAAGAAAACACCGTCTACGAATCCTTAACTAACTTCGCCAGATCCAGGGGTTGAACAAACTAGAAGATTGCAGTTTCGATCATCAGACGGGTCTTCATCAATATGATGGACATGTTCATCCATGGTCGCGACAGCCCTGCTGCGTGTCTACACCAATTCCAGATGCAGTAAACACCTGCCTCCTTTCCCACTTATCGGTTCTGTCACGCAAATTTCGCGTATCTGATCCGCAGCGACAAGAGAGCTGATGTCCATTTCGGCTGAACCTTGGGTCAGGAACGCATGGGATGAAAGGCCATTTCCAAACTGTGTGAGTGCCGTCAGAGCAAGAATCTCCGTAGTTTTGTCAACGTCATTGATGTAGACTTTGAACTGATCTGGATAATCCTTGGCTGCCACTCCTTCACTCGCTGTCAATCCTGTGAGTCCGTGACTGTGCTCTCCGTTATCGGCCAAGGCTCCTGTAAGACCATGTCCGTGGTTTGCCGCATCAGCTCCGCTCTCACAAGCGCACTGTACTTTCTGATTCGAAGCGGCAAACGGTCACTATATGCTCCGTGCCGGACGGCAGTCAACCTGTGGCCTTTTTCATACTGCCCTGTCTTCTGATCTCTTCCCTTCTGTGTCACGAGTTCGACTCCATGAATTGCTCGGTTTCTATCCAAAAATACAACGAAAAGCGGTGCGTGTCAATACGGCAACGGGACGTAGACCCCCTATATAGGCCCCAAAACAGCACCGAATGGGATATGATCCCCTCTTTTTAGCCTGATTTGGGATGAATATCGCAAAATCACGTCAAATTTATCCCGTTTACAAGCGATATTCGTAAGTCGTTTGTTTGTTTGCACTTACAAATTCAAAAAGTTTACATAATACATCTTAGGCGACACAGCCGTTTTTGGCGTTCCTGAGCAGAAGAAGACAACTCTAATCCAAGATTCAACGTGCCGAAGTTCATGCCTCAAGCATTAAACGTGCACATGGGTGGTTTTGACTTGGGGCTTGAGTATGAGTTTGTATTAGCTTCGCTCCTTAGACTTCACCCCCATCGCTCCAGCCACAGTGAGGACATGTTACAAAAACATATGTACGCTCGCTGTATAAATCTGTATGGCCTTTTTCTTCGAAATCTGATGCTGGAGCATAGCAGTTGGGGCAAGCAACGTGTCCAAAGACGGGATCTTGAACTATGCTTCCCGTGTCTAGGGCTTCCTCGAATATTTTTAAGAGTTCAGAATCCGTTGGTCTGGACTTGGGTAATTTTTCAACTAGTGGCTTCGCCCAGTCAGGTATATTTTTTGATGATTTTTTGTAATAAGCGTGGGCCAATATCCAAGCTAGCATAAAGCCTACAATTGCGCTTATTAATATGTTACTTTTTATATTTAAACCAAAATCCGCGTAGCTGATAAATCAAGTTGTCTTAAACCAAACAACTAGCTATAATCTGGTCAATTTCCCATTCGTACACTTTGATTTTGGCTCTATAGGTCTTTTTTTCTGATAAATAGTAGTCTTGTGTGATAAACATCACTCTATCAATAAGCTCCATGAACCTCTTGCGCATTTTCAAGGGAACTTCTTTGATAGAGCATTTCACATAATCTTTATCATTTAGTTTCAGGAATATCGTGTGAGGGTTCGATATAACGATTGAAGCTCCATATGTATATTCATAATTTTTGTCTCTTCTAAAACATCTCAATTTTTCAAGGTCGTCGCTCAATCGCCTTTTTTTCTCCTTATTCCTTATATCGTTGAGAGTTCCATTAAAATTTTTGATTATCTTTATTTCAATACACAGGTAATTTGCATCTTTACTCTCTTCTTTTGACTCTCCTCTTTTATGAATTATGATATCTGGGATTACCCTAACTTTTCCATGCTCTCCATTAAGTCGCTTTTTGGCAGAATCACCAACGCCTACTCTGTTATATTCCGTGTCCACTTGAAAATGTAATAGAGGTTCATAGAAGTCTTTAAAGATTTCTAACGAGGCCCGTATGTGTGACGCTATATTTCTTTCTGATGTACTAAATAATTCCTTTTTGGGGCTTTTAAGTGCATCTTTCAAACACGAGTAAAAAAGTGATCTTATTATCAACTTATGCGGCATTGAGAAATCTAGAGTTTTTTCTCTCATATGCGCAGTCCTATTGAATAAATGCAAAATTTGGATTTGTGATTCTTCACTTCATAACAGAATAACTATATTTTTTGGTGCTTTGCTTATTCCAAAGTATTATATCATGAACACAATAAGGTTACATATATTTTAGACATGGATAATCCCGTGTGGCCACGGTAGCTGCAAATCGAGTTATATTGGCCTTAGTGATAAAGTCAAAGATAGGTCTCACCCCATGCCACCATTTTGTCACCAAATTTTATAAATCTCGCCTAAGTATGGCTATGGTTGATTAAAAGGAATGGCGAAAGAAAACATGAACATTTTAGGGGAAACAGGGGTGTGAGGATGGTAGCGGGGGCCGGACTCGAACCGGCGACACACGGATTAGGAATCCGTGGCCTTGATCAGTCGAATGACTGGTTCATTTAGAATATCGGTCCCCAATATGCTGGAAATTTTGCAGAGGAGAGAGTGGATTATCACTGCTTTGTTCCCTCATGGGGGGTAATGGGTCTCTTGCCTAGAGAAGAAGGCTCAGATTCCCCCATTAAATGCCTGAATAACGCGATGAGAGGCTCGTAGAAGGACGATCTTAACCTTACCTATGGGTGAACATAAGGGTGAGCAGCATAGTGTCTTACAGGGATTCATTCCTTACCTGTCATTCAGCCCAGCCACCCTCTCCCTCGCATCCGCCACTTCAGGGAGGTTAAGGGAGGCGTTCTTCCGGGGGTGAGGAATCTCTCGTAGCTCTCCAAGGCTTTGGTTTTCCAGTCTTTTATCCTGCTATTCAACTTATGTTTGTTAATTTGCAGCAAAAATTATTAACCCTGTAACTCCTCTAAAGATACCTATTCCAGCATACATAGCAAAAAACCAGTTGATTGAGGGAAAATAGAGATATATTATTGTCATAGCAACCATTAACAAAATGGATTGAAAACTGTCGGTCTTATGAATAAGCTGCATATCTCTTTCATCAGGTTTATAATTTACATATGTTGTGATTAATCCTGCTAAAAAAGGTATAAAAGATAAAAATATTCCTAAAAATACTCCAAATTTCACCATTAATGGATATGCAATAATTCCTGATATAAATTGTAAAGAAAAAAGCCAAAAATAATTTCCTTTTAATTTCATTTCTCTCCTCCTTTTAAATAAAATATTTCTTCAATATTTATTTTAAAAAACATTGCAATCTTAAGTGCAGATAATACTGTCGGGATAAATTTCCCTCTTTCAATTGAATTGATCGTCTGCCTGCTTAAGCCAACCTCTTTTGCCAGTTGCTCCTGGGTTATATTCCCTTTAGCTCTCCAGACTTTTAAATTGTTTTCTATTTCCATTAGTTATCTCCTGAAAGCTGAATACAATATAAAGTGTAATTGACATATTGTCAAGCATACTTTACATAAAGTAATTCAAACATGACAAAGTGTTGATATTTGTACAGAATGAAAGATATTATTAAGACAAGAAGAATTTAAAATTAGCAGGAGTCAACAGAGCTTCCCCCCATTGGCCTTACCCCCTTACATCCTCCACCCCTCTGCATCATTTGAAACCTTCCACCAGTTTAGAATCCCCAGGCTTAGGTGTCAATTTGGTGGGCTCATGTCAGATGTGGCTCTTTGGCTTCAGGGTGGGCAGGTGGGGTGGATTAATCCTGAGCTATTTTAAATATATAGGGTCTGCAGATATTAATATCCTCAAGCAGAGGAGAAGACCAAGGCCGAAACCATGAGGTTAAGGAGGAGGCCACAAAAGAGCTTATCACTCAAAAGCTTGATAGGAAGCCTAAACTAGAATTACAATGAAAGAGCAAAACCGTCGCTTATAAAATCAGGGCGTGTGTCCGAATTATTTGACGACATAGATAAATAAGCGTTCACTAGTATTGTGATTAAGCTACTTACTTGCCCAATGATACCGCCGACTAATAGAAGTGTTATTTTTTCTGTCATTATCCATTTTCCTCATGCAGCTAATGCTGCCGGTCACCGGTTGCCATGGAGCGCAGCGGAATGGCAATCCGGTGCACTGGCTTGTTAGAGCTTTATATATGATTTATTACCGAATTATCTTGAAATGTTGTAATTCGATGTTGGAAATTATTCATAAAATAACGCCTGTTTAAATCATTTCTAACTGAGGTTGCAATCTCATTTGATGAAGGATACTTTGTATTGCCCTGTTGCTGATTTTTGGGCTTAGTTGATGCCGCTATTAAAAAATCTATTTCTTCAATTCTTGATTCCTCACCTTTATCAAAAGAATTTGGCCAGTGTATTTGCAGTTCCCCCTTTTTGCTGATGCTAAGCTTCTCTTTACCAACCCTATATTCAGAAGAATCCTTTCCTCCACCATCAGTTTTATATTCCTTTGCCCACCTTAATAAAATTTGCTCATATATCTTCTGATCAACTTTCTTTTTATTAATCAATATTCCCATTGAGGCCCAAATTGGATTTGTCCCGCCAACAAACTTAGATTTCATACCTTCAGCTTTTGCCATCATTCTAGCTTCGCCTATTAAAACATCTAAGTGCTCTATCGAATTTCTCTTGAATGGAACAATATAGCCAGTTCCTAATCTTTTCGTTTTTTCACAGTTCGTTGAAAATACCATAGTATAAATATTACCATTTGAATATCTGCCATATCTTATTGGTAATCTAGCCAATATTTTCCCCCCAAGATTTAAGGACGTATTCCTCCAATTGTATCTCCCTTTGTCATTTTCGTTTAGATCATCCTGCCAAAGTAGAGAACCAATTATTATTACACCACCCTTCAGTTGCATGTTTTATATACTCCTATTGTTTCCTTGAGAACATATTGGGTACTCTAACAATTATTATCCGCCCTCTCTACCAATGTGCCAGAGATATATGTCAAACACCCTTCGATGGAACCAAGATTCTGAGCAGGCCGCGTGCACCACTTGCTCTGTATCCGCAAGGAAGTAAGGGAGAAGGTTTGGAAGACTCCTGCTAACCACTGCAATCTCAGATTCAAGATGCTGGAAGTGGCTCAACCAGGCCATAACGAATTCGGGATAGTCGCCAGGACTAACGCCAATTGCGTTACGAACCCTGCTGTCATAGATGATGAATGGATCTCGGTAGCGTAGCCAGAGAAGTTTGCTGGCAATTGAGATCAAATCTCTCCGGCCATACAGCGAAGAGAGCTTCCTTTGGAATTGATCTACATGATCTGCGAAATCAGCACTGGAGGGAGAGCGACCGGTGGTGAATGTCTGGAAGGTGTTGAGGAGTGGCTCATAACGCCGCAGGCCTCTGCCGACATCATATTTCTTCGGTAGATTACGAGCAACAATAAAGAACTTAACCGCATCAGACAAGCCCTGGAGGATTGTTTCGCGGTCCTCGCTGTTGAGGGCCTCGTGAAGAGACCTCTCTTCCGTCATCCATTGACGTAGGTAATGCTGTGCACAATACTGCAAGTTCGGCTTCATGCTCATCGGTCAGGGCGGGTAACGACCAAGCTCACTTGCCGCGAAGAAGCGCAGCGACTGAGCGGTCAAGTGCAGCGCCTTGTTATCACACATGATGTGCCCGTTTGCGGATCAACACAACCGATCTACCCTCAAACCTTGAGGTTAATCGCAGTGGCACCGCAATTGCAGCGGATTACTTCCGGCTGCCCTTTACGCGGCGAGACATACAGGTATGACTTACAGGCCGCGTTCCCGCAACGCAAGTGTTCGAGAAGGTTTTTGAAAACGTCCACCACTTCCTGAAATTCGCAAGCTTGGAGATTGGCCCATTCGTTGAAGTGGACAGACGGGTTAATGGCCCACTGCTCCGCGCTCGTCTTGGCAATAAGCTCCTTGGCCCTTGCCCGCATCTCCGCAATGACCGCTTTCTCATCGTCGCGATTCCATTTCGTGGCGGATTTTTCGCCGTTCTCCAACAATGTGCGCCACCGCTTCAAAACGTGAGGCATGAGGTCGGCAAGGTCATAGTGACCGTCGCCCCTGAACTCTATACGGGCGCGGAGATTGTCGGCCAGGATCACGGCCGTGTATTCGAGGTAGCGCCGTAACAACCAGGCGGCCCGCGCTACATCGTCCTTCGCAAGGTTGTCCTGAATTTCGGTCCAGATATCATGATCGTCCCAGACGCGCGGACCGGAATCGATGGTCCAGCCGCCGAACGACTGACTGCGGGAAATCAGATATTCGGTCTTCATGTATTGGAGCCACACGCGGTCGTGGGTCGTGAGAATGAATTGCGTTTTGGGGAACTCCTTTTTCAGAAGCCGGCAAACCTCGCGCCGGTGCCCAGCATCGACCGACATCAGCACGTCATCGAGAACGGCGAATGTGAATTTATCACCGAGCGTATGCTTCATGAGTGCGAGGTATAGGCACAGCCCCATGGCGTCCTGATGGCCTTCGCTGTGATAGGCGCCGGGAGGAAAGAGTCCGCGCCCGTAGAAATCCACGTCAAAGCTGAGCTTAGCCGGCTCTGAGGTGAGCTTGCCGACGAATGCTTCTTCATCCTCGCGGTTGATAGCGCGGTAATAGGTGGAGAAGTCCTTAGCGACCTGATCGTAGATGCCCTCCAGCACAGCCGTGGCCTTGCTGTTGTAGTGATCCAGAACCTTCCGCGCGACGACGCTTCGCGCTTCTTGGTCCTTGGCCATTTTTGTCACCTGAAGCAGCCGCTCATAGCGGTCCTGCGCGACGCTAAGGAAGTCACGCGCCATGTCCTCGGCCGACGTGTCTGGAAGGGCTTTCACGGCTGCCTGGCATTCGTCGATCCGAGCCTGCTGTGCCGCCGCCAGGGACCACCAGGAATCGGTTACGGCCTGTAGGGCGTGTGAAACCCGGCTGTGATCTTCGAGAAAATCCTTAAGCGCCCTCTCCGCGTCCTTGAGATCCTCGAAATAGGTGGCGGTTTCGGCGTGCGCCACCGGTGGTTTGAGGCTCTTGCTGTATTGTATCACGTGCTCGATCGCCTGAATGCGCTCACCCAACGAGTCAAGAACAGCATTGATATTGGCCCGAAGTTGACCGAGCAGCTCTTCGATTTCCTCCGCACTAAGAATTTTCTTACGCAGGTGCTCGCGCAATTCGTCAGCCTTCCATGACGTATCACAAAGGGGGCAAGCGTCTTCAGCAATAAGGTCAAGGCCGGTTTTGATGAAGCCATGCCGGCGGGCAAGCGTCAGCGCCTGCTCGTCGTCCCTGAGCTTTTCAAGGACTTCTTTCGCCGCCTGCCGATTGTCAAGAATGGCGGCCGGTTCCGCGCCCTGTAACGCTGTTTGGAGCGCATCAAGATCGGCCATAGCAACAGCTTTGCGCAGCACTGATTTCTTATCAACCTCCTGGGGCGCGACCACTCCGGCCTTGAAGGATGTGTCTTTGGTCAGCTCGGTCAGGACCGGCAGGCCAAGAAGCTGACGCTCTGCGTTAACCTTTTCAAGGACGAGAGCCTGGTCGAACTTGTCGATCTTCAGGGCGGTCGTGAAATCGGCTTCCGCCTTCCGGTAAATACGTTCTGCTTCGTCGGCTTCGCCTTTGCGCTTGTTGCTGAAGGTCGTGAATGATTTTCGTAGCCGCTCAATATGATCAAGGCGAAGCAACGTCTGGACATCGACGGAGCGCTGACCGGGCGGGGTGATGATATACTTGACGATCTCCCTGCGGGAGAGCGCGAATTCCGGGTGAGTTTCTAGCTCAGCGATAATGCCCTTTATGGTCGCGTCGTTGGGTTTAATCTCGACATGTTTCGGGTTCTTGACCGAGCGGTGAATCGTGACCGTCTTGCCCAGGGAAGGAATGTCGCCTGTGATGGTGACATTCGCCTTGTCGGGATGGGTGCGTTGATCAACGTGGGGCGCATGGTTCTTGACACTGAGGCCCGTGGTGCCCTGGCCTGACAGGCGCGTCACATCGCCTGTAAGGCAGAATTCTATAGCATCGACAACACCGCTCTTGCCCGTGCCGTTGGGTCCGCATATCCCGAAGTTCTTCCCGTCGAGGTCGAGTTCCAGGTCGCGAATGCCGCGAAAAACCGCAATATGGAGGGTCTTGACTCGGATCATGTTTGACCTTCCGGCGGCGATTCGAACAAAGCCGCTTTGATCTCGTCGGGCTTGGGGACGGTTCCTTTGCGTAAAAGATTGTCTAGTCGGGCGATTGCGTCATCTGCAATTCCAGGATCAGCACGCATCGCGACGACAAACTGCTCAATTACCTGAAGGACAGTAGGCGAAGCAACTATGTGAGCGTTTCCGTTGGCCATATCCACCTCGAAGTAACTATGTGTGAGTGATAACGCCGCTGCTGTGGGGCGCGCGGCTCTTTGCGCGTCCCTACCAGCAGCATGTTATAGCCTTTTCGTTATTCGGCTGGAAAATTTGAGAAAAGAACGCTAAAGGCTTTTTCAACAGTTTTGTATTCATGATAAGTTTCTTTTTGATCATGGATGAGGCGCTTGACGAGGAAGCAGAGCCTTTCTGCCCTGTCTCTCTCTTTTTCCATTTCTTTTTGAGTTGCGAAAATATGCGGCAAAACGGAACCATCTTTTTTTATATCTACATAGAGTTGCCTTTGTTTATATTTGTCAATTTTCCCATTACCTACTTTTTTTGCACTCGCGTCATATTCCATAGGTTCAGACCAAAACCAACTGCTCGATTCCCAGCGCCCAAGCTTTTCGTGCCTAAATATGTTCAACGCATCAGCCACATTTGGAGGTAAAATGCCATCGACCCATGATAAATCCTCTTTTATTCGCTTCATGAACTCATCAAAGTCAGGATTGATGTAATCCATGATCATCACAAGTAGATGTTTGCATCTGTGATCACGAGTCGCCCGCCACAAATATTTGTTCCATTTCATTATGCCTTTTAAAACAAGTGTCAGAAGGAAGGCTTTTGCGAATTCCTCCTGTGCAATTATTATGAGTGCAATCGCAGTTGCTGGTGGTTCTGAGAATTCAAGCATTTGAGCATCCATTAAAAGACGCTCTCCATTCTCGATGCAGGTTTCTATAGATAGTGGTATACCTTTTTCAGTATATTTGATTTCTTCTTTTGCCATAGATTTAATACGCTATAACGCTAAGCTGACTTGCGCCCTCGCAGCGATCGAAGGGAGCGAGAAGGCGTCAAGTCCAGCGCGATGTTATGTTTCTTTTATTCCTAATACTTCTCCAAGCTGTTCTACTATCTCTTCAAGACTTGATATAGATGAGTTTATTGCCACTTTATCTGCTAATGATGGACTATAAGATCTGACCTCATCTTTTGATACTTTATGCCATATTGGTAGAATAACTTTTCTCCCCTCCATTTCCTTTGCAACCAATCCATCTAACTCGTACTGCGGCCAATTCTTGGCGAAAAAAGAACTTGAAAGGATAACAATGCCATAACGAGAATTTGCTAACCCGCGATCGATTGAACGACGTAGACTATCCCCCACCTTCAATTCAAACTCGTCATACCATATCTTGTACCCGCAATTGTTGAGTTTATCAGCCAAAGGGCGCACAAATTCTTCCTTATCTTCACTGGCGTGCGATATGAAGGCATCGTACTCTTCGCCCAGCATGTTCTCGGATTCAAAGCGCATTTTAAGATTCTTTTGCTGTGCGAGCTCACGCGTTACCGAACGTTGATGCTCTAAACGTTCTCTCTCACGCCGTTTTTCTGCTTCTGTTACCTTTTTTCTCTCGTTTTCTTCTTCCTTAGATAGGGCTTCGCGATATCTGTTCAATTGTGCAGTTTTATCAGCTACTTTCCTCGCAAGGTCAGCTTTCTTTGCTTGAATCCTCGCGATATCATCTGCTAGACGCAACATTTGTTGTTGTTTGCTACGCACTATGCCGGAGCTTGTTGAAGACGTGATACTCCGTTGTATGCGATCAATTTCCTTGGACTTAGATACTTCCTTCTTTGTTTCGTCCGCCGACTTTTTCTCGAGATTGGCGAGCTCCTTTAAAGTTCTTGCGACATTGTCTTGACACGTACGAATGGACATAGCCGATTTCCACCTTCAAACACAATTCTTAAGGTATTTGTCCACATTACTTATATCCATTTCAGCCGATTGTGTATTCTCGCCAGGGGATTTGTGAGATATGCAAGTTCGCCAAGAACTTCACTATATCCTTACGCCCCCGATATTTTGGAGTACCCCTAGTATCTTGTGCCATGAGCACAACAGGCATGCCAGGGAATACGGAGCTAAAGGATCTAATGGCATCTTCGCTTTGTGACTGTGAATTCACTATGTGCATTTTCACGATAACTATAGCGAATGTACCGCCTTGCTCTCAAATTACAGTTGACCTGCCCCCAATCATTGTACCATCCTCAGAGTTAGAATCCCATCTTTATGAGCCTGCCCCCTGATTAGGTCCATTTTCTAAGTTAGTTTTAAAATATGCAAGTCATTTCTGATAGTCTCCGGAAGCCGGATCACGGCCGGCTCAACACGACGCTGCTGTTCCGCATATTCCACAGGAGAGATATTGCCTAAAGAGCTGTGAGGACGGTTCTCATTATAGTCCCGTCTCCATTCCTCGACTTTTTCCCTCGCATCCTCCAAGCTCAAGAACCAGTGCTCGTTTAAACACTCCAAGCGGAGTCGGGCATTAAACGACTCGATATAGGCATTGTCTCCTGGCTTGCCGGGACGGGAAAAATCAAGCTTAACATGGTTCCAGTAGGCCCAGAGATCTACGTCCTTACTGACGAACTCGGGCCCGTTGTCCACTTGGATCGTTTGCGGCTTTCCATGCTCTTTGACAACACCCTCCAAAACCTGGACAACCTCACATCCCCGGACGCGCTGCGCCACGTGGATGGCCAGACTTTCACGGGTATGATTGTCCACTAACGTTAAAAGCCGGATCCTGGGCCCATCAAAGAGCTGATCCGACATAAAATCCATGCTCCAACACTCGTTTTTTTCATACGCTACAGGGCGCAGTTTCCGCTTCAAACAGGCCCTGCGCCGCCTGGGAGGCCTGCTCCTCATGCCTAAACCTTCTTCGCAATAAAGCCTGTACACTCGCTTATGATTTACTTCCCAGCCCTCACGCCAAAGCAGGATGTGAAGACGCCTGTAACCATAGCCCACGCGGGCTGCGGCAAGCTCACGCAGACGCATCCTGAGCGCAATCTGGGGATCCACCACACTCTGGTAGCGAATGACAGAGCGAGGATAAGTCATGTTCGAACAGGCCCTCCGTTCAGATATCTGGTAAGAGCTTTGCATCCCGGTTACCAGTTCTCTCTTCACAGAGGGCCTCAGAGCTTTTTTGAGAGCACTTCCTGAAGCATCTGCTTATCAAGTGTCAGATCCGCCACCAGCTGCTTTAGCCGGCGGTTTTCATCCTCGAGCTGTTTAAGCCGACGGATCTCTGCCACTCCCATTCCAGCAAACTTCTTCTTCCAGCGGTAGAAAGTGACCTCCGAGATCCCCAGCCTGCGGATAATCTCCGCAATCGGTGTGCCGCTCTCAGCTTGGCGCAACGCAAAGGCAATCTGGGACTCTGTAAAGCGTTTCCTCTTCATCTAGATCTCCTCCCCGGATGCTAATCCTATCACAAAAAACTAACATCCGAGCTGGACCAAGATCCAGGGAGCAGATCCTTTACATACCTTTAGATCCTTCATTTTGAATTCCTTATTCTTTATTGGCATTCGCTATTATCACAAGACTTCAAACCCTCTATTCGAAGGCTCAGACGATTCCCATTTAACATATTCCCTTAGAAAACTTTGATTCACACTTGTTGTGTCTCTGATGTTTATGCCCCATTTGCTTTCAATTTCTTCCTTTTCAGCTTTACATAATCCGAATCCAGATCCTAATTTCTTTCCAGATATATGATGTAATTCAAGTCTTGCTAAATTTGCATCATGATATCCAAATCCCAGAAACACAATTTGTTCTGCAACCGACAAAAAGGATATTGCTTCCTTAAACCTGGGATGTGAAGTTGCTTCTTCGCTAAAGGTAAGAATGTTGCTGCTTTCACTAATAATTTGTTGAGGGGTTGCCCCTCGCCCATAGGGCCTTCCCCTGGGATCTTGCCAAGGAAGTGGCCCCAAGCTTCCGTATACATGGACAAATGGGAATAAATTTAGTTTCTGTGCACACTCTACGTCTGTTTTTCCATATGCACTCTTCAAACTAAGAAAAAGAAAGTGTTCAAGAGACCGGTCATAATTAAACGTAATAAATGATATTTTGTTTCGTTCAAAACCTTCAAAGGAGGTAGACATTTTGTTGAATAGATATCTATACCAATGGTCCTCAGGGGAGACATTGAAAAATTGTACATCATTTTCTCGACGTATTAATGTAAGTGCAATAGCAATTTTTCCAATATAGTCAAACTCTCTGCGATACTCTAGAAATTCATCGATCGAATTCCTCTGTGAAAATTTCAAGGAAGCGAAAAATTCGGAGATTAAATCCTTATCTTCGATGCCCAATTCAAGCCATTGTTTATCTGCTTCAGTCGGATCTTCATGGCCCAAATTAAGAATATCATCGATTAATTGAGAACCTAAAGGATAGTCATATGGGAAACTTGTCCCTGCGCCTAAAACTAGTGCTGTTTGGATGGATATCATATTTACCCCCAAGTGAATTATATACAAAACTTACCATAATTATTAGCGGTATATTTCTCTTGATGCCGATGCCAAGATAATGCCGATATTGTAACTTAAATCTGCATAATTGTGCTTAAAACTGCTTAATGGGAGATTTTGGCAAAAAACCTCGCAAATAGTTGATATTTAAGAGTCTTGTGGGGGGAAATAAGAATACCCCTGGCCGGACTCGAACCGGCACATAGGATAAATTACGAGGAATTTTAAGTCCCTTGTGTCCTGTTAATACTATTCTCTCTGCTCCAACTTTCTAGTTTTAATAAAACTATAAAGAGCAGGTCTCGAGATTTCGAATATTTTCGCTATTGACGCTTTTGAGACTCGTTTCTTAAGAAGCTCCTTTATCTCTTCTTCTGTCCCATCAAGCTTTGATTTTCCCAGAGTTCCCTTTGGCCTTCCAAGCAGTTTGCCCCTGGCACGAGCTGCAGCCAATCCCTCCTTCGTTCGTTCAGAGATTAAGTCTCTTTCTATCTCTGCAAACAATCCAAACAAAGCAATCATTACTTTTGTTTGTATATCCTGTTTTTTCCCATTGATCACAATGTTCTCTTTTATTGCCAGAAAGGAGATATCTTCTTTAATTAGATTGTCAACAATATGAATAATCTGCCCAAGGCTTCTACCAAGTCGAGATAATTCACTTACAATAAGTCTATCTTTAGGATTGAGTTTCTCCATAAGAACATCAATTCCTCTATCAGTTGGAGAACGTCTTGTGGAG
>SDBS01001056.1_pt1 | contig 27848 bp, 25 predicted proteins | sample 2277091 | NCBI WGS metagenome assembly SDBS01 (sample SAMN10404972, study PRJNA504765) | marine sediment metagenome | isolation source: marine sediment core GS10_PC15, 163 cmbsf | place: Arctic Ocean: Southern Knipovich Ridge | collected 2010
GCCCAGAACTCCACGCTCCACGCTCCTGGCTCCCTGATCCCCGCTCCCCGCTCCCCGCCCCCTGCTCAAAGCTCCCTGCTCCCCTCTCCCGACGGCCACATCTGGGCCCTTCGCGACATCAATTTCGAGGTCAAACAAGGCGAGATCCTCGGCATCATCGGTGCCAACGGAGCCGGCAAATCGACCCTCCTCAAGATCCTCACCCGCATCACAGCGCCCACAAAAGGACACGCATTTATGAAAGGACGTATTGGAGCCCTGCTCGAAGTGGGCACAGGTTTTCACGGAGAACTGACCGGCCGCGAAAATATCTTCCTCAGCGGCGCAATTCTCGGTATGACAAAAGCTGAGGTGCAGTCAAAGCTCGATGAAATCATCGATTTCTCAGGATGTGAACAGTACATCGATACCCCGATCAAGCGATATTCAAGCGGGATGAATGTTCGCCTCGGATTTGCCGTGGCAGCCCACCTGGAGCCGGAAATACTTTTGATTGATGAAGTTCTCGCCGTAGGAGACGCTCAATTTCAAAAGAAATGCCTGGGCAAGATGGGTGATGTGGCCAGGGAAGGAAGGACGATATTGTTTGTGAGCCATAACATGCCAATGATAACATCACTTTGCCCAAGGTGCCTGCTGCTCGAATCCGGAAGAATAGCAGCTGATGGCCGAACTTCTGATGTGGTGATGTCCTATTACACATCCGATGTGTCCTCTCCATCCTATTTTGAATACAGCGATAGTGAAAAAAAACCTGGTGATGAATTCGTGCAACTTCTTTCCGGTGCTGTTCTCGATCAACAGAGCAACGTGGCAACAGAGTTTGATCTTTCTGAATCAGTCAAAATCAAAATGCGTTTCAAGGTCATCAAAAAAGACACACTCAAATTGGTTCCTAACTTTCATTTTCATACCGGAAATGGCACTTATGCTTTCACTTCCGGCCTCCGAGATGCAGAAGTTTTAGAAGTGGGAGAATATACTACTGAATGCAGCGTCTCTGGCAATCTCCTCAATGATGATGCATATTTTGTCGGGCTGGCAATCACTTCTCTCGAAAGAGGTGTTAAAGTACATTTTTTTGAGCAGTCTGTTCTTTCCTTTGTTGTTAAGGATGACTTTGAGGACAGACAAGGATATAGGGGTCGAATTCCAGGAGTTGTCAGACCTGTTTTGGAGTGGAAAATAGAACGTACCTCTTGATACACTGAGTACTATGGTGGAATAATGAAAGTAGTTATCCTTTGCGGCGGGCTCGGAACACGAATCCGTGAAGAGGCCGAATTTCGCCCCAAACCAATGGTGGAAATAGGCGTTAAGCCTATTCTGTGGCATATAATGAAAATATATTCCCATTATGGGATTAAAGACTTTGTTCTTTCCCTGGGCTACAAAGGTGAAATGATAAAGGAATATTTTTATCATTATAAAATCCTAAATAATGATTTCACAATAGAGCTCGGAAATAAAAAAGATATTGAAATACATAGTAATAATGCCGAAAAAGACTGGCGTATTACTTTGGCTGACACCGGAGATAAAGCGCTGAAAGGCGCCAGATTGAAGCGTGTACAGCAGTATGTCGATGATGACACTTTTATGCTGACCTACGGCGATGGGGTTGCTGATATTGATATCAATGCCCTTTTAGCCTTTCATAACAAACACGGAAAGCTGGCAACGGTAACCGGTATCAACCTGGCGTCCCTTTTTGGCGAGCTGAAGATTAAAGGCGATCAGGTTGAATCTTTCAGTGAGAAGCCAAGGGATGGTGATGGCCTTATTAATGGCGGATTTTTCGTCTTCAACAAAGGCTTTTTTGATTACCTTTCAGCAGATGAGAATTGTGATTTAGAAATAGGCCCCCTTGAAAAGATTGCAGGCAAAGGGCAGCTCATGGTGTATAAGCACACGGGATTTTGGGCCTGCATGGATACGCTTCGGGATATGGATTACTTAAACAGGCTTTGGGTAGAAGGCAAGGCTGAATGGAAGGTGTGGGAATAGATAGCTAATAGCTAAAACCATTTTCGACAACATGTATAAAGACAGAAAAGTTTTCGTCACAGGCAATACCGGCTTCAAAGGTTCGTGGCTTGTTCTCTGTCTCCTGAAACTGGGAGCCAATGTTTTTGGTTATTCCCTGGATATCCCGACGGATCCCAATCATCATGAAATCCTGAATCTGGATTTTGAAACAATTTTTGGTGATGTCCGTGACTTAGAAAAACTCCGGAAGGCCATCGAATCTTTTCATCCGGATATCGTTTTTCATTTGGCGGCACAATCCCTTGTGCGAAAATCCTATGAAAGCCCTGTGGAAACATTTGAAACCAATGTTATTGGGACGGTTAATATCTTTGAGGCCTGTCGGCAGGCAGATACCGTAAAAGCTATTGTGAACGTTACAAGCGATAAGTGTTACGAAAATCGGGAATGGATATTGGGATACAGGGAAAATGACCGTTTAGGCGGCCATGATCCTTATAGCGCATCAAAAGGCTGTTCTGAAATTATTACCGAAAGTTACCGTAAATCATTTTTTCCACTTAATGAATATCAAAAAGGTCACCAGACACTTGTGGCAAGTGCAAGGGCCGGAAATGTGATAGGAGGTGGTGACTGGGGTGAAGATCGTATTATCCCCGACATTGTGCGTGCTACATCCCAAAATGAAAAAGTACATATCCGCAATCCACACGCAACCCGACCCTGGCAACATGTGTTAGAACCGCTGTCAGGATATCTTCTTCTGGGACAAAAATTACTTGAAGGAAAACGGAAGTTTTCAGGTGCCTGGAATTTTGGTCCTTCTGATGATGCTCATACAACTGTTTTATCAGTCGTTGAAAATCTGCAAAAGCATTGGCCACAAATCGATTACAACATATCAACTGACAATAAAAATCCTCACGAGGCGAATTTATTAAAGCTTGACTGTTCGAAGGCTCGCACAAATTTACATTGGACACCAGTTTGGGACAGCAACATAACCTTTGCAAATACAGCGATATGGTACAGACAATATTATGAGTCAGGCAAAGTCATAAGTTTTGAACAACTAAAAGAATATATAAACGATGCGAAACAGAAACAGACGATGTGGACTAACTAACCAATGGTAATAAACGAAACGCCGATACAGGGTGCCTATATAATCGAACACGAACCATTCATTGATGATCGCGGAATATTCACTCGTATTTTCTGTAGCGAGGAACTCCAAAATACAGGGCTTAATAAAAAGATTTTTCAAATCAATCATTCACTCACAATACAAAAAGGGGCCTTAAGGGGACTGCACTTTCAATACCCACCGATGGCGGAAATTAAGATGGTAAAATGCCTTCGTGGTTCAGTTTTCGATGTTATGGTGGATTTGCGAAGCGATTCTTCAACTTTCCTAAAATGGTATGGGGAAATACTATCCCCGGAAAACAGGAAGATGATTTATGTTCCTGAAGGTTGTGCTCACGGGTTTCAAACTTTGGAAGAAAAAAGTGAACTTCTCTATCTTCACACAGAGAAATATGATTCGGAATTCGAAGGCGGCATAAGATACGATGACCCGTCTTTGAATATCTCATGGCCGATAGAAGTAACGGATATTTCTTTAAGGGATCAAAATCATCCATTATTATCAAGCGAATTTAAAGGAATAAAATTAACATGAAATGCCGATTTTGCGGTACCACGCTTACTAATGAATTCATTGATCTCGTCAATGCGCCGCCATCAAACGCTTTCCTCACTGAAAAGCAATTGAATGAGCCTGAAATTTTCTATCCCCTTAAGTTGTTCGTTTGCCATAACTGTTTCTTAGTCCAAATCGATGAATACAGGGACTCAAAAAAAATTTTTAATCAAAACTACGCATATTTTTCTTCTTACTCCACCTCCTGGTTGGAGCACGCTAAACGATACGTCGAAATGATTATTGATCGTTTTGGATTCGATGAAAATTCTCAGGTGATCGAAATCGCATCAAACGATGGTTATCTGCTGCAATATTTTCAATTAAAGCAAATCCCTGTTCTTGGTATCGAACCCGCCACGAATGTGGCCATGTCGGCACAGGAAAAAGGTATTGAAACTATTGAAGACTTTTTCGGGGTAAATTTGGCCAATCGACTTGTCTCACAGGATAGAATGGCGGACCTAATCATAGGAAACAACGTATTTGCCCATGTGCCGGATGTAAATGATTTTGTAGCAGGACTGAAAATTGTACTTAAAGACAAAGGTGTTATTACATTAGAATTCCCCCACCTCATGCAGCTTATTGAACAAAATCAATTTGATACCATCTATCACGAGCATTTCTCATATTTTTCATTTTCCACAGCGAAACTTATTTTTGAGAAACACGGTCTTGAATTATTTGACGTCGAACAAATATCTACGCATGGCGGTTCATTGCGCATATATGGCAAACATAAAGATGATGCTTCGAAAATCACTTCGTCAAATGTCGCTGCCTTAATAAAGAAAGAAGAAACAAGAGGAATGCTGACGATCAGTTATTACAAGGGCTTTCAGGGAAATGTTGAGAAGGTAAAGTGTGATTTTGTCAACTTTCTCCTGAACCAAAAGAAAAACGGGAAAAAAGTTGCTGCTTATGGCGCGGCGGCCAAGGGTAATACCTTACTCAATTACTGCGGAATCAAAAAGGATTTGGTAGAATTTGTTGTTGATGCTTCTCCGCATAAACAGGGCAAGTTTTTGCCCGGAAGTCATATACCAGTGGTAAAGGAACATGAAATCACAAGATGGAAGCCGGATTATGTGCTAATCTTGCCATGGAATATCAAGGAAGAAATCACAGAACAGCTCAGCTATATCCGGGACTGGGGAGGCAGGTTTGTCACTGCCGTGCCTGAGCTAAAGAGTTATTAGCAACGACGGCAGATGATGTTCCCACAAGATAACCAGCAGTTTGATAAAAACAAGAAATAATGGACAACACAATGAAAAATATCCCCGTTTCAGGCCCCTCGATCACGGATAAAGAGGTTGAATACGTGGCGGATGCAGCCAGAAATGCCTGGTATGGCAATGCCAACATGTATCATGAGTGGTTGTAGGTATGAGAGTACTTGTTACTGGCGCAACGGGCTTTGTTGGCAGGTATGTTGTCAATGAACTCTTGAAACATGAGCACCATGTCATTGCCACCTCCAAGAAACCTGATAAGGCAGAATCTCGTGAATGGTTTTCTCGAGTGCAATATATTGCGTGTGATCTGAATATGGGACAGAAAAACTTCTTTCAATTTTTTCAGCAGCCGGAGCTACTAATTCATCTGGCATGGGAAGGCTTGCCGAACTACAAGGATTTGTTTCATCTGGAAAAGAACCTGTTCTCAAATTACCGGTTTCTAAAAAATATGATCGAACATGGATTAAAACACCTGGTCGTGACAGGTACATGCTTTGAATATGGAATGCAATGCGGGGCTTTAAGTGAAGACATGGAAACAAAACCTGATAATCCTTATGCTTTGGCAAAAGATTGTTTAAGAAAGTTTCTGGAACAAATGCAAAGAAAAATCGAATTCAATTTTATATGGATTCGACTTTTCTATATGTATGGCAAAGGGCAGAACCCAAATTCGATCCTTTCGCAATTGTACAGGGCGTTGGAAAATGGAGAAACCAGTTTCAACATTTCAGGAGGCGAGCAGTTGAGGGACTACCTGCCGGTCGAAAGAGTTGCCGAGTACATTGTGAAGATATCAATGCAGGATAAAGTTACTGGAATTATTAATTGTTGTTCGGGTGAGCCGATCTCAATCAGGAAGTTGGCTGAAAATTTTATCGCAGAAAAAAACAAAAGCATCGAATTGAATCTGGGCCATTATCCATATCCCGACTATGAACCGATGACGTTTTGGGGCTGTGACAAGAAGCTTCAAGCAGCACTGAAAGAAGTTAGATAAAGCTATAAGTCAAATCGGTTGGTTTTAGTAATAAAGATATCATTGCAGGATAAAACGGGAAGGATTGAAGTATGAAGGTTTTATTAATAATGTCACATGTATCGGAACGTGTTTTTAGGCCGGGTCACAGTTTAGAAAATTATATTACATATTAGAAGGAAGGCAATAATGGCCGAGATAGTAGAATCACGCATAAATTTGGAAGGCCGCACTCCGCTGCAAGAAGTGATCCCCCTGAGCTCACCGTTTGTGCTTCAAGTTGAACCAACAAATTTCTGTAATATTAAATGTCGTTTTTGCCCAGTTGGAGACCACAATCTTTTTAAACAAAGCGGCATCAACCTTGGAATTCTTACGATGGATCTTTTTAAAAAAGCAATTGATAGTTTATCCGATTTTGAAGAGAAAATTAAGACAATTCATTTATATGGCAACGGAGAACCTCTTATAAATAAACATTTTCATGAAATGGTTAAATACGCTAAAAAATCAGGACATATTGAGCTTATTGATACTACCACCAACGGCTTGCTTTTAATACCCGAAAAAATAGACCCAATTATTGAGGCTGGGATTGATAAAATTAATATTTCTATAAATGGTATAACATCAGAACAGTATTACGAGGTCACATGCACCAAAGTAAATTTTGACGAGTTTCTAAACAATCTGCGCTATCTTTATGAAAATCGTGGTAAGTGCAAAATTTTAATTAAATCAATTTCAGAACTTTATAATGAAAAAGATAAAAAGCGTTTTTTTGACATATTTTCTCCTGTTGCAGATTATATCTTTTTAGAAAATTTAACAGATCCCTGGCCTCATCACAAAGTCGAAGAAACTTTGGGCGTTAAGAGTACACGCTCCGCATTTTCTAATAGAATTGAAGATAAATACGTATGTTGTCCAATCTTCTACTCGTTAATTATGAATTCTGACGGCACTGTCAGTTTGTGCTGTGTCGACTGGAAAAACAGTCTTATAATTGGCGACGTAAAAAATAGCAGCCTTAAAGAAATCTGGTACTCAGATGTGCTTTTTAGTCATCAAATGCAGCATTTAAAAGGCGAGCGATTTAATAATTTAATCTGTCGTGAATGCAATCAAATATCGCAATGCGTTTATGATAACATTGATCCATACCGGCTTGAATTAGCAGATAAACTACAGGCGTCGCGGGCTAAGTAAACAGGTAATCACCACTGTGGAGAAGTATAAAATGGATGTAACACTAGTCTCATTCCCAAAATCTAAACAAATCAGAAAAGGGAAAGAAAGCACTCCTGTGGCATCGCTATATCTTAGTGCATACTTAAAGAAAAACGGTGCTAAATGTGATTATATTGACTTTTCTGCTATTTTACCTTCAACTGATAACGTAGACATTGAAGATTTTATAGTAGATACATTAACCTCTAAATTTACTAACCCACCACGTTTGCTCGGTTTTAACTGCTTTTCAAGTTATCAGTTCCCGTGGATAATTAATATATCAGAAAAAATAAAAGCCCTCTTCCCGGATATATCAATTTGTATAGGAGGAAGCCATCCTACATTTTTTGCACAGGAGATTTTAAATAATTGTGAATTTATTGATTATGTATTCGTTGGTGAGGCAGAAGAACAGCTGTTATCCTTAACAAAAATTTTATCGGGCGAATCAAACAAAAAAATCACCGAAATACAAGCATTGGGATACCGTGACGAGAAAGGAGAGGTTTTTGTTAACCCTAGAAATGATTACTTGAAAAATTTAGATATAAACCCAAAAGAATTGTGGGGGGCGTTAAAATTCAAAAATTATTATTCAGACCATTCTTTCTGGAATAACCCTAAAAAGCAGGACATAAAACTTGCTGTACCAATCGTTTCGTCCCGCAGTTGTCCGTTTAATTGCACTTTTTGTTCAGCTTCAAAAATTATGGGGCCAAAACTGCGTCGCAGGACCCCAAAAAACGTAGTTGATGAAATAGAATATCTTAATAAAGAGTTCGGCCAAAATTATTTTGAATTTGTCGATGACAATATCAATGTTAACCGTAATCATGCAATGCAGATTTTTTCGGGAATAATAAACCGGGGGCTTGATATACAGTTGTCCTTGTCAAGCGGCATTCACATAGCCTCAGCCGATGAAGTCCTTGTCAGGTTAATGGCTGAGGCGGGCCTTGTAATGATTAAATTGCCTATAGAACATGGCAATGATTATATTCGGAATCAAATCATAGGCAAAAAACTAATGAGAGATGACATTTTTAAAATTGCAGGCATTTTGAAGCAGTATGATATTTTTATATTTGGATTGTTTATTATGGGCTTCCCTGAGGAGACGGCCCAAACGCTTGACGATTCGTACAATCTCATGTGTGAGCTCGAGCTGGATATTTACGAGATGGCTTCGCTGATTCCATTCCCAGGGACTAAATTATTCGAGCAATGCTCGCGAGACAACCTTCTGGTTTCAAATTTATCATATAAAGATTTATGGAAAGGCGTTATAAATTTTGATGCCTCTGAACATGACAAGATTTACATTAAACCTTATAAAATGACAATTGATAAACTTCGAGAATATAGAAAGAAGTTTAACGAAATAAGACTTTTTTCTGCCAAAGCAAAAGAGGCGTGAAAAATGAATACTGACGAATTAAAAAAACTTATTAATGGCAGAGACGTCTATATATGGGGCACCCGCATTGCAGGGTTAAGCGCGGCTAAAATATTACCTGCCCACAACATTAAAGTTAAAGCTTTTGTAGATAGCATATCTTGTAGTCATGACAAGCTGGAGATTGACGTTTTGTCGCCTGAAGAACTGTTTGCAGGGAATTTACAGGATAAATTTGTAATCATCTGTACCCGTGGGCACTCTCCTCATATTGCAAAAACCTGTATGCAGAATAACATGACAAGAAATGATTTTATTGAGTGGGAAAAATTACAGCGTTTTGATTATTATATAGAAATTAATAACAAATGTAACTTAAATTGCCTTACCTGCTCTGTCAGGGAGTACTACAATGAACCACTTGTAAACATGACTACTGCTGATTTTGAAGCGGTATTGAAAAAAATCCGAAAAGAAGACCCTTTGGCTTCATGGGTTAATTTATTTGGTCATAATGAAGCATTTCTAAATAATTCTTTAGCCGAGATGGTTGAAATATCGAACAATCTGAATTTTGCAGCAGGTTTGTCAACCAATTTAGCCTTTTCGAAGGATTTTAAAAATGTGATTAAGGCAAAACCACTCTGGATAAGGGTTTCAATGTCAGGATGGGGAGAAAACTACGAAGTAATTCATAGAGGAGGGAAATTTGATATACTACTCATAAATCTAAATCTTTTAAGCAAATACAGGGAACAATATTCGAAGGATACAATAATAGAAGTTTTTTTTCACAGATATAAACATAATGGGAATGACATTAAACATATAAAAGAGCTGTGTGGCCGTCTTGATTTTGAATTCAGGTGTATTTATGCCTCAATAATAGGTTTTGAGACAGTCAGCAACGTTCTTGACGGAAGAGCTGTTTCACTTAAAACTCAAAAAGCTTTATCATATTTATGTCATTCAGTTCCGCACACAGCAAAACAAGCGTTGAAGCAGAAAGATTTCCCTTGCCCAAATGACCATCTGGTCAGAATTCACAGCGACCTGACGCTTGCGGAATGCCAGGCCTGGATGGGATCCGTAATGCCGCGAGTAAAGTTTACTGATATTTCATTTGATAAGTTGGAAAGAAAACTTGCTAACACAAGATTCTGCCCGATATGTAAGCCTAGAGGACTTCACCAATTTTGTGAAATTGTTTTTGATGAAAATCTCACTAACAAAAATGAGGCCGATATATAGATAACATGCCGAATAAACAGTCAATAAAATTTAGAAGTTGCCCACTTTGTGGAACTGCGAACGTTATGTTAGTAAAACACCTCAGTTATGCTCTTTTTGACGACAGCCCATTGAGTAACTCTTATAATCTAGTATCCTGCAATAATTGTGGTTTTATTTTTTGTGATACTGAAAGTACTGTTGCTGATTTTTATGATCATTATACACAAAATCTGCATTATATGAGTGAAAATCTCGGAACTGGTGCATCAGCAAAAAAAGAAAAAAATCGCTATGCATCCGTTTTATTTACTCTGCAAAAATATCAATCGAATAAAACCGCGAAAATTATTGATATTGGTAGTGCAAAGGGCGGGTTTCTTTCGTTTTTAAAAACACAAGGTTATAAAAATCTCTTAGCAATAGACTTGCTGCCGGAAGGTGTTGATTTTGTTAGAGCAAATGGTATTGGTGCAGAAATTGGTTCCGCGGAAAAAATACCGCTTGAAAACGGCTCTGTTAATACTGTTATTTTATCACATGTTTTAGAACATATTGTAGATTTACAAACTGTGATGACAGAATTATGCCGTGTTGTTGCAGATAGCGGTCTGGTATATGCGGAAGTTCCCAGTATTGAGTATGGTTGTTCTTTTAAAAAGGCACCTATGTGGGACTTTTTATATGAGCATATAAATTATTTTTCTATGCAACATTTAATTTCTTTTTTTGAAAGTAGAAATTTTTCTTGTTTAGAATCTAACATAAATGAATTCCATAATGGAAATGGCATCATAAAGTGTGTAAGTGCAATTTTTAAAAAAAATAATCATACACTCTTAAAAAATATACCATACTATAATATGAGGGGAAAAATTTCGGAGAGTTTAGAGCCATTAGGAAATTTGGAACTTTCAAAACTTTCAAAAATATCGAAAGAGGAGACACCTTGCTACGTCTGGGGAATATCGGCGTACATGCAGTTGCTTATTGCAATAACGCCAATCGAAAAGTGCAATATTATCTCCTTTTTGGATAAGTCTGAATACAAACAAACTAAAACGATAAATAAAATACCCGTAAAATCACCGGAACTTTTAAGAAATCTATCAAACGAAGCAGTAGTTATTTTTCCTGTTGAGCCTTACGCAGATAGCATGAACCAATATCTTAACAAGATAAACTTTTCGGGTAAAAGAATTATTATTTAAGGAATAATTATGGCCACTATAGAATCCTTTAAACAAGAAGTTGCAGAAAACATAAAACGCCAAGGTGCTGATAAAGAACTTAAAGCCAAAACACTTGAATATCTGAAATCATTAGATAAATATGCTTATAACTTTTCGTGGATGGGAAGACCAATTATCCAGTTACCCCAGGATATTGTCGCTATGCAGGAGATTATCTGGAAAGTCAAGCCAGATTTAATCATTGAAACTGGCATAGCTCACGGCGGTTCAATCCTTTTTTTTGCATCAATGATGGAGATGATGGGAATAGACGGTCAGGTGTTGGGGCTGGACGTCGACATCCGCACACATAATTTCGGTGAAATTATACGCCATCCCATGTATAAACGCATCACTATGATCGAGGGCCCAAGCACCGACGAAAATATTGCAGAAAAGGTTTACGAATTTGCCAAGGGTAAAAAACGCATTCTGGTATGCTTGGACTCCAATCATACACAGGAACACGTTCTTAAAGAATTGAAACTGTATGCACCGCTGGTCACCGTTGGCAGCTATTGCGTAGTATTCGACACCATCATTGAGGACATGGCGGAGGAAGACTTCCATGACAAGCCCTGGGGGCCCGGCAATAACCCCAAAACCGCCGTCTGGGAATTTCTAAAACACGATGATCGTTTTGAAATAGATAAATCAATCGAGAATAAAATATTGATGACAGCAGCGCCAGATGGTTATTTAAAATGTCTAAAATGATTCCATCAAAAAGTGGCTGCGTAAAGACAAATGATTTTGAATAATCACGAAAAAGGAGGTCTGAGGTAAAAATGGAAGTATTGCATCTTACCGCCCACCTTGGCGGGGGCGTAGGCAAGGCTTTGAGCGGACTTATTGCGCAGGCAAGCGCATCAAAATCAGGAGTGCGGCACCTTATCGTTTGTTTGGAAGAACCCGAAAAACTTCAGTTCATCGACTTGATTCGCAGCTATGGAAACGAAGTCATTGTGCGCCCGAGCATGGATAGACTTGAGAAGCTAATAAGAGATTCGGACATTGTTCAGTTGGAATGGTGGAACCACCCTGCTACGATTAAATATCTCTGTTCCCTATCAGATCCGCCTATTCGACTCCTTACCTGGTGTCACGTCTCTGGTCTGCATACCCCAATAATTCCTAAACAACTAATTTTGGCTTCGCATATATTTCTTTTCACGTCCCAATGCTCGTTTGAAGGCAAAGAGGTAATGAGACTGATCCCTGAGTTTGGAGGTCGGTTAGGCGTCGTATCCAGCAGTGGAGGATTTTCCGGATTGCATGAGGTGCGGGGGAAAGTAAATGAAAGTATTTCCGTAGGATATATTGGCAGCCTGAATTTTGCAAAGCTTCACCCTCGCTATATTGACTATCTGGCAGCAGTAGAGATACCCGGATTCAGAGTCAGGATGATTGGGGATTTGACCAATCAAGATATTCTGAATCAGCAGTGTGATAGTTTAGGTAAAACAGGAATGCTTGAGTTCAGAGGATACTCGACAGATGTCGCCTCTGAGCTTGCCTCAATCAATGCGCTCGCATATCTTCTGAACCCAGAACACTACGGAACAACGGAAAACGCTCTCCTTGAGGCGATGGCTATGGGAATTGTGCCCATCGTGTTGGATAATCCTGCAGAGCGCCGGATCGTTGATGATCACAATACAGGATTGATCGTCCACTCACCGGGTGAATTTGCAGAAGCGATTCAATGGCTATCTAATAATCCCGATGATCGACAAAGACTTGGAAGTCAGGCTGCGAAATCGGTTCGAGAGAGATTTTCCGTAGAAAAGATGGAAGCGTCTCTTAATGAGCATTATCAAGCAATTTTAGCCATGGAAAAAGGGAAAATTGTCTTCCCTGAAATTTTTGGTAATGACCCTGTAGAATGGTTCCTCTCCTGTCAGGGTGACAAAAGTATTTTTGCTGAAGATGGTTGCATCAATTCGGGTGATGGCATCCCTCTTAGTTATGGGCTGTTTGAAAAAAGCAAAGGAACAGTGTTTCATTTCAGTGAGTATTTCCCGGACAATTTGAAACTGAAGCTATGGGCAAAGAACCTGAAATCGCTCCAGTGAAATACGCGAAAGCACCTGATCGAAAGATTGCAAATGCACTGATTCAAACATAGCTTCGCAAGTTAAAGGGATTGCTGAAAATAAGTGTTATGGTTTGCCTGGATTCCATGCGTACCCATGATCACGTTTTGAAGGAGTTACAGCTCTATGCTCCTTTAGTAACAGTGGGCAACTACTGTGTTGTATTTGATACCGGGCTAGAGGATCTCCCCTGTGATATGTGTTCAAATCGCCCATGGGGAAAAGGGAACAATCCAAAGACCGCTGTGTATGAGTATTTAAAAAATACAGACTGTTTTGAAATTGATAAAGCGATTGAGCATAAGCTACTGATTACTGCCGCTCCAGACGGTTTTCTGCGGAGGATAAAATAACCCTGAAGTGGTTATCAGTAAATTTCGGTTAGGAAATTGCGTGCTTTCAGCGAAAAAATGTTTAAAAAAGAACTTTTTAAGTCAGCTTTCTGTAACAAGACCTTTGAATTTCCCAAAAATTGGTCGAGGTACATGTTTTCTACCAAACTTTTAAAAATCAAAGTGGAATCCTTTTTCCAATCGTGCCTTGATATGATCAGAATCTCTTTTTTTGAAGCATTTTGTGCCTTAAAGCTGATTATTGTGAGGTCATTGAAGACATGCCCTCATGCCCGAAGATTTCTTCCACAACCGCCCCTGGGCGCAAGGGGAATAATCCCAAAACCGCGGTCTGGGAGTTTATGAAAACCAATAATCGTTTTGAAATTGATAAGGAAATTGAGAATAAACTACTGATTACTGTAGCGCCGTGCGGATATCTTAAATGTGTGGGGTAGGGATTACAACTTTGTGACAATGAAAGTGCAGCACTTACACCTTGATAAAATAGTGTAAGGTAGGAGAAAAGGACGTGCCCCAATATGAAAAACGTTTTCAGGATTGAACGGCTGAATAATGGCTTTCGGTCCTGACAAAAACTTTCCATATGAGGGATAATGAACTCGGTGCCCAGTGTCACAAGCATTGTTTATACACCGATCATCTCAAACAATGAAAATGCGAGGCTGTTGCCGGAACAGCAGCAAAGCAAGCCAAAAGTAAAAAAAAAGCGCAACGTATGAATGCTGCCTTAAAGACGAAGGAAAATTTAATGGGAAATAAAAAAACCCCCCTGGTAAGCATCGGGATGGCAGTTTATAATGAGGCGAGATATATTCAACAAGCTCTCAACTCATTGCTGAGTCAGAACTACGAGAACTTTGAGCTGATTATTTCTGACAATGCGTCCGAAGATAATACTCAAGAAATTTGCTTAGATTATGCTACGAAGAATAACCAAATTCACTATCATAGATTTAAGAAAAACAAAGGAGGGTTAGCTAATGGTAAACGAGTAATGGAGCTCGCAAAAGGTAAATATTTTATGTTGGCCGGCGGTCACGATCTCTGGGCTCCGGACGTTATTGCTCGATGTATAGATACACTGGAGAGTGATTCAGAGGTTGTATTGGCGTATCCACGCGCTATAAGAATCGACTACCAAGGTAATTCATTAGGGTTGGCGGCCAACCAAATAGACACTCGCAGCATGCCTCCGCTTGAGAGATTTAAACATCTTATCTGGAAGATTTCCGGCGGAGATTTGATCTATGGTGTAATTAGGACGCAGGCGCTTAAGCAAATTGAATCTAAGGCCATATGGGGCGCTGACCAGGCCATATTAGCTGAGTTATCCCTTAAAGGGACATTTGCGCATATACCTGAAACTTTTTTTTATTGGCGTAAGGTTAGAGATGAAAGCATGGAAGTGCGAAAAAAGACAGTTCCTCTCATGTTAGACCCTGTAAATGGATATAGGATGCTTAAAATGGAATTGCCTGAGCTATGGCGGGAATTGGGAGACGAATGTTTGGCTGTTATCGACAGGGCGTCTCTTCCATATAGAGACAAAATGATTCTAAAATCTGAAACAAAACGATGTTTTACGGAGCGGTATAATGTCAGATGGCCTGCTTCAATTCCAAAGTCTGATTCCAGAGATAGAGTTAAGACGGGTAGTCTCAAACCTAAACAAATCCAAGAACTAAATTTTTGGCTAAATATAAGGAAAAATGGCTGGAGGGGCTTCGCTCCTAGGGAGTGGAGAGTTGCACATATCCATTTCAAACAATACTCACTTATGTATATTAACCGCAGTATTAGTGACCTGGAAAATAAGGTTGTGATTGAGATTGGTTGTGGGCCCGCCGGCATAATTCCCTATTTGAATAATGCAATAGGCATCGGAGTAGACCCGCTCATAGATGAATATAAAAAGATGTGGGATCTTTCTAGTGATAAAGTTAAATATGTATGTAGCGAAATAGAAACCTTTAAAACCTATATTCAAGCCAATGTTGTTATTTGTTGGAATGTCTTGGATCGTGTTTCAGATATTGAAATTGCTACCAAGAAACTTTTTGATATACTCAAACCTGACGGAGAGTTATGGTTTATGATAAACCTTGATGATTCGAGCGGCTATTCAAAGGTAGTGAAAGAGAGTCCAGATAGTGCGCATCCATATAGAGTTAATGCTGTTAGCATTTCAGGATTATTCAAAAAATATGGTTTTTTCTGGAAGGAAAAGGTATTGATGGAGGATCAACTAAACAACAGACACCCAATTTTAATGGGTGCTTTGGGAAAGAGTATTGGTAACAAAGAAGGCCAGAAAAAGACACTGCTAAAAATAAAACAGTTCTGTTCAAATTTGAGTAGATCAATAGCGCCATGAACATATTATTCACAACATCGGCAGCACCAAAAATAAGTCCTTTCTTCACAACTGAGAAAAGACCGCCATTGGGTTTGGGGTCGCTCATATCTGTCACAAGAAATGAAGGACATAAGGTATTTTTTATTGATAATTATTTAAAACCATCAAAATTCATTGAAGAAGGATATCTGCAAAAGAATAATATCGATTTTATTGGAATTTATGTAAATACCATCTGTTATAGAGACACTTTGAGAATGTTTAATGAGATTGAAAATCTGCGGGCAAAAGGTTTATGGAAAGGGAAGATAATTGTTGGGGGGCCCCATACCTCCGTAGCCCTTGATACTATACCAGATTTTGTAGATTATATTGTTCAAGGCGAAGGTGAAAAAGCAATCTTGGAAATAGTCAATAGTGAGGCAAATGAAAGAGTTATCCGAAAGAACAGGGTAAAAGATTTAGATTCTCTTCCATTCCAGCCCTGGGACATTTTCGCCAAATTATCCTATGATTACTCTTGTCCGTGGATGGATATAGTGCCTGTTTTTACGATGAATACGAGTAGAGGGTGTCCGTTTAACTGCACTTTCTGTTCCGTAGGCTCTATATGGGGTAAGCAATATACTTATTTTAGTGCAGATAGAATTATCTCGGAAATTGAGTATTTGATTAAAAATTTCGGTGCAAAAGGTATTTATTTTAGAGAGGACAATTTTACTTTGAATTTAAAAAGGACAGAGGAGTTTTGCGAAGAATTAATTAAAAAAAATACTAATATCCATTGGGCTTGTGAGACAAGAGTAGATAATATATCTGAAGAATTAATTAAGTTAATGAGTACTGCAGGTTGCAGGGCTTTTTATTTAGGAGTTGAAAGCGGCAGCCAAAAGATTTTAGATAAATTAAACAAAAAGATTACTGTAGAGCAAATAGAAAACACTATTAATTGGTGCAACAAATTTAACATCAGAACATATTGCAGTCTTATTGTTGGTACGCCGGGAGAAAGTTTCGAGGACTATTTACTTACTAAAAAATTGATGGATAGGTTAAAACCATATACATATGGATTTAATGTTTTTGTGGGGATTCCAGATAGCCGCTTATACAGATATATATTAGACAATAACCTCTACGAATATATTGATGATATAGGCTTGGAATATCTACCTGGATACGATATAAAGGCAAAGTTTTTTTATAATAAAGATAGTAAATCTCTCGTAGACTATGAATTTAAGCGGAGAACAGATTTTGACAGGAAGTTATTAAGAGAGATATATAAAAATAATTTTAAAAAGATACTTAGTAAAGAGAATTTAAGAAGAATAATCAATATGTCTAAAAATAAAATAAGCGAACAAATTCTATATGGAGTAAAAAGGAACTAAAAAAGATAATAAGACATGCCTAAAGTCACTGTTCTAATGTCCGTTTATAACGGAGAAAAATATCTCCGTGAAGCAATTGATAGCATCTTAAATCAAACTTTTAAAGATTTTGAATCTATTATCATCAATGATGGCTCTACCGATTCAAGCAGAGAGATAATTTTATCCTATAATGACCCCCGAATTCGTTTGATAGATAATGAGAAAAATACAGGATTAACACATTCTTTAAATAAAGGATTGCAGTTGGCAAAAGGTGAATATATTGCTCGTCAGGATGCTGATGATATATCTTTGCCTGAAAGATTGGAAAGGATGACAGACTTTTTAGATAAAAATAAAGATGTTGAATTATTGGGAAGCTCATTTATCAATATAGATGAAAAAGGAAAAGAACTTAGTGTTAGTCTGCTCAACACTGATGATAAGGAGATCAAGAATATGTTGTTATCAGGGAATCATTTTGGTTTTGAGATGTTTAGAAAAAGGGTTATGGAAAAGGTTGGTTTTTACAGGGAGGAATTTAGATATGCCCAAGATTATGACTTGGCTCTTCGCATTGCTGAAGTTTCTAAGGTGGCAAATATTAAAGAGCCTCTTTATAAATACCGAATTACTCCGAACTCTATTTCAACAGTAAAAAGGATTGAACAAGATAAATATGCTGAATTGGCAAGGGAGCTCGCCAGAGAAAAGAAAACGAAAGGTAGTGATTGGCTTGATTATATGAGTAAACGTCAAATTAGAAAGCTTCTACCAAAATTAACATTGAAAGATCACTTAGCGCAAAGGCGCTTTATATCAGAGCGACATTATAAAAGTGCTATAAAATATTTGAAAAATGGCAAAAAGAAAACTTTTCTGAAATATATATGGAAGTCAATAATTAATAATCCTTCAAACTATTGGGCCTGGGTATCTTTGATAGAGAATTTTACTAATAGAAGATTAATTAAAGTTCTAAGAACGGCAAAGAGAAATTTGATGTAGGCCAAATTTTTATAGGCAAAAAATGAATATAAATCCAAATAATAAAACCCTTATTTCAGTAATCATCTGCACCTATAATCGCTGCCAGAGTCTAAGGAATACTCTTAAGAGATTCCAGGAGCAGGATGCTAATGGAAGTTTTAATTACGAGGTAATTGTGGTGGATAATAATTCTAAAGACAGGACAAAAGAGGTAATAGAAGAATTCTATAACCAAATGGATGGAAAAATAAGATATCTCTTCGAAAGGAGACAAGGAAGGTCGTTTGCATTAAATAAAGGAATAAAAGAGGCAAAAGGTAAAATCATCGCCTTCATGGATGATGATATATTGGTGGATAAAAACTGGTTAAACAACTTATATAATGCGTTCAAAAAACACAACTGTGATGCGGTACAGGGGAGAGTGTTATTATATGAACTACCACCTAAATGGATGTGGTCAAGAAGATTTAAGAGATTTATAGAAGTAGATTATGGAGAGACAACCAAGAAAGCGCCTGTTTCAACAGGAGCTAATGTGGCCTTTAGGTCTGAAATTTTTAAAAAATTTGGGATGTTTAATACATCTTTAGGCTCTGGTGCACTTGGATTTAATGAGGATATAGAATTTTTTCGAAGGATTAGAGATGCAGCAAAAATACTTTATTGCCCTGAAGTGCTTGTGTATCATGTTCCCTCTCCCGAAAGATTAACCAAGAAATACTTTCGGAGAAGATTTTATAAGCAGGGACGTTCAGATGCTCATATGGGAAAAATCAGTGTTACTCTGCTTAGATATACTCTATATACTATCAAAGAGATATTGAAGAATATGATTAAAGCCATCATCAGTTATTACAGAAGAAATTCTGAAGAGAGACTTTACTATGAATGCGATGCTTACAAAAAAATTGGTTTTCTCCTCCAGCTTTATAAGGAACATAAAAAGCGAATAGACTTTAAATTCCGTCTTTCTGAAGTTCAGAAAATATTGATAGTGGCTACTGCAGGCATGGGGGATGCAATTATGTTTACTCCAACCCTGAGAATGCTCTGCAAGACCCTCAATCATGCAAAGATATACCTGTTGGCTAAGCCCTCAATAAAGGAATTGATGATAGATTCTCCTCTTATAGATGAAATAATCGACTATGAAAATATGGATGGTTATATTCCTGGCTTTCTAATAGAAAAATTGCAAAAGGAACAATTTGATTTGGCTATTTTTTCATACCCACCTCATGAGGTGAAGCTCAGACGACATTCTCTAGGTGATAAGGTCTTTAGTTGGAGCTTTCCTTTAGAACATTACATTAAAGCAAAATATAATTTAGGACATAAATTCTCATCTCAGTATTTCAAGTTGAAAGGGTTTCCTGGAAATGCAAATACTTTATTAAGAGGGCATAAGCACACTATTGACCGGAACTTAGATTTACTCAGGATTATAGGACTGACAGTAAAAGAAGAAGATAAGAAATTAAATGTAGACATCCCGGCCAAATATCAGCAATTTGCTGAAGAATTTGTAACACGCCATGGATTATCAAGTAATGGTCTTATAATTGGGATCCATCCGGGATGCTCTTCTAGTACCAAATTAAAATATAGACGCTGGCCAGAGGAACGATTTGCAGAATTGGCAGATAAACTTATAGAAAGCTTTAATGCAAAAGTGATTATCTTTGGAGGACCGGATGAGTTAGAAGCAGGTCGAAACATTTCTCATTTAATGAGAAATAAACCTTTAGACTTGGTGGGGAAGCTTACACTTAAGAATACTGCTGTCATAATCAAAAAATGTAGTTTATTTATAAGCATGGATTCAGGATTGATACATCTTGCAACTGCCTTACAAGTACCAACTATAGCAATTTTTACATTTACCGATCCTGTGGTTACTGGTCCTTATAACAATTCACATATTGTGATTAAACCTAAACTACCTTGTAGCCCTTGCTATAGTTCAGGAGAAGGTTTTAAGGAATATAGTTGTTTAAAACATTCGTTAAGAACTTCCAATTTGGATTGTGCCAATGCAGTAACTGTCAATGATGTTTTTCAATATGTAGAAAAGAGAATTTTATGGGTTACCGAGAAATAGTCATTCTTCTTATAACCATTTTTGTCTGGATATTGACCTTCAGGAAATCTTTCTGGGGATTACTATACTTCTTCCTGTTTTCTACCCTTACCTGGCAGCGTATTTATAGTAATTTAACGCCCCTTCATCTTATAAAGATGACAGCAATTATTACTTTGATCTCCTGGTTTTGTCATCGTAGGGTCCTGAATGGTAAAATTATAAAAGCACCTCAATTTTACCTTATGATTGGACTATTCTTTATAATGGTTACTTCAAGATTGCTTGCAGGTGCACCCCTAATGGGAGGTACTTATGTATATTATATGGAATTTTGGAAGAAGATATTAATCTTTTTGGTAATAATAAACATAATAAATACAGAAGAAAGATTAAATATTTTTATGCGGATAATGGTCATTGCATACGCTACTTTAGCTTTTGTAGTACGGGATATTGGATGGACCAAGCCTTATTCTTGGTGGGATCATAATGATTTTGCCCTTGGATTAGTATCTGTAGCTCCCATAGCCTTATTCTTTATCTTTTCTGAAAAGAGGTTATGGAATAGATTGGAAGCTGTCCCCTACGCCCTTATTATTGCCTTTATATGTTTAGGCTCAAGCTCCCGAGGGGGATTTGTAGGTTTGATAGCGGTATTTCTCCTTTCTTTAATAAAAAAGCCTTTAAAAAGGTCTAGGTTAATAGGTGTTCTCATTTTAATTCCCATAGCCCTTTTTTTATACAGTCGTTTAAATGTGAAGTTTATCGAGAGATATAAAACAATTGAGAATTATCCGCAACAAAGAACAGCTCAAACGAGATTCACTGCCTGGCGTGTAGGGTTAAGGATGCTTGAGGAAAATCCAATTGTTGGTGTAGGAACGGGACTGTTTTCTAGTAGATTTTCAGAATATGCTACTGATGAAGAGATGGAATATATGGGAGGTTGGTCCAATGCTCATAGTCTATATATTCAGATTGCTGCAGAGAATGGACTTTTAGGAATAGGCATGTTTTTACTTATGGTCATATTTACATTTAGGGATATGCTGAGGTTGTGGTTAATCTCTAAAAGAGATAAAGATAAATCTAAGATCTGTTATATGGGGATAGCTGTTGGAATCGGTTTAATTGGTTATTTAATTTCAGGGCTGTTTCTAAATGCTGGTTATAGATCAGGTCCATATGTCTTAATGGCTTTAATTGTGGCTGCCAAAGAGATTGCTATTAAGAAAGCTCCAGAGGAAAAGATGGTTGAAGAGAAAGTAGTTGAATTTCCCCAATTTAATATCTTGAGTCGCACAGCGTTGTTGGGGTTTTGTGTTTATTTAGGATTGTATTAAGAAAAAAGCATTATTATGGAGCCTACAAATATATTGCATTTGATTGATGATTTGAATCTTGGCGGTGCAGAGCAAGTAATGGCTACCTTAGTAGATTTGTTACCTAAACAAAGATATTACCCTATTGTGTGTAGTCTTGAGAATGGCATGGTAGCTGACCAATTAAAAAAGAATGGGATAGAGGTTATGATTTTGCCAAAGCATCGTCCTTATGATTTGATATTTCTTTTGAAATTAGTCTGGTTAATTAGAAAAAGCAAAATAAAATTGATACATTCAAATCTCTTAATATCAAACATATATGGCTGGATGGCAGCAAGATTAAGCAGGATTCCTATGGTTATTACAATACATGGAAAAAGTTTTATGCATTGGAAGTACGGAAATAAAGTATTTCGCTTTGTGGCAAAACATAGCAATAAAATTATTGCTGTTTCCAATAATATAAAAGAGGAGGTTATAAAGAGACTTACTTTACCTACAGATAATTTTATAAGTATCTATAATGGAGTTGATTTGGGTAGATTCCAACACAAAACCTCAAGTGAGACTTTAAAGGTGAGTTTAAACATCAATTCTTCAGATCCAATAGTAGGTAGTGTTGGGGGATTGAGACCGGTAAAAGATTACCAATCTCTTTTAAAGAGCTTTCCTATTGTTTTAAGGAAATTTCCTAAAACTAAATTCATTCTCGTTGGAGATGGCCCGTTAAAAAAAAGTTTAAAGTTAGAAGTAAAAAGTTTAAAGTTAGAAAATAATGTTCTTTTTTTAGGATGGCGGACGGATATACCAGAGCTTCTTGCAATTTTTGATATCTTTGCCCTTTCCTCTAAAACAGAAGGCATCTCTATATCTATTCTTGAAGCTATGGCATCAAGATTGCCAGTAATAGCTACAAATGTGGGCGGGAATCAAGAAGTAGTTGAAGATGGCAAAACCGGCTTTTTGGTGTCACAAGGAGACTTTCAGAGTTTAGCAAACGCAATAATTAAATTATTAAAGGATAAACAGTTAAGAGAAGCTATGGGTATAAATAGCAAAAGAAGGGTTGAAGAGAAATTTTCTTTAAGGACTTTTATAGACAAGCACATAGAAGTTTATGATACGTTGTTAAGCCATCAAGAGATACTATAATTACTTCCTGTTGTAAACGTTGAGGTGATACCTTGCAATCAGAACACATAGAAGCGATTCTTAAAAATTATGAACGGATGAGTTTTGTGGATTTACTGAAGCTACGATTGAATTTTGGTAGACTCCCTAAAGATTTATATGAGCATTATCTTGGCCATGAATTACGGGGCCTGGAAAGAGGCGAGGAAAGACTTCGGAAGATAAAGTTTATGTTGAGTTCTTTAGGTAAGTCCTTAGTTAGGAAAGAAAATTGTCTTGAGCTGGGGTGTGGGATGGGTGGTGGACTCATTACTTTATCTAAAGTATGTAAGAAAGTAGTGGGATTGGACATTTCTAAAATTGACATTTGGCTTGCTAAGAAACGAATAGAAGAAAATAAGATTACTAATGTAGAATTAGTTTGTGACTCAGGGGAGAAACTTCCTTTTGAAGATGAAACCTTTGATTTGATAATTGCTACTGATGTGATTGAACACGTGGCCAACCAGGAAAAGTTTCTAAGGGAAGCCTATAGGGCGCTTAAAGTTGAGGGATTCTTTTATTTCAACTCTCCGAATAGGTTCAATATCTTTGGACCAGAACCCCATGTGAAGGTTTGGGGAGTTGGTTTCTTGCCACGGCGATATATGTCCAGATATGTTAAGGCTATCAAAGGTATTGACTACAAAGGTAAAAGGCTGCTTTCCTATTTTGAACTTCATGGTTTACTCAGAAAGACAACTGATAACTATAGAATATTTGGTATGCCGATAATTCTAAAAGTGATAAAAGCTTAAAAAGACGGATTATTCACAGGTTTCCCTGGATAATAAAGGTATTGAATTGGGGATTGAAACCTTTGATAACTCAGTATCATGTAATAGTATTTAAAAATAGTTACAAAGATTAAAAGGAGATTATACAGATGAAGAACAGAGATTTACTTATTGAAAAGATAATAGGTTGTTGAATGAAAGGAGTTCCAATTTTAGTTTACCACCAAGTTGTAGGTGAAGACTTTGACCTGAGTAATGTTCCGGTTGGTGATAGACCATATTATTTAAGGAAGAGGGATTTCATCCAACAGATGGAATGTCTTTTTGACCAGGGATTCAAAAGCCTGACTTTAGGAGAATTCGTCGGCTTTATTGAAGATGGTGGTCAACTGGCCACAAAATCGATTGTACTTACCTTTGACGATGGGCATATCAGTAACTACACTCATGTCTATCCTATTCTTCGTAGATTTAACTTTAGGGCAACCTTTTTCCTGATTGTAGGAAAAATTGGTGAACCCCAAGCATTGAAATGGGCTAAAATTGCCCGGATGGTAGATAATGGCATGGAGATAGGTTCTCATACCATGACTCATCCTTTTCTTTCCGACCTGAAGACAGAAGAGGTGTTTCGGGAATTCAAAAGATCGAAAAAAATACTTGAAACTCATTTTACAAAAGAGACAGATTTTCTCTCAATACCACGTGAATTGCCTCATCCCAATTGCCTAAAGATTGCCCGTGATTGTGGCTATAAGGCAGTCTGCACCTCATACGTCGGGTTAAACAATCCTGAAACCGACCTGTTTGCTTTAAAGAGAATAGGAATCAGGCAGGGGTTGAGCCCCAAGGCTTTTTCGCGGATTGTCAATGGAAATAGAAAAATGTTATTTAGACTGAGGGCTGAAGAGTTCCTGAAGCAAAGGCTAAAAAATGGGCTGGGGCAAAAGAGATGGCTTAGCCTAAGAGAAAAGTTATTAGAAATTAGGTATAAAGGCTCTTAATCAGCAGAAATGATGATGAAGTTTCTATTTTGGCTATCATTGGGCTTTATTCTATACACCTATCTTGGATACCCTATTCTGGTAGCGATCCTGGCAGCCTTGAAAAACAAAAGGATTAGAAAGAAACCGATCACTCCAAAGGTCTCTTTGTTGATTACTGCTTATAATGAGGAAGGGGTTATCAGGGATAAGATTGAGAATAGTTTTAGGCTTGATTACCCAAGGGATAGTTTGGAGATAGTGGTAGTTTCAGATGGCTCTACCGATCGAACCAACGAAATAGTCAAAGAATATTCTGATCAAGGTGTGATCCTGCATGAATATCCATCTAATTCGGGTAAGGTAAGCGCCTTGAACAAGAGCATTCCTGAAGTAAAAGGCGAGATTCTGGTCTTCACCGACACGAGTTCCATGTTAAGCAGCGATTCGATCAGGGAATTAACATCCAACTTTGCCGATAGCTCCGTAGGATGTGTTACAGGAGATTATATAGTCCTGGGAAAGAAGGAAGCGGCCCTTGGCGAGGAGGAGGATTTCTATTGGAAATATGAGACATTTATAAAGGAAAAAGAGACTCGCATAGGAAGTATTCTTGGCGCCCATGGCTCATTGTATGCGATTCGCAAGGAATTATACCCATTTCCAGAAGATAGGATAATAAATGATGATTATTGGATTCCTATGGAAATAATTAAAAGAAGGTATCGGGCTATATATGAACCAAAGGCTGTAGCAACAGAGGTCGCAGAAATGATGGGCGGTTTTTCAAGGCGGTTGAGGATCGCTGTTGGCAATTATCAACAGCTCTTTTTATTGAAGAGTCTGTTTAAGCCATTTCGGGGTTGGCTGATACTTCAATTCTTTTCACATAAGGTCTTACGGCTGGTGGTGCCATGGTTTTTCGTTACTTTATTAGTTAGTAATTTCTTTCTTAGAGGGATGTTTTATCTGGCATTCCTTTCGCTTCAATTAGCCTTCTATGGATTAGCATTCTGGGGGATGAAACTTCACCATAAAAAGGGAATTGAAATCAGATTAGTCAAACTTCCATACTATCTGTGTATGATAAATTGCTCGTTCTTGATCGGTCTTTGTAGGTTTTTGAGGTATGGGGGAAGGGTCACCTGGAAGAAACAAAAGGAGATAACCTAATATGACCTCCATTGCTGATAGGGTTAAGGTCCATTTTAATCGGACCTCAAATGAATTTGATGCCATCTATACTGGAGAGAAGGGTCTTTTCTCACAGTGGCTGGATAAGATCTTTCGCTGGGATATGTATGAGAGATTTAATTTAACCATAAAGGAGTGCGGAGACGTTCGGGGAAAGAGAATTCTTGATATAGGTTGCGGGTCAGGAAGATATACTATCTCCTTGGCCAGGATGGGGGCTAACGAAGTGGTGGGAATAGATTTTGCTGAAAGTATGCTAAAGATAGCTAATGACCTGGTTAAAAAAGAAGGATGCGCGGATAGATGTCAGTTTATATCTGGAGATTTCATACAACATGAGTTTGATAAAGCCTTTGATATTTCTCTTGCTATAGGAGTATTTGACTATATAGAGAAACCAATGCCATTCCTGGCAAGAATGCAACAGTTAACACTAGAAAAGGTCATTATGACCTTTCCAAGTAAGCGCACTTTTAGGAGACCTATAAGGAAAATAAGATTAGCGATAAAAGGGTGTCCGGTATATTTCTTCAGTCAAAGGGAAATTGAAGATATGTTAGTTTCCTGTGGTTATCACGATATTACTATAAAGGCTGTTGGAAAGATTTTCTTTGTCACTGCTATAACTTAAGGAAGGGTTAAAAATTATTCAGGAAAAAGTTAGAGATTTTTATATTTAGTGGATGGAAAAGGTTTAGACTATGAGAATGAGAGGCAGAATAAAAGGCAAAAATAGGCTTAATTTTAAAAATGATATCAATGTAAAGAATTATTGGCAAAGGGCTGGAGAACATCGTTTATCCAGGATTGAATTTGAGAATTATAAACGTAAAAAACTTTATACAGTGGGATGGAAAGTTGTAATAGATGAATTTATCAAACACGCAAATTTGGATAATTGTAATAGGGTTTTGGATGTAGGTTGTGGATGGGGAAGAACAATAATTGGTATTAAAAATGAATTTCCTCAATTGGAAGTTGTTGGTGTTGATCTTATCCCAAGCTTATTAAGATTGGGAAAGGATACTGTTAAAAAAGAGACTAATGCTAAAAATGTATACTTTTTGCAAGGCGATGCTCAGAAACTAAGTTTTGCAGAGTCCTCTTTTGATGGGGTGTTATCATCGCGTGTTTTACAGTATGTTATTGACCCTTACAAAGCTATTCTGGAATTCAAAAGAGTTGTCAAGAATAAAGGGAGGATAGTCGTATTTTTACCAAACAAACTTAATCCAATACATTATTTCACATATCACACTGAGGTGTACACACCTTTTAAGGTGGCTACTTGGTTTAGGAAGGCTAATCTTAGAAATATAAAGGTTGGTAGTATTCGCTTTACACCATACCAATCAAACATCTTTAAAAATCCTAAGGTTTTATATTGCTTAGAACATATTGTGAGATTTTTGCCATTTGTACGATTCATGGGTGGGTTAGTTAGTGTGAGTGGCCAGAAGAATGAGTAACAGTAAGGCTATAAGAGAACAGATAGAGAGCATAAGATCAAGAATTTTAGAGAATGGGAATAGATATTTTTCTTGTTTCCCAAATACTAAAGACCTATCTATAAGAATAAGATACAAAAATAAACCTTATTCGATATGGGAAAGGTATTATTACGTCGAGATAAGCTTTGTCGGCAACAAAAAGAAAAGGATTCCCAAGAAATTAATATTTGGCAAAAGGGGCAGTGAGTCTGATTATAACAATATGAAGTATGTTTGGAGCAAATGTAACAAATTTATAAAAAACATAAATATGCCAAAACCGTTGGATTATATAGCACAACATAGAATAATTTTGATGGAATATACTGAAGGAGTTACTCTATTGAGATATTTAACTTTGAACCTTAATCCAATAATTAAAATTATAAATATGAACAAAATGACATTGTTAATTAGAGAGATAGCAAAATGGTTAGCAAATTATCAAAATACTATGTATGAGGGTGAAATGGTAACTTTGTCAAGTGATTTGGAAATAGGTTTAAATATGATAGATGATATAAACATTTTAGATAGGAGAAGTAAATATGCTTTAAGGAAAAAATTAAATGGATTTAAGGAAAGAGAGATCATAATACCTGAAGTATATTCAATAGAATTTGCTCCAAGGAATATAATGGTGAGGAGCCAGGAGATAAGCGTTTTCGATTGGACATCTCT
>SDBS01001057.1_pt1 | contig 27833 bp, 35 predicted proteins | sample 2277091 | NCBI WGS metagenome assembly SDBS01 (sample SAMN10404972, study PRJNA504765) | marine sediment metagenome | isolation source: marine sediment core GS10_PC15, 163 cmbsf | place: Arctic Ocean: Southern Knipovich Ridge | collected 2010
TGCGAAGCAACGCACGAGACGAGCCGCCGGCCGACTTTGGCACCTGCGGAGTGAAGGTTGATAATGTAGACTGCATCATACGCCTGTCGCTCTTGCAGCTTCTGCAACTGCGATCCGATGTCAACCCGGATGTCCTCCGGAGCATATTTCTGGAGTCCCATTGCGTGTCGATGTTGAGCCCAGCCATCTACATCGTAGTTGATTAGTACAGAAGCCCGTTTCGTCTTGCTGGGAACATAGCTCACAGGCTCCACCGGTGTCTCAACGGTTGCCGGCCCTTTCAACTCGATGCCACCGAACCATTCCCGGTATTCTTCGGCCCTAGCAAGCTCGACGATCGCTTCGGACTCGTTGTCATACCACTCCCGCCAATCCACCGGGAGTTGCTGATCCCCGATATGCTTGACGACTTTCCGCAGCACACCGCAACGATCAGTAGCCCAGTCGACGGCCTCTTGAATGTGCGGATATGTGAAGATCGTCACTGACTCGTTGCCGCTGAGCCATTCGGCTTGGGCAAGTGGACTGATGGCACCCTTTCCGCGAGCGAGCGGTTGGCGTGCGTGCGTATAATCCTGCCGGACCCATTCACGAAACTCCTCCACCGTGCCTTCTGGACGCAGGTTCCGCCACCATGCCAAGGCGTGTTCTTTCGGCTCGCGTACCATCGCGAACATGGCCCCATCTCGGCAATCCTTGGGGAACCATTTCACCGCCAGTGCAGCCGTGATATGCCCGCGTTGAATGCCGAGCGTGCCGAACACGCTTCGTCCCCCGGTCCTCGGGATGTGAAGAAAGAGGGCTGACTTATCGTTGTCACCCCAGACGATACAATGTCCTGTTATTGCCATGATTACCCTGCAATGAAATCGAGATACTTCGTTGTTACGGTCTCATAGTCGCACCAGCCGATCAGCGACTCACGCAACTGAACGGCGTGGTACCGCAGTTGATCCGGTTCAAGTGTGACCATCATTCTAAGCAGATCAGCCAACCGGTCTACCGTTACGTTCGCTTCCGATTGATTGTGGTAAGTGGGAACCACGACACCCAAGCCTTGAGCATAATCCCAATCGGCCACCATGCCGACGTTCGTTGAAACAGCGACCCGTCCGCAACTCACTGCCTCGAAAACTGGAGAAGGCGTGCCTTCGATTATCGACGTACAAAGCAGCACGTCTATCCTATGATACCACTTTACCATCTGCTCTCGGGACAAGGCTGAATCGAAGTTGCGATCATTGACCGCGAAGAGGATCGGCTCGCCTTTCAGCTGTTTCATCAACGGGTTCAGGATTTCCTTCTGCCCCTTGACGTTGCACCGCTTTTGAGCACACCAACCTACGGTGAGATAGTCAGGGTCCACGGGGATCGGCGGGCCTTCCTTGTAGAAGTCCATATTGATTCCCGAGGGGATCAAGACGGTGTTGGGATTGTACTTTTCGGCGGCTTCGTAGCCTTCCTGGTTCACAGCGACAATCCCGTCGTACTGCGGGAGCCGTTCACGAGCCCGTCGCGTATTGCGTGACGCCGTTGTTACCTTACTCCGCCAATCGCCTTCACGTTGCCGATCGAAGATCAATCCGCCGCATGTGACAAGGCAGGAAGAGCGTTTGGCGTGCTTCAAGATGTCTAAAGGGCTCATAGTCCAGCTCATCGAGAACACGCCATCGTATTCGGCCAACTCTTGCGGCCGTCGGCGATAACGTTCGACGAAAGGGTTATGGGCGATCACATCGACCTCATAATCGTCCGAGGCATACGTTTGCAAGTCTTTCGTCCGATGCCACCAAGTCCAGGGCGTAGGCGGTCCAACATCCGGTACTAGCAATATGTGTTTCATCGAATCAATTCTCCGTGACTTTGCAGGTTTGGATAATGGCGAACGAGCCAGCCGTCTTTCTCTCGGATCAGACGCAACCGCTCATCGCCGTAGCGATCATGGGACCATTCTGTCTTGGAGGCGTTGCAAAACGCCTTGAGGTGGTATCGGACTCGCTCGCCGAACACGCGGATCAAATCGGTATCTAACGTCTCCGTACACATCATTTCGTCAGCGGATAGCAAGGTCGGATACGTTTCGGCCAACTCAGCCTGCGTCATATCAGACAAGGCCCCCTTCGCTGCTTCGCAGTGATACGCAATGTGCTTGTAGCTCCAGGTTCCCAGGTTCGCATATGCGGCTTTTGGAAACTCCTCCATCGATTGCCCCATCGGCCCTTGCGGGTCGAGCCAGAACGTGTCGAAATACTCCTCGAAGTCCTTTCGCTTCTCCGGCTTCGCGTGGTCCCAATGAGTCCGCCACTTGCTAGCATACCATCGCAAGGGACAACGGATGATACCGACCACAATTAGACCGCGTCGAACAGATTCGGGAATGTCGCAAAGCGGCGTGTGATGTGGTCTAGGGCCATTGGACGGCCGAGTCTTGAACGCGGACTCCAGAACGCGGACCGAATACAGCGACCCGTGCCTGTTCGGTCCGATCAACAGCCACTTGTCGTCAACGATCAACATCCCAAAGCCCTCCAGGAAAGATGCCAAGGACGCAGCGCGCCTTGATAAAGTCACCGTGCGACTTGTAGCCGGAACCATCCATCCATACGCGGTCATAGTGTCCGAATGCCGCTAGATACTTTTCGTCATCAGTGAAATATAACACGCCGTTTGCAATCGAGGCACGCCGTGAATCACCGCCGCCTTCGCTGCCGAGTAAAGGCACATCGTGAATTCCACAGAAGACAATGCTGTCCCGAATCTTGGGATAGAGAAGGTTAGCACCAGTGCTCTTTGGGCCGTCAAGCAACACAGCGGTTCGCTTCTTCGTATCGATCAACGTCGGAACTAATAGCTTGCCATTGCCATGACGCAATGTTAATCGCTCATCGTATCGACTAGCTAGCCGTGCATCCGCCTCTGCTATCACGTGCGTTTCAACACTCTCGACACGCCAGTCACCGACGCTGCACAGCATCTCAGTGCTGAAGCCGTTCTTCCGGCCGGACTCGACAACCAGCTCGATGCGGTTTTCAAAGCACAAAGCCAGAAACATCAACAGCTCACTCGGCAACATAGCCCCGCCACCGATCTGCACGGTTTCCAGAGCATCGCGACACTCCGGCTCCCATCGTCTTGCAATCTCGCAGAAATCCATTATTGATCCCCCGTAATATCGGTCCAGGCAAATCTAAGCTCGTTAGCCTTGCATCGAAGCGAGGCAGCGAGATCGTTTACGTCTTTATGTTCTCCAATGCCTGTCAACACATCCGCGGCGTGTGAGCAGAGTTCCGCAAGAACGAGCCTGGCCGTAGGTGGTTTAGGCGGTAGGTGATCCGCAAACATGACGCCAGCCGTCCGGAGCAATCGTATTCCACATTGTCGACAATAATGTCTCAGCGGCGTGATGTGCTCGTCGTATAGCCCGGCAGGGTCCAGCCCCTTGTCCAGAATGTCGTGGAACAAGTCGTCGTGGTCTAGCATGACGATCTTCGGTTCGGTCAGAACGTGTGCGATGCTCTTGATGTTTCGGCAACCTGCAATGCTCTCGATCTTCGGAACCACAGCGACGTTTGGCAGCTTGACGATGTATGTCATCAAGTGCTCTGGTGCTTCGACACGCGAGATACCGACGTACCGAATGCACGGGAACTCGGTTGCCATTTCTATGATTTCCCCCACTCGCCATTCGGTACAAGGCGGCTTGCGTCGCAGTAGCGGAATGTCGAGGAACACATTTTGATCGGCCGGTAATGCGGCAAGATGTTCCCGCAACAAAACCATCGACGTTTCCCACGCCAGATTGACTCGGACCGTGAAGATGCTGGCCGGGAAATGCCAGTAGTCGGTCAGGTGTCGAGAGACAAGCAGCATTATGCACGCTCCAGTCTTTTGAGAATCTGGTGGAATAGCCCACGCAGCGACCAGCCTGAACGATAGGCTTCGTCTGCCCCTTCTCGAACCGTCTTGCGGTTGCACAATAATTGAAGCGTGCTTGCGTCAACTGTCTCCCAATCGTCGATAGCTATTACGTTCGCACAAGTCAGCGGTGGTTGGTAGTCGAAGGCCTTCGCCACCGTCACCGTCGGGACGCCCATCATAACCGATTCGAGGAAGTGACTACAAACATGCGTATCCCCAGGGAAATTCAATGTGGCCTCACACTCACTTAGCCAGCGAAGGTAATCCCGTGGCGAAAGACACTTCGGTGAATCAATGCCGCTAGTCCAGTGAGCCTCGACCAGCCCCGGCGATTCCGCCTTAAGCCGCTTGATCGTCCGCCCTCTTATGGAAGTATCACAGTTGCCACAAAACCCGATCCGCCGTTTTGTCATAGGCGAGCCGTAGGCCGCCCGCAACACATCCAGGTCATCCCGCAGGAACGCCACCGCGTTGCCGTCCTTGTGAATCTGTTCCGTTATCACGTCATGTACCCGCCACGGTACCGCAAGCATCTTCGGTCCTAGTCGTTTGTGCCTCTCTTCGCTGTCCCAGTCGAACTGCGGATGCGGCCGATAGAAGCACTTCTGCCGCCAAGCGTAGGTGACAATGAGGTCGGCAATCGCGGCAATCTTGTCGACCGTCTCAAGCTGAAGCATATCCATGAAGGCCACGAGCGGCCCGCTAAACCCCACTTCCTTGCGAACCGCCTCCGCACAGCTTGACGAGCAGAAGTAGGCATCGCATTCGCTAGTGTCTTTCGCTCCGGATTGAATCGGTATATCCTTGACGATATCGCAGTAAGACTGAGAGAAGCCGCCAAAGGTAGCCGGTACGTGAAACGCTACATCATGCCCCAGGTCCCGAGCGATCCACGCCAGATAGACGAGCCTTCGGGCCTTGCGGTATTTCTTCGCGGCAGGGCCTACGTCCACGGTCGGGTTGACAAGGAGTTTCATCTTTTATCCTTTGTTGAAGACACCACGCATTTGTGTTGTGTTCCACGGCAACAGAGAATCCGGCCGCCGCCTTCTGGACCGCAGAGGCGACCGACGCTGTTCCCCAATCATCGCCGACCTGGACCGCGTCTGGAAACAGTTCCCGTGCAGTGATGATATCCTGGTAAACGCTCCTGCGATCATGAGAAGCATCGACATAGATCAGTGCTGGCTGCAAGCCCGCGTCGTGTACAATCCGCATCCCGTCGATCGTTGACTCTCGCATCGGCACGATACGCTCCTGATAACCCCAACAGAAGTGCAGAAACGCATCGGCACTCCTCGGTACATCTGGCCGGCTCTTGATAGGGATGTGCGGATCTCCACGCCAATGGTCGATACAAACGAGCCTGATACCAGGACGACAAGCAACCATGGCCAAAGCCGACTTGCCAAACCACGATCCCAGTTCGATAACGTAGCCAGATGAGGGAAGATGCTTCAGCAGCATTCGCCACGTAGGCCGTGACAGCCAACCGTGCATCAAACCGTTATGAGCGGGCTGCGTTTCCGGCCACGGGTAGAGTTCGCGGAGTCGTTGCCACGGGCCTTCAGTCACGGGGTTCCCTCAATTCCAGCAGGGTACTTGTGCTCGGCCGAACTATATGCTGGACCATCCCACGTATAGCCGTACTTGTCCAACAGGAACGCATCGTTTCCTTGAACGTACGCCCGCATCTTCGGCGTGTAATAGTCCTGGTGCGGTCCATGCGGATGAGCGTTTCGGGCGATCCGTTTTCCTTCAGGCGTGTTTGTCAGTAGTGGCTTGCCGAGAATGCGAGCGAAATCCTCATAGTACGTGTGAGCGAACACCCAGTCGTCGACGCCGAGTTGATCATCATAGATCGCAGCAACGTCTTTCATCGACCGGTGATTGGCAAATATATCAAGCGAGTTCCACAGGCAATAGTGCAAGTGAAAAAAAGTGTAGGCTCCCGGCAGAATATGCTTCGCTGCTGGTGGTCGATACGCTTCCGGAAGGTAACGCCATGGCCTACTATTGATTTCCCAAAACCATTCCTCGAAAGGTACGGGCCGAGCACCCCTGCCTATCTGCAAACAATGATCCTTATTCCAACCCGTCACGTACCAAGCGAACGGATTGCGTTGCAGGCCGATGATACGCCGCCCTTTCCGCCACTCCTGCTTGACGGCTCGGACGGGAGCGTGCCGAGTCTTCGTCATCATCTTGCCGCCGCAGGTGTTCTTCAGCACGACCCAGGCGTAGCTGCTTCCGCAGTTGTTCACTGCGATCAAGATGTGCTTGTTAGTCATCCACATTTCGGATACCACCAACCATCATGACCCCGGTGTGGGTTGCCATCCTCGTCCCGCGTTGGGTCGAATAAATCCATCGCCTCCAAGACGGTAACGTGGTACAGCTTGTATTGTAACACTCCAAGTTCTCGGCGAAACGCCTCAACATTCCGAGCCGCCACTGCGTCACGAATGCTTTCATATCGGATCGTGTGTTTCGCTCCCGGCCACACCCTATACTGATTACGCGCCGCCTTGGTCCATTCGTCAATCGGTCGATGCAAAAACCCACTGCCATCCGATCGACGAAGGCGTGTCGATCGCTTTATGAGATTGATCTCTTTCTCTACAAGCACCAGCATCGTTCCAGGCTCATTCTCCAAGATGATATCGGTGAATGCACTCAGACTCCAGGACAAGTTATGATGTTTGGCGATAACGGGCTTTGCCGCTTTCCGGAAACCGTTTCGCAACTCATTGCAAGCCGATACCTCTGCTGCCTTATCCTTGAATGGCCAAGCGGTTGCAGGACGGGCAAGCCACCCAACGTGCATGAACTTCATCGACATCTCGTGGTCAGGCTCAAAGTGCCACCCCATCGTCTGGTATAGTTTCGCCAGGATTGATGTGCCGCTATTCGGCAATCCAATCATTATGATGCTTGGTTTGCACATCCTAATGCCCTTAACATTTCTCCCTCCGGGACCGGGTTGTCCGTTGCTTCGTAACGGCCACCTTTGACCGATCCGTTGGCGTTTATCGGCCCTGCTCTTTCGCCTCCTCTCAGGAACGCTGCCATCTGTGCGTACGTGCTGCGGCGGGTACCGACAACCCAGTCACAAGCGGCGACAATATGCAAATCAGCCAGGCTCCGCATGATGCCTATACGGTCGTACTTGTAATCCGTGCCGTGTTTCAAGCCGGTCACCCGGCTGCCGAACATCTTGTGAATCAGCTCGTCGACCTCGACGCTATCGGTCGCCAAGTAAAACTGAACGTTCGGGCACACGTCGACGATTTCTCTCATGCAATCAGCGAACGTGTCCGGTGTGTCCCTGGGATGATTGCGACCTTTCCAGCGTGCGATCACCCCCACGGTCGGGCCAGGCAAGCCAGCAACTACAGAACGCATCATGTCCCGTACGGGCTCGGTAACCTTGAATCGAGCGAGGTGCGAAAGCATAGGGTGTTCTATGTACGGCACGAACGGAAGCAGGTGGCACTCGCGAAGACGAACGTCCCCCGGGTTATCTAAGGCAGCCCGATCTTTCGGGAATCGCGGCAAGTCGTCATTGCACTCTTCGTACGGATGGTTCCACAGATCACTCATCTTGGCTGCGAATGGGATCGTGCCGATCTTATCGTGATGATCACGAGGCGGCCAGTAGACTATCAGCTTTTTTCCAGTCGCATCGCAGTATGCTGAGGCCCCCACGACCGCCCGGAACCGGCTGCACAGACCGTCCATGACTTGCAAATGTAACGTGGCTGGCTTATTCGTTTTTCCCATGATAGTCTTTCGTCATGTATTCGGTGACGTATTCCGCTGATGTTAGCGGCATCCGGGTTGCTCCGGCAGGACCGGGCCGCACATCATAGCTCTCAAATTGAAAACTCAGTAAGTGATCTGGCGTTGCCCCTAGAAGCTTTTCTAGATCGTCGGCACGAATCCCTGCCGATGCCGCTACGCGATGCGTACCCGATGGGATACAATGGCGAATCGCATCGTCTATAGCATGGCATACGGCTAACGTGCTCACGATGTTGAAAAAGGAATCAGGGCCTGCCATGATCTTCTTGCCGTCCAGCAAGTCCAGCACCACATTCTTCCGCAGCCCCGGTCCCACCACCATCGTTGGCCGCAAGATGTGCCATGACTTCCAGTCACGCAACCGGTGGACTTCCTCTTCCATGTATCGCTTCAGCTTGCCATAGGCTGTCTGCGGGTAGATTTCCGCATCAATGGAGCTGACATGAACAATCGCGTCTGCGTCGGCAGCACGTATGGTATCAAGCACCGCTCGCTCGCACTGTAAGGCAGTTGGTATGTCAGCAAGACTCTTCCATGACCAACCGGCGCAGTTGACGATACAGTCATACCTTCCACGCGGCTTCTCCAATCGTCCAACACCGTGAATCATTCCACAGTCGGCTGGCTTCGTAAGGCATTGAAAGACCTGACTGCCGATGAAACCCTCATGACCGATTAGACATATCTTCATTTTGAGTCCTTTGCCGTCATTTTGGCTCGGTTCCACTTGAGCGTAAATGCCTTGAGCGTGTTCCGCTCGTCACGCATAGCCTCAACTGATCGGTCGTGATATTCAATGCTGGGAAGCCATGACCGCTCTTCGTCAGTTACACCAACAGAATGCTGATAGCTGGAGAAGTCGGTGGCAATCCTCTTGACGTTGTATTTGCGGGGATTGTTCCAGATATCCGTTCCAGGATACGGAACGAATGTGAACAGGCTCACGATGTCAGGATCGGTTTCTTCAATGAAGTCAACTGTCTTCTGGACGATATCCCGGGGCTCGAACGGAAGCCCGTAGATCAGGTAGAGCTTGACCTTTAGGCCCCTCGACTTCACTCTTGCGATAGCCCGTTTCATCGTGTCAGAATCTTCCTTCTTATTGATCTTGAGGAGTACCGTGTCATCTACGGATTCGACCCCGAGATTGACACATGTGCATCCCCCCTCAATCATCAATTCGAGGATGTCTGCGTCTATCGTGTCCGCTCTCGCCTCGCAGAACCACTTCACGTCGAGCGACGAGAGGGCTTCTGCAAGGTTCTTCAATCGCGTCCTGTTGAGAGTCAGCGTATCATCGACAAACTTGAAGTGTCTTATCCCGTACTGCTCCTGCAAGTAGGCTATCTCACGGGTCACCCAATCAATCGGATGATATCTGACGCTCTTGCCCCATATTGCATTGCTAGCACAAAACGCACACTCATACGGACACCCTCTTGAGGTGATGGCCGTCGCCGACCCAGAAGCTCCCTCGAAAGCATTGTATCGTATTCGTGACAGGATGTTCCGCGGAGGAATCGGCACGAGACCAGGCTCGTCCAGCGGTCCGTGGAATATGCCCCCCTTTCTTCCATTCTGGAAATTCTCCAACACTTTCACGATCGCCTTCTCGCCCGCACCGACGATCACAGCATCGAAGTCCTTGCTAGCTTCCGCGGGTAGGGCGCTCGCGTGCGGTCCCCCGATGATCGTATACGCGTTGCCAACTTGCTTCGCGTATCTCACAGCCTCGGGATATTGTATCGTAGACGCAGAGAATCCGTATATGTCGGCTTCCGGCAGCGTCGTGTCGAAAGACATATCAACCATTTCAACCTTCACGCCCAGCTCCAACAGAACGCCCTCGACGTACATGAGACCAAGGGGTTCAGCCATACGCGGATCGCTCAAAAAACGCCGCGAAGGACTCACGAGTGCTACGATGATATCTTGCATCACGGGAAAAACCTACACATCTTATCTTCGATGAAGACCTGCTCCACCATTTCGTTGTAAGGACCGAAGGTACAGCGTGGGCATTCCTGCGGATCAATTGCCGCCAGCATAGCACGGTGGCGATCGGTATTCCAGTGCTTTAGAACTTCCCGTGGATCGGGATAGTGGCTGCACAGTATCAACTCCGGCTTGCCTCGCATGTCAAAGCATAAATGGGTGTTGCCGTCCGCACCGAACGTTAGAATCAGCGGGGCCGCACGGCATTGAGAGAATCCAACCTTGCGACTCAATCCGGGTGCGAATTTGTGGCGGACGCCGAACACCTGAAACTTGTCGTCTTCTAGCTCCCTCGCTTCGGCCATCTGTTCGTCGACGATTGTGGCTGCCGACGCCCAATCCAGAGGCGGTTGATCTGCTGTCTTCGGCACGTTGTCCCAGCCGACTGGCCGGGCGTGGAAGTGAACGGCACCAGCATCCTTGGCCAGCTTCGCGGCTTGAGCGATCTCATGGGCGTTGTCCGGATGTATCAGGTACTTGACGGCGATGTCGCAGTGTGAATCGAGTTGTTTCACACAGTCCACGAGCGACTTGATATTATCGAGAACAAGAGGAAACTTGTCCCGGCCTTTCAGTGCGGCGTAAGTCTCAGAGGTCCCCGCATCCAAGGATATGCCTACCCATCGGCACCACTGCGCTAACGCAATTGTTTCAGGCATAGGGATGTGAACGCCGTTTGTAATGACGCCAGATTCGATGCCAAGAATGGAGAGGCGCTGCAAGAACGCTGCAAGGCCGGGATTCAACATCGGCTCACCGCCGCCCGCGATGCACGTACTTTTGACGCCCCACTCGGCGTAGAAATCAGCCAGACGCAGCAAATGCTCGGGCGGCATCATGCGACCAGCCTTGAACAACTGCCAAGCATTGCACCAGCGGCAGTCAAGTTGACAGACATTGCACGGGTCGGTATCAACAGTAAGAGGCGGCAGAAAGTCCCCTTTCGCCATACCCTCGAACCACTCACGCCACACGAGAGCCTTGAAGCTGTTGAACGGGTTGTAAGGATTGCTCCATTCCTGCTTGGTCATGCCGTCAACCTCTTCAAGATCATCCTGAACTGAGCGGGCCAACCCCAGCCAGCCCGATACGCCTCGTCAGACTTCGCAACCAAATCACCCGCCCGCTCAAGTCCTGCCAAGGCAGACTCGTGGTCGAACCAGTCATTCATCATCACACTGTTCTCGTCGGTGTGCAGCGGCGTCACGTCAAGCTCGTCCTTCACGACACATAGCGGCGAGCCCATCATGGTCGCCTCGGCGTGCCGATGGCACTTGATCCTATCGCCGATGATCGCGATCGTCAATCTACACTCCGACATGAACCGCAGATATTCGGCCGCGGGTAGATTGTGATGGCCATCTTTCTCAGTGTACGTTGTCCGCATGTCGAAGCCGTCGCGGTTTCTGTAGTGGCCGAATACTTCGCTGCGGGATGGATGCCGTCCTTGACCGGCTAGACTTTTGAGCCGTGCGTTCTGGTTGTAACCGAGGAACCCGATCGGCTTGCTCTTTGTCTTGGAGCCGTACTTACTACGCAACGCTGCCAGGTCGTCATTCACGAAAGCATCAAACATCCCATCTTTTATGATGCGACTGAACACCGGCACCGACGGCCCCCAGTGGACGCCGATGTACTTGTCCCCGAGAGCCTCAATCCGCTCTCGTGCGAACTTCTGATACTCGGGGAGCGTATCGTTCGGCGAGCCAACAATCACGTCAGCGGAGAACGCTACATCCGTCAACACGAGAACCCCGGCCGGCTGGGCACAAGCGACTGGCCTTGCACCTCGGGCCAGCTTCGATGACACGCTGGCCCACTTGATATAGATGTCGCTCTGTTTAGATGCCGGCACTTCAAACTTCTGGAGGAGCCGTTCCAAGTCAGGCTCCCGTTGATCTATGTACAGGTCAACGTCATGCCCTTCATGTATTGCCGTAGTTGCCCAGCAATACATACGGTGAAGCTCACGCAGAGCCACGCTGGGTCGCCGCCGTCCCCAATTGTCTATAATGAAACCGATTCTCATGCTTTCAATCCTTCAATCTAGCCATCGTAGTGCAACCCCCTCAACAACAATGCCGCTCGCTCCCGAGCGACCCGAGTCTTGATCTTGTGCCCCTCGATCTTGTGCATCGACATGGGCCCATCGACACCAGGCAGCCCAGTCACTTGCTGCTGTACCGCTTGATGCTCGCGGCCGAACAGGACGGCGAAGATACGATCAGCCTCTCTCATTAGAATCTCGTCGATACCGTACATGGCCCGATACGCATCGAGGAGTCTGCAATGCTCGCGGCGAAATACGCTGCCCCATCCGACCATGATATCCCATCCCGAACCGTAGGGGATTATGCCGCCATCTTTTTCGTTGAGGTGCATGTTCGCTGTGATCACGTCCGGTTGCTCTTGGGCTAGTTCCCAGAGTTCCGGCCAGTTGTTCACGAGGTAGTCGTCGTCTTGTGTTACGATCCAATCATGTTTGGCGAGCATGGTTGCGGCGTAGCGACCGTAGCAGCAGACATTCTCGGAACTAGAGACCACGATAGTCCCTTCCCATGGCGTTACTGGGAGGTAAGCAACATCGAGGCTAAGTGAGTTGTCCCAAACCACAATGTCATCGATGAATGGCTGGGCCTGAAGCGACTCGATGATCTTCGGCATATTCTTCGGTCGCTGCCAGTTGAGAAGCACGGCGGTTGCTTTGGGCTTACTGTGCATTTTCGTTTTGGAACCTTTGTTCTGTTCGCTCGTCTTCGATTTCTTCCTCGTCGCAGTTGCCTTTCTCGCCGAAAGTGTTGGCGGCCACATACGTGCCCGTGAATTCCCTGATACATGCAGCTAAATCACACAGGCACTGAGTTCCTATTCTATGCTCTGGATTAACGCACTTCACATACAGGGCAAGTACAACAGCTCGCTCGCCGCTGGCCTTGTGCTTCACCACGTCGCCGACCTTGAACTTCGGCTCGCGTTTGGTTTCTTCAGCTTCCGCATGTTCGTCTTCAGTCTCGGCAAGTTTGTCAACGGTAGCCTGTAACCGCTTGATTTCTTCGCATGCTGCAAAGGCCGTTGCTCGGTTAATGTCTATCTCAATAATCCGACCGCCAAAATCATCATGTTTGTCACCGAGAGGAGTCCGCTGTATCGTATCGACCAATTGCTTGAGTTGCCATGCCCATCGCAGTGGACGTTTCTTTTCTTCAGTCATCGCTTTCTCCATTTCTCATACACTTTGGATTACAAACGGACGCCGAACGCCAGCGGAAAAACTCTCGGCCGCATCAAGGGCTAGTTTGATCCGCTCCTTCGGAGATAATTCAAACTGAGCGGTTGTGTGCAGCGAGCCCAGCACAAGGTCGCAACCACAACCGCACGCGGCATACGGTAACTGATTCTCGCCTACTTGCAAGTCGCTTTCGATACAATAGAGCTTGCCCCGCCAGCCGACCAGGAACGTACCAGCGGATTCCCGATTGTCCTTGGTCGCGAGATAGCCGTAGTCTTTCAGCGTCTTCCGAATCGCGGGCACGAAGATCATCACCATGTACTCGAAAGCATCTTGCCCTTCCGTCGGTTTCCCGAATGCTGTGTGGTATCGTATGATCTGTGCCATCCGAAATGAGGATGTGTAGCCGATCAGAAACTCGCCGAGTTTGAAGACCTTTGGGTCTGCCCGCAGCGATAGGCTATAGCCACCCACGCCTGCCGAGTCTCCGCCGATCCACACGCGGCCGTTCTCCGTGACGCCTGCTATCGCTGTCATCGCTTCCTCCCTATGATACCCTCAGGTTTACTTCAATCCCAAGACGGTGCATCCGCTCGATCACCAAACGGCAAAATGCCCGACGCACGTGCTCTTTCAATTTGCGATCCCCGGTCGTTAACTGCAAGACATAGCCGCCGTCTTCGCCCTCCGGATCACGAATCACAAGCGGGCTGCCTTTGTGTTTGTCTAGCATATACGACTTAGCTACCGAACGTAGCGTACAACAGCCCTTTCCGCATGTTTCAGGTGCAGCTAATCGGCGGGCCTCAGCTACGATCGCTTCAGGATCGTACCGCAGCGATTCGACGCATCCCCGCAAGAGCTGCCAGAATACGTCATGGCCGCCCTGCCGACTATATCCAGACTGATAACCGAGCGAGAGGTTGTATTCAGTGCTCATCGTTTCCTCCATTTGTGTTCCCAGTCTGATAAGTGTAGAACCAAGTCGAGCCCGGCAGCATCAGCCGCGAAACGGATCGCATGACCGTATGTCTTATGATCTTTAGGCGGACCGGTTTGGTTGGCAACGATCAAGACCTCCCCGCCAGGCAAGAGCGTTTTGCGAATTGTGGTAAACTCAGCTTGCCATGTTTGGTTCAGTTCTGGCCCGAATCGCCACCGCTGCTCTTCAGCCTTTCGGTGGACGTGATGCGGCGTACCGTCGAGCCACTGCGAATGACATTGACTGAAACTCCCTTGGAAATTCACGAGCCGGCAGCACGGTCCAGCAGGTGCCAAGCATAATCTAAGGAAACCGCCGAATCCATATCGCTTTACAGGTACGTCTTGCCGTTCGCACCAGAGTCTTGCGAGTCTCAAGTAGGGATTCCCCATACCGCCTTCGCCGATCGCCGTTTCGTGACCAACAAAACCCCATCCGTATTCTCGACAAAGCTCCAGGAAGACTCCGAAGCCCGGCCCCACATCGACGATCGTTTCCTCGCCGCCGCTCTTGATATCAGGGCAGTATCGGTCGATGTAGTCGTTCTTCTCTCGGATCAAGCGGGTGCGGTCGGACTTGTCTTTCAGCCACGGTTCGGCCTTCAAGATGGCGTCGACTTCGTGCTGCCAGGTGTCGCGGGGAATTCGGAACAGCGGTGGCTCGATCACGGCTCGTCCTCTTCTACTTCTGGGATATCATACGAATACGGCGGGATGGCATCGGGACCACCGTCCAGCAGTCGCCGGAACAGGCTCCAGTATTCTTCAGCCCGAGCATCCCAGCCCCACTTCAGCATCGTCCTGGCTGCCTCATCCGATAACGATTCGCCGTACTTGAAAGCGTATCTTACCCCGTTCTCAAAGGCCGCAAGAGTACCGCCGATAGGAGCACAATTGTCTTCGGTATTCCAATCCCGGATATTACCAACATGCGTTGACATCGGAATGCACCCGCACGCCGCCCCTTCCGTGATCGTATTCGCCGTGCCCTCGGACTCACTCGCACACAAGATGTAGCGGCCCGTGTTATACCACGCGGCCATTTCCTCTGCCGTCATCAGCTTGTCGCCGTCATCGAGCAACCGGAAATCGCACTCGATACCTTTGCCAGGAAGCATCCCCTTCAACGGGCGAAGGATGCTGTCGTATCCCTTGATCTTCCGGCTTCGCTGCGTGCCGATCCACAAAGCCCGGTTCGGACGCTCGGCCCACGGTACGGTCGGCTTGAATATGTCCAGGTCGACGCCGTTCGGGATGTAGCAGCAGTTCTTTACGTCACCTCGTTGCTCATAGCGTTGGCGATTGACTGCGATCACCCAATCGGCTTGGCCGGCGATTCTAGGCCACCAGTCTTGGCGTCGGTTCGGATCGGCGTTGAAACTCGCAACGAACATCGGGAGATTCACGAAATCAACTGCCGATTGCATGATGACTGTTCGGACGTGCTCCGCATGAACATAATCAAGAAGCAAAACAATATCAGTTGTATCCTCACGGCCAAACAGTGGGCGCCGATTCCCGACGCAATTCGTAACTACCGCAAAGTCGGCCGGTGCATACTTTTTCAACGCCTCGGTTCGCCGAGCGTACGCCCAGTTCGGCCGATCGAATATGATCAACAGCCGTTTCGGTTTGGGTTCGTCACGCACAACGCTTTGCAGATCGTCGTCATCATCCAGGAGCGGATACGGCTCGGCCAAGTTTTCGTGGTCGTCGTTACTCATGCTTTCCTCTCATGTTTGGATTCAGTCTGGCCGGAGAAGGGCTTGTCTGGTTTTTTTCCGAGTTCCCTGCAATAGTCCAGGTAGTCGTCGACGGAGTCACGAAAAGCCTGTGCAAGCTCTTCCACGGTCTTCCCCTGAAAGGTGACGACATCCACAATGCCCACCACCTCACCGCAGAGTAGCCCTTCATCCTGGTCAACGGTAACTTTCGCCGGATAGCCCTTGTAGTCTTCAATCATGCTTTCCTCTGCTGTTTAGGTTGCTTAAAAACCATCGTGTACGTGTCGATTCCGGCACCATGGCCGTTGCGGGTAATACGCTTTGCCTGGAATTTGTGGGAGCGGAGGAATAATTGCATCTGTAGGTTCTCTTCGTCTACGTCATCAGCTATCCACGGGCCGGTTATACCCAATAGATGAGCCGCCCGATGACGGTGCTTGATCTCTTCCATCAAGGCCGAACCAACCTTTTGACGACGAGCCGATTTCAGCACGGCGAAGTTGAGCAGCCGCCAACTCTTGAGTTTTCTGCGGACGACGGCGAACGCCATGACTTGATCCGTGCTAAGAGGTGTGCGGCGAAGCAATGCCAAGCCGAAACAATAGGGGTCGGTTGTGTGTTGAAGGAATTCATTCTCGTCCCACGGCTCGTCGAAGCTCTCGGCCTCGATGTCCAGGACTTGATCTAAGTGCTTCGGCCGCATCCAATCGATCCAGGCGTTGGCCGTGCTAGTGAGTCTCATCACTGGCTTGCTCCAAGGCGTCTACTTCGTCTTGTCGACGCAAGGCTTCATGGATAAAGTACATGGCATCAAAGGCTATCGATGCCCGAATCGCACTTGCCTTCTCATCTGGTGCAGTTGCCATGATCCGTTCTACAAATACTGTCACGAGCTGCCTGAGGTGCGGATTGTATTTTCCTAGGTACCTCCCAAAATCGCCACATTGCGTTATCTCATTCTTCGTAAAGTGCTCGTGCAACATGACCTCAATGACTTCCGTTGAAACTCGTGGCAACCCCATGTCAATCCTCCAAAAGTTCTCCGATTCTCACCCTTGCGTCCCGCGTCAGCTTCCAGTGATCCGGCCGCGAATACAAGGCCAAACCGCCCAAAGCATCACCCCACAACTGCTCAACGTCAGCCTCCATTATAACGTGTGGTCGATTCAGCAATGAAGTGAAGATGCGATCAGCCTTCCGCATCAACAGATTGTCGATCCCCCACCGCTCAAGATACGGCAGGAAAGCCGGCGTGATCCACCGCCGGTCGAAGGCTGCACCCCAGCCCAACAGGACCTCCTGAGCTTGCCCCCAGGTCCACTTCGCTTGCTCGACGATGTGGCCGGCACGCATCGATGAGACGAGCTGGTCTGGGTTGTCGACGGCCGCTTGGTAGATCGCGGGCCAATTCCGGGGAAGCTGGTCATCATCCTGGACCAGGATCAAATCATGCTGGCAACTGATGGCGGCGAGAAACCGCCCCCAAGTGAAGCGATTCCCATCAGCGTTGATGATCTCCAGCCGGGGATCGTCCACCTCCAGATCGTCAAGGGTCAGTGGCCGAGCCGTATCCTGGTGCCAGATTCGCACTTCGTCAACGAAAGGCTGGTCCAGCAACCCCCGCACAATAAGGGGGAGGTTGACGATCCGACGCCACGAGAGAACCACCGCACTCGCTTGAATCCCCACAATCCATTCTCCGGCTGCTTGGTTGACCCCAGGATCGGCGTCCTGCCCTCTCCGTTAAGGAAATACCTTCAAAGCCGGCTGGCCATCAGGGGCCGCTGAGGGCGTCAAGTCAGCCACGTTCCGACACCAATGCCCAGCCGTCCTGGCCCTCGTCAAATCGGGGTTCATAGGCCGACCCTGGGAGTCCTCCCTCGGAAGTGCTGTTTTCTCACCGATGTGCTCTGCTAGGGATGGGTAGTGGTGAAGCAACCGGAACCGCTGCTGGGCACAGAACCAGCCGAGCCGGAGGTCCGTCATCGTCAAGCCGGCCATCGGCGGCGGATGATCGATCAGCCACAACGCCGCGTGGGCCGGCACGATCACCGTGTAAGCCCCGTAGAAATGGTGAGCCTTGACCTTCTCGTCGAGGTCGAACCACCCATCAGTAGGCGATTGGTCCCTGACGATCTGCTCCGAGACGAACGGGGAGACGACGCCGATGTCCGAATCCCACCAGCGAAACGGCTTGGATTCCTCGATGTAGCCGGCCAATCCTTCAGCTACCAGCACGTCATCCTGGAAGACGGCGTAGGCGTCGGCAGCCGGGAACGCCTGGATGATTCCGCTGAGTGCCCGAAGGAAGTTTGGCCACGACCAGAGCCGCTTGGGTGACCGGTGGTCTTCGTATCCCGGAGCCACAGGGGAGCCCGGCTCGCTGAATAGAATCGGGTCTTGGAAGCCACCGAGCCGGAGACTCTGAAGTGTCTGGTGAAGGTAGACTGCTCCGTCAACCCTCGGGGCCACCGTCACGGCCGTGGCGATGTTCGTCGTCATAACGAGTCCAGGCTAACAAGACGGCCCGGAACTTACAAGCCCGTTCTGCCACCGCTCGCAGCCGAACATCCGAAGCATCAGCCGGCGGATGAAGCGCTGCCGCTGATTGCATCCGCTCCCCTGCCCGTCGAAATCTTGGCAACCGAATCCGGTGAACTGGTCGCACGGTTGGCAGTGGATTTCCAGGAGGGTTTTGATTTCGTCTAGGGTGCGGTGGTCGGGGTCGGTGGGGAGGGTGGTGGCGATTTGTTGCAGCAGTTGTTCCGGACCGGAAAGTTTTGGAGCGGGTGGTAGCGGTTGTTCTCCCGGCAGACGGCATATCTTGTGGACCAGCTTGGGATATTCAAACTTGCACCGCTTGCAAACGACGCCACCACCCAGTCGGTGATCCCAGTCGCATTTCACGCTACAGCCTTCACGGTGATTGCTGTGTTTTCGGTCCAAATACAGCAAGCGATTCCGCAATTGTCCGGATCACAATCAACCGCCGGGTCAGACAAACTGCCGTTGCAACCAGACAAGATTTGCCCTTCGCAATCGAAAGGCACTGATACTACGTCACCGTCAAACCAACAGTCGAGATCGCTGGAGCAGTCCATGTAGTCGGTACTGACGTTTTTCACCCAGCGATGAAAAGGTGATGTTGTACCACCAAAAATCGAATTGCAATAGCGAAACGCCGAAACTACCAGGTAGATGTTTCCGCCAGACTCTTTCAGCCATGCGAATACGTTAAAGTCCGAGCAATCGGCGGTAGCACCTTCTATATAATTCCAGGCGCATGTCGTACCGCCCTCCGCCTCCAGAAGGTAAGTGCCACTTTCCCCACACCGGCCTGCTGCTTCGCCAGTACAGTTAGCCCCGGTTTGAGTGAACTTGTCTGGAATCGTTACCTCCAGAATGTTCGGTTGCTTGCCATCGTAACAAAGTGCGCACTGACTTGGCCGATCGTCGCAGGCGTCCCCGGTGTCACATGCTCCTGCCTGATAGCTGACCGTCGCCGTTGCACCGGAAAAATCGCACGTGCCGTCCGTGTTGCCTGAATCGTAAGTGCAAATTTCGCTGCTGAAGGCTGTGCAGTCAGGGAGGCTAGCTCCCAGATTCTTTTCAAACAGAACCGAAAACGGACCGCCGCCACTGCTGCCCGTGATATTGACACGCAAATAGTAGGTGCCGCTGTCGAGAACGACTGTTGCGGTCAATCCTCCGGCATTGCATTTCTTGTAAGGGTCTGCCGCAGAATCGTCGCACAGAAAACCCGACCACGCACAGGCGCTGGGAGCCGTTTGTGAGACTTGATATGATCCGTTGAGCGAGTAGCATTCAGAGCAGACACATGGGCTGTCTCGGGCCACGCCTGCAATGACAATATCAAGGCAATCGCAGCCCTCGCATTCGCAACAACAATCGCCATGAAATGCAATCTTGTTACCGTCGAAGAGAATCTTGGTGCCGAGAAATTGAATGCTGCCCATAGTTCATCACGGACACGCCGTCCCAGTATGAATGTCGACCCAGTCCGTCTCTGCCGCGAGAACCTCGACGTGCAACTGCCGCGTCTTCTCTTGCAACTTGAAAGCGGCCCCATCGACCTGGAAGTCCGTTAACGGAGTGACCGCTGCCTTCTGTGAAGCGATCACGATACGCCGGCCGTTAATGACCTGAACTAGCACCATGGTCCCGCTCGGTATCGTTCCTGCCTGAAGCGGCGGGGCATAGCAGTTCTCCCAGTTGACCTCACTGTCTTCACCCCATCCTTCCCAACCGCCGCCCGGCTCCTGCCATAAGGAAACGGTCTTGGTTTCCCCTGGCCCTAAGTTCTCGTCGAGCTTTCCCCAACGCATCGCCCCTTCAAGTGACGAGATAATGTGCCAACGCCCAGACTGACTCGACCATTTGGCATAGCAGCGATCACCAGAGGAAAAAGCGGAACCGTACCCCATCCCGTTTTCGTTGCGTGGTGCCGCCGGAAGATACAACGTCTGGGCTGGCAAGTCTTCATCTGCTTGATACAAATAATCCCCGTCGTTATAGAAGACCGGCTGTGCATTTTCCGTCCAAGGCACATCCGGCTCGTCCGCGTCTCCTACCGGCTCGCCCTCGTCTCCTGTTTCGCGAGTCGGATCGGGATATTGTATGCTCCCCGTCAACTGAAACAGCATGATTATGCTGACAGACTCAAGAGAGACTTGCTGGCCGAACGGCGTGTCCCGCAGCAAGAGTTGTCCGCCAGTTGAGAGGTATCCGCGTTCGACCTCCGTGAGCATCCGGTTGAAGTCGAGAGACTTGTAGTGGGCTTGGCCCTGTACAGTCCGCGGAAAAGGTTCCGGTTTCGGCATGACTAACTCATTGCACCAAAAGGTCCGACCAACTCTTCAAGCGGAACGGCGGCTTCCCGCTGGCCTTGTTCTTCACGAGCTGCCAGTTAGGCGACTTGTCAGCAGCGAATTTGTGGTTCCAACCGAAGACCGCCTCGGTTCCAGTTCCGGTGCCGTCGTCTGCCACGATACGCTTCTGGGTGACGATCAGATTCGCCGCATATCTGGTTCCCCCTTCTGAGTCGAACCCTCGCTCCGTGGTATAGCCCTCAAACAGCAGCGTCCCCGCCTCGGCCCCGGCGTATTCGGCGTCATTAGTCGAGCCCTGCAAATTGTCCCATAGGGCGGTTGGCAGGCTCTCAACGTTCGTCCATCGGAGACGGTGGTGCTTGATCGGGAGGACTAGGAATCCCTCGACGTCCGCCTTGATAGAATCGCCGTCGTGGCCCTCGCCCGGTGCGTCGTACACAAGCTCATGGCCCTTCAGCATCATCTGTTCCGAAGCGGAGTCAATGCTATGCGTCAGATAGGTCCCGTCCTCAGGCTCGTACGTTGCGACCGAGGCGTCCCGGTTCAGACACTCCCCCATGTATGTGATCGTCAGCCTCGCACCATCAGGATATCCGGCACTACTATCTCTGGGCGGACCAGCCTCGAACATCGGATCGATCGTTGCAGACTTCGCCCGAAGCCAATTCCAATCAGGATGATACGCCTGCCAAGAGAATGTGAAGCCGGCAGCCTCGACGAATACTGCCCCAAACAATTCAAGGAATCGGTCCTCGATATCATCCCAGGCGATCTTCTCAACAACGATAGCCGTTGCCCCCGTCGCAATGTCGAAGGTCGGAAGCGACTTCTTCAGGATTGTTGTCACGATCGGTGGATCGGGTAGATCGGGCATTACTCAAACATCCCTAGTTTGTCTTTCATTTCTTCCCAGAAGCTCCCTGACTTCGGTAGCCTCTTGGCAATATCACCGAGTAGATCGTTCCGTTTCTTATCGGCCGGCGATTCCTTGCCTATCTGCATCTGCCGCCAGAAGTCCTGCATATCCACGAAGCCAGCGGCACCACCTTCTGCTTTCGGTCCTGCGAGTTGGCCGACCATACCAGCCGGTATCGCTTGGGCTGCACCAACCCCAGCTTGCAATACCCTGAGAAGTGGGCCGATCTTTGGTATCGCCCCCAAATCGAAGCCGCGACCAGCACCCGACAATGCTCTACCAGTAGGTCCAAGTTGTTTTCGCATTGCGCCTGGAAAAGCTGCCACCCGGGATGGTAACATCATGCGTTCAAATGCCCCTCTGCTTAAGTCAGAAATTGCCGGACCGAGCTTGCCCCTGGCTCGGCCAAGGATTTCAGCAAGCACAACCTCCGTCTGTCCTCGCTCTCCTATCTTCAGGCTTTCCGTCAATCGCTGTACCGAGACCTTTGCCGCTTTGAGATCAAGTTCCAGCAGGCGAATCTCCTCTTCCGCACCTGCGATCTCTGCGGGAGCACCAGCTAGAAACCGTTCTTTCTTGGTCGGAAACCCTGGAAATGATCGCACAAGATCAGGACCTTCTGCCAACAACGCAGCCTGACGAGCCCGCGATCCCTTGAGTCCCATTTCTGCTCGACTCAAGCTTTCCTCACGCCTTTCGACCTCCCGCTCGGCCGCTTTCACTCGTGCCCGATCCTCTTTTACTCTTGTTTCGCCAGGCCGAATACCTAAAGTACCTTCACGCCGCACGGCTTCCTCAAGTAGTCGTTTGGCTTCCGGCAATACTGCACGAACTTTAGTCTGTCGTACTCGTGCGGTCCACTGTTCTGACGCGATAGTCCCTATCTTCTTCGCTAGATTCTCCCATGCTACTGCGTGCTTTGGAGATATCAGCCCCTCCCCGCCCGGGAGAAGTTCTTCCATTCTCGCCTTTGTTTCTGAGCGTTCCCGCTCTGTCTTGGCGATGAGTTTAGTCGCCTCCACATCTTCCTTGAGCAAGCGGTTATACGCATTGGCTGCCTCACGTGCACTGACTGGCTTCTTTTCTTCACCTATACCCAAGAGTTCCAGAACAGCGTTTATCGCGGACTTGTCAGGCAAGGAACTACGCAGCGTCTTCATGGCATCGGCCACGTCGCCCGTCTTCTCTGCGAACCGCTCCATTATTGCGACTAGCCGCTCCGCCGGCGTTTGTATACCCAGCATGTTGCGAAGCAAGTCGCCTAACGCCTCGTCGAAACTTACACCCTCCACCTTCGCTTTCGCAAAAGCCGTTGCAAGTAATCCAACAGTCCCCGCGATAGTTGTAATCGCCAAAGCACCAGACGACAGAAAAATGGCGAAGAACTTGAAGAGTGCCGGTCCAACCGCGACGATCGCCAAGGTGGCTCCAAGGAACTTCCCAAAGACGAGAATCTGCCTCGTCGTCTGCTCGTCCATGTCTGCCAAGTTGCCAGTGAACGCTGTCACCTGATCGGTTAGTCGTTTGAAGGCAGGCAACAACGGCTCACCGATCGCGATCGCCAAACCTTCTGTAGCTGACTTCAGCTTGATGAGCCGGCCTTGCAACGTATCCATCTGAATCTCAGCGATCCGCTTCGCTGTGCCGCCAGCGTTCTCCAAATCCTTTTGAAACTTGCGGATAGCGTCGCCACCTTCGGATATCAATGCGGCCATCGCCGGACCTGCCCGCAATCCGAATGCTTGCATGATCAGCGCAATCCGCTGAGCTTCGCCGAGCCTGGATAACTTGTCCGCAAAATCATCGATGATATCTGCAAGCGGGCGAAGTCGACCAGCAGCAGTCTGCGTCTCAACACCGATTGCCCTGAAGACATCTGCCGCAGGGCCTTTTATTTGCGAGAGGCTAGTCAAAGCTCGGCGCAATGAAGTCCCAGCCATCGCGCCCTGGATGCCGGCGTTGCTCAAGACTTGAATGGTCGCGACTACTTCCTCCAGATCAAGACCTGCCGAGCGGGCGATCGGCCCAATGAACTTCATCGCCTCACCGAGTTGGATCAAATCCGTGTTCGCTGAGGTGAACGCCTTCGCCATAACATCCGTGGCGTGCTCCAATTCTTCTGCCGAAAGGCCCATCCCCTTCATAATTTTCGCGGCTATATCAGCAGCCTGGGCTACATCGAGTTGACCGGCTGCCGCAAGGTTTAGCGTCGACGGCATCGCCTTGAGAATCTGGGTTGCCTCGAATCCGGCGAGAGCGAAGAAACCCATCGCATCCGCTGCCTGACGTGCGGAGAATACTGTGGTTCGGCCGAGCTGCTTGGCTGTGTCACCCAACGCGGTGAACTCAGCCCCCACCGCACCGGTCAACGCACGGACACGGGCCATCCCCTGCTCGAATCCGGCGGTGATCTTCGTGGCGATCGCACCGACGCCGAACCCAGCAGCCAAGGCGATGCGAGCTTTGTTGCTGATCGCCTGCATCGAGCCGAGCGACTTCTGGAAAGACGCCTTCGCACCAGATAATTCCTGGTTAAGGAACTTCTGGTCGACGCCTAGCAACAGATAGCCTTCACCGAACTTCAGAGCCATTCCACTTAATCCCTAGGATGCGTGCGGCAAACGCCGCCGACTTCGATTCCTCGACCCGATCGTAAACTTGCCCGAACTGGCCCTCGTCGCCCTGACCTAATAGCTCCTTCCGGCTGGACAAGTAGCACTTTGTTTGATAGGGCGTTAACTTGCCGACCTCCCAAGGCGTGAAACCATACGACTCTGCCAAGTCCCGTATGATCACTCGCCAGTTGATTGGCTCGTATTCGTCTCCGGCTCGCTCACCTCTGGCGACGGCGTAGGTGGCGAGCCAGTCGAGTTTCCCCTCCAGTCCTCACCACCGGCTCGGTTGATCGGATCGTGATAGCTTTCCAAGATGGTCTTGGTAATTGCCGCGACGCTCTCGGCATTAGCCTGGGCCACCGCGTCCTCGATCTCGGCGAGCATTAGCTCTTGAACCTTTTCGAGGTCCAGTCCGTCAGCTTCCGCGTCCATATCGTCACGCACCGCAAGCCAGACGGCGAACGCACAACCGGGCACCGTGTTCTGAAGCCAGTCACTAATCTCATACTTGTTGATGTACCGTAGACGGTTGCACGATTCCATGCCGACACGCAACGCCGCCTCCTGCATCACCCGATTGCCACTGAACTCCTCCACCATCAGTCGCGTCTCTGTCTGAGGATTGGGTTTTAGCTCGATCAAGTGAGCCTCGATCTCAGCGTAATCCTTATTGAACCGTGCCTTGCACTTGTAGTTCTTCCCGCCGAGCGTAATCTCCCCGTCGACCGGGAAGACTCTCGATGAGCCATCCATATCAAACTCCTTTCGTCGTCAGCTAGTGGTCAGGATCGCGAGGGTACTGTGATCTCACCGTCCGAAATCCATCCGACGGTTGCAGTCACACCGCCAGCCACACTGACGGCCGGTGCGAGGCTCGTGATCAATGCCGGGATGCTCCAGTACATATCGACCGCCGCACCCGAGGGCGTCGTGGTCTCATAGAGTTGGATCGTGATCGCCGTTCCAACGAGAGCATAGACGTCGATCGGGGCAGCGAAGTCCTGCCTCAGGTTGATCGTTCCCGATGCTCCCTTCGCACCGACAAGACCGGCCTTCCAAGCGGCACCGAAGAACGGGTACTGCTCGTTGTCAGCGTCGATCGTCATGTCCCAGTCGGTGCCTTCGTTGACCACGCTGGAGCCGATCTGCACCTTCCCGTGCTTCCCGTGATAATGGGTTCCCATTTCAAAAACCTCCTTCTAACGAAAAAAGGGGACCGCACCAGTTGTGCGACCCCCTAAAAGGCCACGATCGCTTTAGGCCGACCTTGATCGGTTAGCTGGACCGATCTTCAACCTTCCGGTGCGCCGCACTCTTCGGTACGGTCCCCCGGTCCCACACTTGCAAACGGCCAGCACTACTCAATGCCAGCCAACACAATGTCGTATGTTATGTCCGTTCCCGAGGCTGCACTGCCATCATGTGCTATCTGAAGGATGTCCGAAGTCCCCGCCACCACGCGGAAGCCATCGATCGGAATGACGAACGAGACACAGCCTCCGCTACGTAGTCGAAACTTGGCCGTCGTACTCCCGTTGAACAAAGCGACCCACGCATTGCTCGATGCACCACCGATCAGCAAGTCTTGCCCAGCGGTCGGCGTGAACGTGCCACGCGGACTATCCACGCCTTTGTTGAAAATCAGCAGGGCTTTGATCTGCGTGAATGCGACAGTGCTGCCTCGGAAATTCGTCAGCGATCCAGCCAAGTCGAGCAAATCAGTCGGGCTCGCGATCGACAACCGACGCCGATCATGCCACATCTGATTGATGTTGTTGTTGCCGATGCCATTCGCCAATGCCTTGACGTAATCCAGGTCGCTATCGTCCTTGATCGTCGACAGGTCGATCGTGTCCCCAAACAGCCAGTCGAACTTCTGACGAACGGTCATCGCAAGGTTAAGCGTCATCGCTCTCGCTCCTTGTAATACTCCACCTCATAGACTATCGTCAAGGCGAAGGCGTATTCCAGCTCCTCATACGTGGAGCTTATCTTGTCGATACTCACAATCGTGTACGGGTCGAAGACGTGGATCGCCCCGCCGTAGTCATCGTACACCTTCTCGATCGCACGGTCCCAGGCTTGCAACTCCTCGAACGTATCGGCCACGACGATCAGTTGAAACCGCTCTACGGAACCCTTTGTAGCAAACGTACCCCATGCCTCTACATCCTCGACCGGCACCTGGGTACAGAACGGCCGCGGCCGAGTCTCCGGGTCCGGCACCTCACCGAGGTACAGCGGCGACAAGTCGTCAAGCGTCTCCTCCGCATCGAACGTCGTCTTGATCCCGTCGAATATCGGATGGCCCACGATCTATTCCTTATACTTCGTTGCGGCCAACGGCCGTTTGACAGATGCACGATCAACACCTGCTCTATATGCGGAGACTAGGCCAGCTGCTGTCAAGTAATCATTCACGATCACACTGTCAGGAAGAGGCGGAACGTTACATACTGTCTTGTTTTCGGCGACAACGATAATAGGCACACCGGCTGCCGCACAAGCCCGGTGCGGCCGTCCAACACAGCCAGCCGGGCTAACTAAACATGTAACATCGTTGACAGACAAGCCTGCGTCCCTGCTCGGTTGTGGCGCTCGGTGCAAACCTTTCAGGACCGAATGCAGGTAGCATATGGATACCGTCTCCGCTGCCAATCTCGGATCGACAATCTCGGAGAACTCTGCGAGCACACCGCCTTCCTGGGGCGCGTGCGCAACGGGCTTACCAATACTTTCCGCGATAAGTCGCGACGCCTTGGCCTCAGCAGCACCCCACGGATTGACCCCGCCGTTTCTCATGTAGTGTATCGCCACATCGGTGTCTACTTCAATCATCGACCACAAGGCCAAAGCGTCAAACTGATACGTTGCGATCTGCCGGATCAATTCTTCCCAGCCGTATACCTCTCCAGCAGCGGAACCGTCTGACGATATGCTACCTACCAGCCGCAAAGGAACGTCAAGTGAGACGATTTCAATCGTCGCACCGATTGTGGCACGGGCCGCTGAAACTGCATTTACTAGCTCAACCGGGATCGGCTTGTTAGCGACGAGTAGGATGCGATTCTGTGAAATAGGTCGCAAGCGTGTGTGCCCCTCAAGGAATGCGTCCAATAAGCAGCCGTCAACATACCAACAATTCGGCGGCATCTCGTTAATGTCGGAGGCATTCACGACATTGGGGTGCGTGATCAGCAAATCAGACGCCGCCCCCAGAAGTTTGGCCACTGGGTTCGCATCGCCGGCATGACCACCTATCTCGGCACCCAAGCCGGTCGGCACTATCAGAACGGTGATGATTTTACATTCGGTCAAGCACATGCTCGTTCACAACCCGTCCGCCGAACCATTGAAGTGTAATTGCCACTACTCGCTCAACTTCAAAGTGTTTGCATGAAAACACATTGAGCCGCAACGCACGCTGAAGCTCTAGGGCATGAATGCAAATCGTGCTCGTTTGAATAAACTGCACCGCACTAGTCCCCTTCAGGTGTGGTTCTGTCTCGCGAAGCCATGGCAAAGTCCAGTAATCATCCCACCAGTACAACGGCCCGCGCTTCATCTCAAGTGTTTTGCAAAGCGTCTTGCAATATCGTCGAATAGACCTCCTAGTGAATCGCTCTGCAAAACACTCATGCACATCGAGAATCAGTTCCTTGCCATAGATCACACTGTCGCTATCGTGGCCCATCAGAACTTGCCTCCGAATGTCACCCTGCCGCCAGAGGCCGTTGCCTTCATTACTTCACCCTGAACTGCCTTCCGCAAGTCTGCCATGTTCTTCTGGACCGTCGCCAC
>SDBS01001058.1_pt1 | contig 27829 bp, 26 predicted proteins | sample 2277091 | NCBI WGS metagenome assembly SDBS01 (sample SAMN10404972, study PRJNA504765) | marine sediment metagenome | isolation source: marine sediment core GS10_PC15, 163 cmbsf | place: Arctic Ocean: Southern Knipovich Ridge | collected 2010
CTCGTTTTATTCGTTTAGACTTTGTCTCTTTATATTGTTTTTTTTGTTTTAGTCGGACTTTGCGATTGTTGGATACACGTAATTGGCTTATTCACCAGTATGTCCTACTCGGTAATACGTTTCTCCATGATTAAGGTCGCTATTCTTTGTGGCGTGAGGCCATAATCAGGAGGGCTCTTTACCTTCCCCTATGTTTATTACACCATGTATGTTTCCTAGTTCATAGACACCAAAATTATCAGTCTCCCGAGAAACAATAGTTTTGTTAAAGGTTGACCATTTTTTAAGAAGTGGCATTTTTCCCCCTCAGTTAAATTTACTATATGTATGGCGTTATAAGTTTTTACCAACTGATTTTTGTCATCAACCGAAAAGTAACACCTAATCGAAGCAACCGAAGAGGTAACAGAACCCGACTTACCATTACATTACAGAATTTGCAGAAACATAGAGAAAAAAGAGAGATAGAGAAGGCTAACTTTGTGTTAGTTTCTCCATTTTTTCTATAAGAGACTTTACGGTTAAGCTGAGTTCGCACATTTCCTTCTTAGCTTCAGTGCTCTCTAGCTCAACCCTAGCGATCTTACTCTTCATTTCCAAATTTTCTGTTTCAAATTTAGCGACTTTACCTTTCATGTTCTGGTTCTCTGAAGCTAAACTGTTAACTAAAACCTGTAACTGAGTGTTTTTCTCTTCAATCGCCTTATGCAACTCAACAACCTTTTGGGTATCCGTGAAAACCAAAAGCGCGTGTTCTCCCTTCAGATAGAACTTTGCTAAATCCTCAACCGTGTATTTTCGGTAAACCTCTGTCAAATAGCCTTCATGTCCCATCAAAGCCTCGACAACATCTATCTGAATACCAGCAGCCCCTAACCTCGTCCTGAAGAACTTACGCAAAACATGAGGATGAAGTTTCTCTCTGTTTGTGCTTTTGTCTCTTCCGTTCAATCTGGATTTGTGTAAGGCTTTCGTCCAGATTGAATAAGCAGTTTTTGAAGCAAAAGGAAAAATGCGTGAATCGTCAAGGCTTTTCTCGTATAGGTGACTTTTCGCAACTGCAACCCTCAAATATTCCTTTCGGACCTTTAGCCATTCGGTCAGGGCTTCTTTTGCTTCAGAGCTAATGAAGGCGTGGCGACTGTTTCCGCTCTTTGTGTTCTCTCCCCTTATCTGGATCCGTAATGGTTTTTCTTCAAGATATAGATCGTCAATGTTTGATTTTAGAAGCTCTCCTATTCTCATTCCGCTTGATTCAAGAGTTAGATAGAGAGCTTTGCCGTGAATATCCATGTGCATCAGAATCTTTTTGAACTCTGCTTTTGTGGGGATTCTGTCAAGTGTTAGAGCTCGGCTTCCTTTGATTAATCGTTTTATTTTTTTCCAGAACTTTTGGGAGAGTTCAACATCATTTTCTATAAAGAAAGTTTTGATATTGCTTATTCTGAGTTTGATTGTGAGGGGCGCCAAACTGTTTAGAGACTTTAAGAATTTTAGTATATCCTCTTCATGGTCTCTTTCTTCGCTGAAGTATTTTCTGTTTGTCTCTTCTAAACTGTCAAATTTTTCTTCAGGATATACTGTTTTAAAGAATTGTGTGACGGCTCTCTTGATATTATTCTTTGTGCCTGAGTTGTTGTACATGCTAAATATTTTTTTCACTTCAGTCATGTAGGTTTCCCTATATAGTAACTAAACAAAACTTCAATTTAAGTATTATGATAGTTAGCAACATTAATTACGTCATATTTTGCAACAAGTTGTTGTTTTTCGGGAATATTCATAATTTAGTTTAGTAACTTTCAGTTTGTCTCTGTATTCTATCAAAAGCTCATCGTAAACTGGCTTGACTGCTCTGTAGTGTGAACAATATTGATGCTAGAACTCCGCTAAAACAAGTTTCTTTGATTTCAGAATTAACTCCAGTCTACCGCGTTTGCCTCTTCTATATCCTTAAACACCAAATTTTCCTCATTTTTTTGTATTCTTCATACGTGTAAGCCGTTTTTGTTCTTCCCATGTTTTGTGGTTTCCTTTAAGCTGAATCGTTACTCTTTTAAGATAAACCGTTATCACAATAAGGTAATTGATCGAGGTGTAAAATTTGGTCAAAGTAGATGACTATGAAGTACCTGAAAACTTGTGTTACCACAAAGAATACCTGTGGGCATGCGTAGAAAACGGAAAAGTGAAAATCGGAATGATTGATTTCGCCCAAAAACAACTCCACGACATCGTATACGTTGAGCTTCCCAGCGTGGGTGACATCATAACTCAAAATGAGCCCTTCGGCACTTTAGAATCCGTGAAAGCAGTCTCAGACCTTATTGGTCCTGTAAGTGGCACAATTGAAGCGGTAAATGAAGAACTAGAGTCCAAACCCGAACTGCTCAACGAGGACAACTATGGCGAGGGATGGCTTATAACCGTAGCCCCAACAAATCTAGATGCAGACTTGAAAGAACTCATGAACTTCGATGCAGCTGTAGAGTGGCACAAAGAACTCGTAAAAGAAGGCTAAACAAGCTATCGATAAGTGCCTTGAGGTTTTCCTAGAGAAACAAGTGAAGGCTCTTAGTCATATTAGCCTAAACACTTTATTTTTTAATAAAAAATATTTTATCTAGGAATAGACAACTAAGATGTAGAAAAATAGGCTGGAATACATAATGGCTAAGATTCATAAACAAATAATTAAGTTACTATCAGAAAAGCCAATGACCCTCGTTGAGATTGCAGAAAAACTCGAAAAAACAGAAAAAAAAGTTTTCAATGCTTTAAAGAAACTCTTCAGCGACAACAAAATCAAATCCGACGCCAAGACTCGTCAGTACTACCTTATAAAAGAGCAAAGTTAGAGCATTCTTTGTTCTACTTTCGAATAGAACTATTCGTTGAGAATAAGATTAATATGGAAAAACAGTTCTTAATTTGACAGCCAGAGTTGAGATTAAAATGACCCGAAAAATAATAATTGTTGGAGCCCATGCTGCAGGTCTTGATGCAGCTTCTGCAGCTAGGAAAACCGATAGAACCGCAGAAATAACTCTTATAACCAAAGAGAAAAAACCAGCATACTCTAGATGTGGTCTCCCCTTCGTTCTGGGAGGACACATAAAAGCCTTCGATGACCTAGTAGTCTTTCCAGACAGATTCTACAAAATGATGAAACTAAACCTTCTAACAGAAACCACTGTAACAAACGTTGATTCAAAAGCAAAAACTGCTGATATACAGGACAAGAGCGGAAACAAAGAAACTCTTTCATATGATAGTTTAATTATTGCCACCGGCGCTGACCCCTTCCTGCCTCCCATAAAGGGAAGAGAAAAGCAGGGCATTTTCGTTGTTCGAACCCTAGACGACGGAGCAAAAATCAACAAAGCAATTGAAACCGCAAAATCAGCAGTTATCATAGGCGCAGGACTCATTGGTCTTGAAGTTGCCGTAGCATGCCTTGAACGAGGACTAAAAACTACAGTCGTTGAGTTTCTACCGTATGTTCTCCCTGTTCTATTGGACAAGGCTATGGCTGACCGTGTCCAGAAAGCGCTTGAAGAGAAAGGTTTGAACATCATTGTCGGAAAAGGCGCAGAAGAATTCCTTGGAACCGACAAAGTTATCGGAGTTCTTGTTGCAGGGGAAACAATTCCAGCAGACGTGGTTGTTGTAGCCACGGGCGTAAGAACCAACATTGAATTGGCAAAAAATGCTGGAGTAGCGCTTGGACAAAAGGGCATAAAAACCAACGTGAGAATGGAAACAAACATCAAAGATGTTTACGCAGTTGGAGACTGTGCCGAGTCCATAAACCTTGTCACTCGTAGACCTATGATGAGCCAGCTTGGAACCACCGCTGTGAGACAAGCAAAAGTTGCAGGGATCAACGCCGCCGGAGGATACTCCACATTTACTGGAGCTTTAGGTTCTTGGATTACACGATTGTTTGACACTGAAATCGGCGGCACTGGACTTACAGAGTTCATGGCGGAACGATCCGGAATCGAAACGGTGTCAGGAACCATAGTTTCAAAAACAAGGGCTGACTACTTCCCCGGAGCATTACCCATCAGAATAAAACTCGTCGTAGACAAGGAAACAGGCAAGCTAATTGGCGCTCAAGTCATTGGTGGCGAAGAAGTAACACAACGCATAAACGCTTTATCTTTTGCTATACTAAACGAAATGACCATTAAAGAACTGGCGAAAGCCGAAACATGCTATGCGCCTCCCGTATCCGAAACTTGGGAACCCATGGTATTAGCAGCAGAAATGGTGCTAAGAAAACTTCGATAATTCCCTTTTTCTCTGTAAACAACTTTAGTTTACGTGCTTAGCCTTGTTTGGCTAGGCACCTTTTTTTTACTTACTATTATCTTGTATTTTGTCCGAACTTTTTGGTTAAAAAGAAAACTTTGTTTGTCCGCTTATCTTTAATCGAGTTTCTTGTAAACGGTTGTTCCTATGGCAAAGGAAAAACTAAAGATTGCAATAAAGTTAATATTTTGAAACACGGTACACTTTCAAACCTGAATATAGGTGATTGAAAATGGTGAATGCAGCAATAAATGGATTTGGAAGAATAGGGCGGCTCTTGTACCGGGCAGCCCTTGAAACAGATGCAGACATAAACTTTGTAGCAGTTAACGACTTAACCGACGCAAAAACCTTAGCGCACATGCTGAAAAACGACACAGTCCACGGAAAATTTCCCTTCGATGTAACCGTCAAAGGTTCGTCTCTTATAGTTGATGGGAAAGAGCTGAAAATTCTGGCACAACCAGACCCCGCTAAACTACCTTGGAAAGAAATGGGCGTCTACGTCGTGGTTGAATCAACAGGAAGATTTAGAGCAAGGGATGCAGCCGCAAAACATCTAGAAGCTGGAGCAGAAAAAGTTCTTGTTTCCGCGCCAATGAGCCCCGCAACTAGCGCTGACCTGACCGTAGTTTATGGCGTAAACGACAACCTCTATGACCCAAAAAAGCATAGTGTAATCTCCTTGGCTTCATGCACTACTAACTGTTTGGCGCCCGTTTCTAAAGTTCTCAATGATACTTTTGGAGTCACTAAAGGTCTCATGACTACAATTCACGCTGTAACTAATGATCAGAGACTTCTTGACATGCAACACAAAGACCTGAGACGAGCTAGATCCGCAGCCTTCAACATGATTCCGACAACAACCGGTGCAGCCGCAGCAGTTGGTTTAGCCCTTCCTGTGCTTAATGGAAAAATGAATGGTATGGCAATACGTGTTCCAATACCTGATGTTTCCATAGTTGACTTGGTTGCCGTACTGAACAAAGAAACTACCAAAGAAGAAGTCAACGCAGCTTTCAAGAATGCAGTTGACGGAAGCCTGAAAGGAATACTCGATTACAGTGAGGAGCCTCTTGTCTCATCAGATCTGATACACAATCCTAACTCAGCCATCATTGACGGATCATTAACTATGGTTATGGGAAACCTGGTCAAAGTCCTTGCTTGGTATGACAACGAGTGGGGCTACTCCGTCAAGATGGTACGCATGATCGAAAAGATCTGCAAGATGGCAACCTAATCAGCAACCACAAAAACCTCAAATCCCCCCTTTCCTTTTTTTAATGAGGTGATAAAATGCCAAAATTCTTGACAATAGACGATTTCGACCTAAAAAACAAAACTGTTCTTGTTAGAGTAGACTTTAACTCGCCACTCGACCCAAAAACCAAACAGATCATTAATGATAAAAGGATTCGTGCCCACGCAGATGCAACCATAAAAGAGCTGGTCAAAAAAGGCGCAAAAATCGTGATCTTAGCTCACCAGGGCAGACCTGGAGACGCAGACTTTATTTCTCTTGATCAGCATGCCAAGCTTCTCGGCAAAGCGCTAAACATGCCCGTAAAGTATGTGGATGATGTTTTGGGAGAAGCTGCCCAGAACGCCATCAAAGCGTTAGTTAGCGGAGAAGTTCTGGTCTTAGGAAACGTCCGAGGTGTCTCCAATGAACAAAAGAAGGGCTCGCCTGAAGAGCATTCTAAAACCGAGTTCGTGAAGAAGTTGGCTCCTTTGGCGGACGTTTTCATTAATGATGCCTTCGCTGCTGCTCACAGGGCTCACGTGTCGATGGTTGGTTTCACAGCTGTTTTGCCCAGTGCTGCTGGCAGAATAATGGAACGCGAACTCAAGGCTTTAGGTAAAGTTCTAGAGGCTCCTGGAAAGCCCTCCGTCTTTGTGATTGGTGGAGCGAACGGCGATGATTCACTGGACATATCCAATTATGTACTAAAAAACGACATAGCGGATTACGTTTTAACTGGTGGAGTAATAGGTCACATCTTTCTGGTAGCCAAGGGTGTGAACTTGGGCGATGGGAACATGAAGTTCTTGGAAAAGAAAGAGTTGATGGGTCTAGTTCCGGGAATTAAAGAGCTTATGAACGAATATCCTGGGGCTGTTATCGTTCCCGTTGACTTAGCCATGGAAGTGGACCAGAAACGAAAGGAGATAAATGTTGACGACCTTCCCACAAATTACGCCGTCTTTGATATCGGAACTAAAACAGCAAAGAAATTCGGTGACATAATACGGAAAGCCAAAACAATAGTGGTCAGTGGTCCTGTGGGTGTCTTTGAGAATCCCGAGTTCAAGGCTGGCTCTCAGATTGTTCTTGAGGCAGTGGCGGATTCTGAAGGTTTCTCGCTTGTTGGCGGAGGACACACAGTCGCTGCTGTAGAACAGTTGGGGCTGGCTGACAAAATGTCCTACGTGAGCACTGCAGGAGGCGCATTGATAGAATTTCTTATGGGAAAGCAGCTGCCCGGAGTTGTTGCTCTGGAGAAGGCAGCCGTAAGAACCTAATCTTCCTCCTTTTTTTGGAGAACGCGTTATTTAGCTAGTTTTTGTGGATATTCGTGTTTTGTGGCTTTGGTGATTTTTGGCAAAACAAAGACAACTTCTTAACCCCGCATAAAAGATTCATGCCTCACAGTAATCACCCAATTTTTTGATAAACCTTGCATACTTTACCTCCATCTCAACATGTCCCTTCTAGGGATGTATAGTTGACGTGAAAGTATGCTTTGCAGATCAAGGTACATTTGCTGCTCTCGTATTCCATTCTTCAAGATAGCTATCATCTGGATGACTTTCTGTAGGCGGATAGGGGAAACCACTCATATCTTGGAACGGTAACGGATCCACTGTAAACTCAAATCCGTACCCCCAATTATCAGGCAGGTCTTTGAACCAAGAAGCTACAAATAAGAAGAAGCTTCTTTCCATGCCGTCTTCAAGCGGCGGGAGCTCGGTGGTGGGAAACTTGAGAGAAACTGTGTCACCTTGCAGTCCAATAACAAACTTATCATCTGCTTCAAGAAGTAATTCTGTTACGTCACCGTACTTTGTGAAGTTACCTGAAGCATTTGTCGTTGTGGTAGCAAAATCCAGTGGCTCAAGAGTAGCGATAGGGTGAATTTCATGAACTTCTATGTCTTCTTGTGGGGTTATGTCTATTCCGATGTAATCGAACGTTACATTCCAGAAATTGGTAATTCTGATCTTATACTCGCTCACGTCTGTGGGGAAAAGTCCATTCAAGTCTACGGCGAAGGTTCTGGGAACGTAATCTCCAGGGATTGGCATCTGCCTATCCTGTGGAACTTGTACCCAATTACCTTGTGCATTCATAACCTCCATGTATGCGGGTGGGTTAATCTGTGTACCATTTGGCACTAACCCTTCGGCAAATGCCGTCGTAAATTGGTCTATCCACTCGTAGTATGGTTCAGGCGGTCCCCAATCGACCATTCCGTTGATTAATAGCTTAATTTCGGGTGCATCCGATAAATCACCCAAATCTAGTGTTAACTGGTTTAATGTTATGTTATCCCATGATGGACTGAGCACTCCATTGCTGCCTTGTGTGAAGACGCCGTCAAGTTGGGAGATTTGAGATAGGACATCATCTCCTTTTTCGTTTGTGGCTGAAATTGGCGTTAATAAGCTGTCTTCCTTTACGGTGTAAATTTGACCGTAAAAGCCTCGATTGACGTAATTTACCATGGTTGAGTAAACATCGGTGCCACTGGGGTGGTCAACAACCACTAGGTAAGCTGTGTCTAAATAAAAGATTTCATCCCATTGTTGAAAGAGGACAGCATCATAATACTCGTAACCGTCATCATTCCTTGGCTGTAATTGAGTTTTGTCCAATTTGATGTGGTCCCATGGGTTACCTCCACCAAACACCATGTCACCATTTTGATTGATGTAATCAATATATCCTAACCAGCCAGCGTTTGAGACTTCAGTGACGTAGCTGTAGTCGGTTCCGTTCCAAATGTACAGTGAAGGGCATGATGCATATCCGCTAATTACGATGTAATGTGCAAGCATTGATATGCGTCTATCCAATGTGAAAGTTCTCGATTCACTTGTTTCTCCATCGTTCCAGCGTGAAAATTCTACTACGCCATATTGAAGTTCGACGATTTCGTCTGTACTGAGGCTGTATTCTCCCACTGGTAAAAGTTCCATGTATGGCGTTTCATATGTTACACCGTTGAGAGTAAATATCATTGGTGTGCTGCCGCCACCTGACCTGTTAATAGAGAGTGTGTGGAAGTCATCAGGAGCGACTTGGAAAAATCCAATTAAAGTGTTGTTTTGATTCCCTATATTCACCAACTCAACACTGTAGCCTTCGGTCTGTCCATCTGTAGGTCCGCTCTCGGCTGTAACTGAGAACTCAATTGGCACATCTGTTGCACCTGCATCCAACGAGAACGTTTTAATTGCTTCAACTGCTCCACCAATCAAAATCCTTACCTGAAGTGTACCGGGTTCATTTGCCAGATTGTCAGCTTTGGCTCTGATGGTCACGGTCTCCCCGCCCCCAACTTCATATGGACTTACAGACAATCCGTGCAATTCTGTGTTTGGTGACGCAGGAGCCAAACTTTCAACAGTAAATGAGCCTACCTGATTTGCTACCTTAACGCTGTGAGTGCCTGGGCTAGTTTCCGAGACTTCGAAATCTACACCCACAGATGCTTGACCAGCAACCGAAACATCTCTGGTGTCTCTTATGACATCGTCAATGTAGAGGGTCGCTGTATATGTGCCCGTTGCTTCTCCAACGTTAGTTACCTCAACCGAGATTTCCACAACTTCATCAGCTAAGACAGAGGAGGGATTAACCGTTAAATCGGTTACTTGAAACTCTGCAGGTTTAACTGATTGAGCCTCAGAAGTAATTCTAAATGAGGCGGTCAAAGTCCCCAACTTAACCAAGTATTCGCCTTCAGCATTTTCAACAATTTCAAACTGTACAAGCGTGGTTTTGCCACCATCCAAATGGATGCTTTTAGTTTCTCTTTTCTGGTTGTTTACGAAAAGTTCCAACGAGAATTCGCCAGTCTCGTCTCCAATGTTGGTTGCCGTAACTGAAACCGTTATAGGGTCTCCGACTTCAGCTTCTTTTCGACTGGTTACCAGATTAGTTAATCGTAGTTCAGCCTGTTTGGTTAGCGTTTCCAAAGTGACTCTGAATGTTCCCGTCAGGCTCCCTATTGTAATTGTGTGATTGCCTTCAGTTGGTTCTGTTGCCGTGAATACTACTGTTGTAGTTTCTCCCCCTGAAAGCTGTACCGTTTTTGTTGTTATCGGAATATCATCTATTGTTAGCGTTACTGTATAGTTACCACTTTTGTCTCCAATGTTAGTTACGTTAACCGATATTTGCACAGGTTCCCAAACTTGTACCAAATCAGAATCAAGAATCAAATCTGTTACTTGAAAATTGGCGGGTTTTGAAATCTGTGAATCGACATAGAAGTAACCTGGAATCACAAACGCGAGAATTACCAAATCAGCCAATAAAAATATTTTTAGTTTAGTTGATCGAGATGCCAAGACATTTCCACTCACATTAACGGTAAACTACCATTCTTTATACATGGTTCATAATTCAATATTTCGCTCTTAAAAATTTCTTGAACTAATATAACACATTCATCACATGAAGATAACATCTGAAATGTTACTGGGCAACAGACAACACCAAACTTTCGCCTGAAGTCTATTAATTTCTCAATCAACTTCTGATGGTTCCAACCAGTTTCGAGACTTGGAAACGGTTTTTCTGCCCAAGTTTACTTTCAAGCAATCTTCGTAAGGACACATTTCAACGCATCGGAAACATAGTATGCACATTGAAGTCATTATTTTTCCTTCCTTCTGCTTATACACTTCAGTGACCTGCACTGGGCAAACTCTTTTGCAAATTCCGCATTTAGTACATTTTGTTTCGTTCTTGTTAAGATGAAGCACAGGAGCCCACTTAAAACCCTTGAACCTATTCACAACGGCAATCGATGCCCCTGTTGGGCAGAAGCGGCACCAAACACGTCTCACGAAGAATGAACCTACAACTGTTAATGTCAAGAAAATTAATGCATTTATTGTAACAAAATTTTCGCTGGAGTATTTGATTACATCTTGAATGTAAGGGAAACTAAAATACAATCCGCCAATTTCTAGTGGCCCCTTCCATGGTACAATCAGAGGTACCATAGGACCAAGCAAGAGTCCTAGATGTTCGAAAGGACCCGCGAAAAGCAATGCCATAAGCGTGAGACGGTTCAATGTTGAGGGCGGTTCTATTAGACTCGGAATCAAAGCTAGAATTAGAAAGAAGAGTAACAACGCATATCTGAAATTATGTAAGAACTTGTTGAGTTTATCGGGAAGGATTCTGTAGCGTATTTGAAAGGTCTTTCGGATTAGAGTAAGCACATCCATGTATAATCCGAACGGGCAAATCCAACCGCAAAAGAATCGCCCCAAAACAATGGGCATTATCAGAATAACGGCTAGTATAAGAAGTGGCCTTACAGGATAGGTGAATAAGTAAAATATTGCAGCCAAGGATGCTGCTTGAATAACGGCCTTCATGTAAGTTACTTTTGTTGTCTGATTCTTTTTCCATATGATGATAACTAATATTCCTGCTATAGCCAGTCCTGCAAGCACCGTTAACTTCAGTGATTCGGCTACGAGTTCCATGTTCATGTTTATTTCGCCTTCACAATATATGGGAAACAAGCTGCTGTGCAGAATCCTAATTGATATAATAGTCCAGTAGCGAACGCTTCAAGATGTGGAATTTCAGTTATCAACGACATACGGAGTTCTCGTGAAATTTTTGATTAAGTAAATACTAGAAGAGACCATTTAAATCTTAGCAGTTTTTGGTAGTGTGTCTGTTAATCGGTTAACTTTTTGGGCTGTGACTGGGTCAATTCCTATGTTACTTGAACATAAAGGGGGTTGAACCCAATCATATTAGTCCAAAGCAAAATTGGAGATACACCGAGATATGAGTTGCAGGCCTGTCCCGAGACCTGGATGAAGCTAACGTCAACCAAGAGATTCCTAGATGCTGTGCTGGAGAATGCAGCCGCACGAACCTAATTTCCCTCCATTTTTTTGGAGAACCTGTTGTTAGCTAGTTTTTGCTGCAAAATTCATGTTTTGTAACCTCCTATTGGTGGCATACCTGCTGTTTCAAATAATCATATGATCAGTGAATCACTTTTTTGAACTGACAGAAAAAAATGGTAATGCCTCCAAAAGCTATATTTATTAACTGAAGAGCGAGACTATTCGATGATTCGAAAAACCGTTCTTCTGAGGGGAAATGCTAACATGTCCGAGCCTTTCGTAGTGATTACGGCAACCGGAAAAGACAAACCGGGTTTGACAACCGAGATAACCGAGTTGATTGCTAATGCAGACGGGAACATCGTTGACATCGAAGCCTTCAGCATGAGGGGACTTTTCGCTATCTTTATGATAGTGGACTGTCGTGCCATGTCAGTATCTCTTGAGAGTCTTAGAAGTCAGCTTATGGATATGGGCAAGAAGATAGGCTTGGATGTTAACATAGAGCCTCTCATATCTGGGCGACGGAAGAGCGGAAAAAAACTTGTGCTCTTAACAACCCTTGGAAAGGACAGACTAGGCATAGTGGCAAAGGTTTCACGTTTTCTTTATCAGAACAACGCAAACATCGAACGGATACGGATGATTGCCTATGGAGAATTGAATGCCATGGAGATACTCATCGACATCAACGACCTCACGATTTCAATCGAAGACTTCAAAGAAGCCTTGAACAAAGAATGCAAAATGGTTGGGCAGGATGTTGTCTTTCAGAAGGACACAGTTTTTCGGAGACTAAAAAGGTTGATTGTCTTCGACGTAGACGGCACACTGATTGATGCTGAGATGATCGATGAGCTGGCAAAGGCTGCTGGTGTCGGCGGGAAAGTCAGCGAAATCACCTCAAGAGCCATGAACGGAGAGATAGAATTCAAGCAAGCCCTCAAGGAAAGAGTTCAGCTCTTGAAGGGCTTAGATGTCATGGTACTCGACTCTATAGTCGAAAACTTGGATGTAACTCCAGGCGCTGAGGAACTGATAACAGCCCTCAAAGCCCTAGGCTATAAGATAGCCCTTATTTCTGGAGGCTTCACCCAGTTTGTTGAAAAGATCAAGGAAAAACTTGGTATCGACTATGTTTACGCCAACAAGCTTGTGATTGAAGACGGGAAACTGACTGGCGAGGTAGTGGAACCTATAATTGATGCGGAGCGAAAGGCTGAGTTGATGCGGGAGATAGCTGAGAAAGAAAATCTTTTGATGGAGCAGGTGGTTGCGGTTGGTGATGGGGCAAACGACCGGTTCATGCTCCAAGATTCAGGGTTAGGCATTGCACTTTATCCTAAGGCGGTTCTTCAGAAAGTGGCGTCTGGCGTCATAACTAAGGACAACCTTGCCGGGATCCTCTACTGTCTGGGTGCACCTGAAGAAAAACTAAAAGAATTGGTTCCAGACAAAAAGCCCCATTCTTGACCGTGGCCTGTTGTTCAAAAATAAATTAAAAGTTGTTAAGTTTTAAATTGTCTGATTTTCAGTATGTCATTGTTCACGTCTTGGAACATTTTGTAAACATCTTCCACATGTAATGTTGACTTTTTGATTCTGTTTTGAACAAGTCCCGCCACTAGGACGGCTGCGCCCATAGTTTCGCTTATGGGCGTGGGTTCCGGAAACGTTATCAGGGTTAAGGCGATTTTGATGAGCTTAGACTTGTATCCGTCTCTCCATAACTTTTTGGCGTTATTTACATCCTTAGACATTTCATTTATGACCTCAAGAGTCTCTGTGTAACTTAGCCCCAACTCTTGCAGCACAACAGCCATTCTCTTCAATTCTTTCTTTTCCACGGTGAACCCCATTTTTCTGATATATATTGAGATGAGTACGTCCGTTCTAGCACAAAAGCTTTAGTACCACGGAAGATGCACAAAACTTGTCTCTTCGAGATTCTGGCAACAAAAAGTTTCAGCAAACTATGCAAAAGCGGTTCCATCAAGCTTTCTTTTTTAACTAAAACCGCCAATTTCCGCTGACAAATTTCAACAATGGCTGCAATTAATCACGCCGTTTTAATCTTTTACATCTTCATTTAATGTAAGAGATTACATTTAAGTGTATGAACTTGTTGCGAATGGTTTATAGTAAAATTTATACCACATTTTTGGGAAAAATTCTTGAAAAATTTGTGCTGACGACCAGCTAAACGTAATTCATATTCGTTTTTAAGGATTTTGTTGAGGTCTTTTTGTTATTCGTTTGGATACTATCGTAGCGTTAATATTCATGTATATCATCAAAACATATAGCGAAGTCCCTTGGGAGATAGACGATTGGTTGGGAAGCCCATTGGTGAAGAGGTTCGGCGTAGATTTCCTCGATTAACGATGAGTATGGTAATGGCGATTATCTTCTCTCTGGTAAACACCTTTGTTCCGGACACGATGGAGGGCATTAATCTTCCTGGTCTCAACATAAACGCCGGCACGCTAATAGGAGCCATTGCACTAATCTTCACAGCAATCTTTCTGATACGTGCATTGGCGGATGCCTTGGTGCTAAGCGACATACTAACTGACATATTCGTCAAACGATTGGGAATAAAAGAAGAGCGGTCTCCAAAGAGGGCTGCACGAGAGCTCATATATATTATTGTTATTATTCTGGTGGCAACCGCTCTTCAACCTCTAATAGGGACACTAGAGCCGAGTGTTGAAGTCCCGTTGTCAACCGCTACTGTCTATATTGCTCTTGGAATAATTCTCATCCTAATTTATGATATTGGGCGAATCCTATATCGAATAGTCGAACGAAAAGCCGAATCTGTAGCAGATCGACTCGTCAAAATGACTGACCGGATGAAGACCAGGGATTAAAATGGACCCCGTTCAAATAATCTTTATTCTCATCTACATGTTAACCGTTCTACTTGCCGCTACCAAATTTGTTCCCATGTCAGTCGCTGCCCTGATCGGAGCTTTGCTTGCCGTCTGGTTCGGTCTCCTCTATAACGTATTCGAATACAACGAAGTTTTTGGGTTCATCGATATGAACCTAATCGCTCTGTTGATAGGCGTCATGATTGTGGTAGAAGTGGCTGAGCGGAGTGGACTCTTTCGTTTCGGAGCCTTGTATGCCGTCAAAATTTCGGGTGGAAATCCCAATATACTTTTTGTCTCTATCTGCTTGACATCTGCCATTGTTTCAATGTTTCTCAGCGACCCAACAGCAATGCTGCTCATAGCCGCCGCAATGGCAACCATAACCAAGCTGTTACGTTACGATCCAGTGCCTTACTTCATTTCTGCCATGATAATGATTAATCTGGGGGGAACAAGCACTCTGATCGGCTCAGTATCTAACATGATAATCGGTTCTAAAGCGGGTATAAGCTTTACAAACTTCATTGGATACCTAGGCATTTGTGAACTTGCCCTCTGGGCGATAACTATCTTTGTTTTGTATATGCTCTTCAAATCAAGACTCGGCGAGAAAAGAAAACTGCCAGAATATAATCCTTGGGAGAGCGTGGAAGACAAGAAGCTCTTTTACCGTTCCATCATAATCCTCCTCCTTATGATAGGACTCTTTTTGTCACTGGAAAACCTTGGAATTGGACCCGAAGCTGTGGCCTTGGGATGCGCTGTACTTGCCTTGGCCCTGAGCGGTTCGGATCCCACAGAGATTTTCAAAAAACTAGACTGGGAAACAGTATTCTTCATCGCAGGTTTCATGTTGTTGGTTGGCGGTCTAGGACGCACAGAAATCTTACTCGACATATCGACGCAACTTTTCCAAACCGTTGGACAAAGCCAATTAGGGGCAACCATGATGACTCTGTGGGCTAGCGGTCTTGCAAGCAGCGCGGTAAGCAACATCGCAATTGCCTTAACTTTTACTCCGATAATCACCGTAGTTCCCGGATTGGGCTCAGCAGCCGTGTGGTCAGCGTTGATCCTCGGAACGAATCTGGGAGGAGCCACTACCCCTTTGAGTGGTGCTGTAATCATAATGGGTATGGGAGCCCTCAAACGCGAGGGGATCTCTCTGAGTTTCGCTGAGTTCACAAAAGTGGGTGTAATCACATCACTCATTCAGTTAGGCTTCGCAAGCTTTTATCTAGTTGTAAGATTCAATTTATGGGTGTGAACACTTTGGTTAAAAAATGGATAGAACCTAGAGACATAAAACCAGCCTCTGAGTATGAAGAGGCTAAGAGAAAATTTGAGATGGCTATGGGAAATCCCTGCATTACCATACGATTGGAAATTCCGATAGGATTCGAAGGATTCAACAGCGAATTCCTGAAACTTGAAAAGGATCAACAATTCCATGAAGAAGTTAAGGACCTAATAAAAAAGCGCCTCCTGCTTGACGCGCGTCGCAAAAAGAGTTCCTAACTAAAATCAGTCTTCTTCACCGTGGATTTTTGTTTTCTGCCTTTTCTAAATTATAGTTCTTTCATAACCTTTTAACCTGAACAAAAATGGCTTGTTTTGGCAAAGCTTCAAAACTGTTCACGTTGCTAGAAACTGCCAATGCAAGACGGCTGACTTTCTTTATAGCGTTGTTACTCAAAGTCGCCCAGCATTTCCTTCAGGGCTTCCACTTCTTCTCGAAGTGAGGCTACATCTTCTTCCAGAGTGTTAGCTTTCTCTTCTCCTGCTCTCTTGAGTTCCTCTATTTCTTCCAGAAGTTCAGCTCTTTCGTCTTTCAGTTTCTCAACTTTTTCCCTTAAATCACCCAACGTCTGCACAAGCCCCTTCTCAACTCCTTTAATCTTCTCAACTATGCCTTTAAGAGTTATCCTCTCTTTCTCTTTTCCCACAACAGTCCGGAATCGCCTTTCACATTCAGGACACACGAAAAGCCCAAACGTAAGCTTGAACCGTTCACCCGTTTTGCTGGGTCTGCCAACCATAGACCACGTTTTGGTTGGTTTAGTCACCTCGGTTCCACATCTGGGGCAAACTGACAACTACAAGCCTCAATATGAGTTGAGGCTATGCATTAAAAGTTTTTTTTGACACCATGAAGTTCAGCTTAAATTGGAGTCAAAGGTAGATGACAAACTGGAGACGTTCAACCAGTTCTTTATAGCGGTTCCTTATAGTTACTTCCGTCACCTGAGCAATCTCTGCGATCTCTCTCTGAGTTTTTCTTTCTCCAGTCAAAACCGACGCGATGTAGCTGGCTGCCGCAGCTATGCCTGTCGGGCCCCTTCCTGAAGTGAGCTTCAGTTCCTTGGCTGTAGCGAGTATCTTATGAGCGATCTCCTCAACCTTTCCCTGCATGGTCAACTGGTTAGAAAACTTGGTTATATACTGGCTCGGCTTCAGGGGCGGAATGAAATAGTTAAGTTCCTTTATCAGAAAACGGTAGCTTCGTCCAACCTCTTTCTTGTTTACAGTAGAAGCCTGAGCAATATCGTCCAGAGTTCTAGCCACTCCACACTGCCGACAAGCCACGTAAATAGCGGCGGCAGTTACCCCCTGAATAGACCTTCCCCTGATGAGCCGCTCCTTAACCGCTTTACGATAGATAACCGAAGCAGTTTCAAGAATATTTTTGGGCAAATTAAGATTGTTCGCTATCTTGGATATCTCAGAAAGAGCAAAAGCAAGGTTCCTCTCCGTGGCGTCAGAGACCCTAATGCGCCGCTGCCACTTTCGTAACCGGTAAATCTGAGCCTTCTGACCCGGAGCAAGCCTCTTGCCGTAAACATCTCGATCGTGCCAGTCGATCATGGTTGAGAGACCTTTATCATGAATTGTAAATGTAAGGGGAGCGCCGGCTCTGGCGCGTTTAGCGCGTTGCTCATCATCAAAGGCGCGCCACTCTGGTCCTTGATCTGCTAGTTTAGTAGCGACGACGAAGCCACAGCCCATGCAGACTATCTCAGCGCATTCGTAGTCTCGCATGAGACGATTGCTTCCACATTCTGGGCACCTTCGAATTCTCGGAGGTTGTGGGAGGTTTTCTTCTGTCATCTTTTTTTCCTCTTTTTTCTTTCGTCTTTAGAGGGGACTGCGTAAAGAATGTGGTTAACAAGTTGTTCTGGGCTCTGGATGTGGGGTTTCACAGCCACGTAGGGGGAGGATGTGGGACCGAAGACGTCAAAAACTGTTCCCACGGGTTTGAGGTTTTCATTCGTCACTTTGTCGCCGATGCGGGGAATGTTTTCAGCCTTAAGAATCATATTTTTTGTGTTGCTTACGTGAAGGACGTAACCAATTCTGTGCAAAATCCTTTTTCGCCTCACAAAACCTATGTTTCACACGGACCGCTTTATTTAAACGTTTCTGAGTATTTTTTACGCTTTGCACAACCAATTCCTATTTTTGAAATTTTTATGCTGAATGAGATGATTTTAATCACAATTGTCTATGATGTATTGTTGGATTTTTTCGTTTTTGACTATAATGTCTTCGTGTCTCTGGGAAACATTGATTCAGCTCAACTGTTCCAAAAATCTCGAGACCAGAAAGTCATTACCGCAACTAATAAAACGCTCTAAATCGTTTAGCAAATCGGATCGAAATGCGGAAACAAAACAAAATTTTTCTTTGGTCCATTTACTTTGACGCAAGCAAGACCAGAACCAATGGACGAAGAGTTCCAAAAAAGCTCGCTGTATCCGCGCCAAAACTGGAGGAGCTTCAAAGAGCCGCAAAACGGTTGGGTCTGCAGCCTGAGATAGTATCTGATGTTGCGTATCCAAGTTCTCCATGGCGAAGAACTGGGCTACTTGTTGTTCCCAAAAAAGAATCGAAAAGTAAAACTTTGAAGAAGATTGCGAAAGAACTTTCTGACTTACGCCGATAGATTTTTCAGTCGCCCTTTTTGGAGACAAGAATCGCGTTTACAATACCGTCTTGTCCAGGGCGAGATGTTATACGTGCGTTTCCCAAGGATGTCGCAATCATTGTTCCTTTTGTGATTACGCCTCGTCGGTCGTAGTCCACGTTGGCTGGGTTCTTTATCACACGAACTATCTCTACTTTTACAGTTTTTCCAGAAGCATCAGAGATGTTTGCTTGGTTCACTGCTAAAAGTCGAATCTTCTCGTTACCCCCATGTTTCCGAATAATCCTGCTCTTCTGTTTGCCAAGCGCAGTTTCCGCTGGGAAGAAGCCCTTTTCATATCTTCTTTTCTTTCGGTTAGCTCTTTTCCTTCCGCCCGAATCTTTGCGTTTATGTTGATCTCCGTGCCATACCGACAAGCTTACATCATCTCATAGATCTCGATGAACTAGCAAAACTTGACATATAAGCTTATCTTCGTAGACTATTGTTCTTGGCTCTTTTCTGCCTTTACTTCAGGCTTGTCTGCCTCTTTGAATACGGTTTTAAGCTGACGTTTCATGACTCGTAGTTCATGGCTTAAACAAAAAAAGTCAGCGAAAAACTGTGTTGTTCTTATTGCCCTTTTTCTTCCAACCCCTTCGCGGAAGATCAGTTCCATTTCTTCTAGTTGTTTAAGGTGACCATAAGAGTGGTGTCCTCTAACATCAATAATTTGGGTCTGAAGAATTGGTTGTCTAAATGCAATATATGATAAGGTTTTTAGTGGACCTGCGGAAAGGAGTGGTCTTGTGGATAATTTTCTAACTTTAGCAGTGTACTCGGTTTTCAGTTGCATAACGAACCGTTCCCCTTCAAGTTCAAGGACCTCAAGGGCTGTGTCACGGTTCTTGTAATTCTCCACTAACGTTTTAGCGAGTTTTCTTACCCTTTTTTTAGATCGTGTTCCTGTTACATTTCCCAAGGTCTTTAAATCAAGGGGGCGCCCTGCCACGTAGAGTCCTGCTTCCAGTAAGGCTAATTGTCGAGTGAACTTCTCTTGTTCGATTTCTTCAGATAATTTCTGTTCGCTTTCCGTCAAAAGCAGGGTCTCCTATGACTGTAATGTACAGTTCTTCTATCTCTTCCTCTTGCCATAAACCTATCTTTCCTCTTTGGGCAAGAAAGAGAAGAATTAGGAATGTTTTGGTTGCTTCTATCTTTTCTAAACCAGCAACAAGCTTGGAGAATGCTATCAATTCTCCTGTGCCTACAAGTTGGTAGAGCTGAGCGTAAAGGGTCTTCATGTGATCTTCAATTTCCAGCAAATAGAGGTCGAGTGGCGGCAAAATTTCTGGGGCGGGTAAGATTGGTTGAGGCGTTTTTGGAGGGCGCATGCTCTCGCCTTTTAGCACCTCATCTAGTACATTCAACAAGTTGTCTAGAGTGGTTGAGGATAACTCGTAACGAAGGGGAAGGAACATTGGCGGAGGAATAAAATCTGGTAGTGTTTTGGGTGGTGGTGGGGGATCCTCCAGTTTTAGCAAAAGTTTGGTTTTCCTGAGGTATATTGTGCTGGAGGACTCTAATGCTACGCCTGAGGCTCTAAAGTCTACTTCTCCTTGTTGTTCCATCTCCTCCAAGAACATGGTTAGCAGATAAGAGATGTTGACGTCCCACGGCAGTACCTTCTCTAATTTGTGAATCTCAAAGAGTACACTCAATGGAGGCTTGAAATAGAACGGTTTTTTCGTAGTTTGGGGCATCAGGTAGTCTCCTTTATTTTAGCTGATACCACGTGAGAATATCCGCTACGTTCGTAGATTCCCCAGACCTTCTTTGCTTTGCTGACCATTTCTGGCTTCAAAGTGATAACCACGAACTGTGACTTCATGGACTCTTCAGCAAAAAGATCTCCCAGTCTGGATACGTGGACGGGGTCAAGGTGCGCATCGATTTCGTCGAACACGTAGAATGCGGTGGGCATGAAATCCTGCAGAGCAAAAATGAATGCAACCGCAGACACGGATCGTTCTCCGCTGCTGGCTCCGCTTACGAGGATAGACGCTTTATTTCGAAATTGAACATTCATATCCATTCCTCCAGCGAAGGGGTCTTCAGGGTTCTCAAGTACCATAGTTGCTTCTCCACCGCCTGTTAACTTTGAGAAGTATTTTCTGAAGCTATTATCGATCTTTTCGAAAGCTTCCATGAAGACTGCGCGCTTTTTCTTTTCAATTTCGTCCATGAAAGCGAGTATGGCTTGTTTTTCTTTCTCAAGTTCGTTCATGCGTATGGACAGTTCTTTGTACCGCGAAGCCTGTTCCGAATAGTGATCAAGAGACAGCTGATTTACTGCGCCAAGTCTACTTAGCTCAAGACGTAGCAGTCTAAGGGGTATCTCAACCATATCTAGTTGTTCCTGAGAAATCGGCAAAGGTTCATCATAGCCCAGTTCAGCCAATCGTTGAGAGTGCTGTTCCAGTTTCATTTGGTTTGTTTGGAGGCTGAATTGCAGCTCGTTATAGAGCCTGTCTGAACGTTCATACACAGAATCCAATTGGCGTAACTTCTTGTGAAGGTCATCAATCTGAACCGTGAATTTTTTGGATTCTTGTTTGGCGTTCAGAACAGTTCGAGACATCTCTTCTTTCGTGTTTTCTAGTTCCAGAAGCTTCTTTTCAAGAACTTCTTTTTCTTTGCTGGCTGCTTCAACCTCGTTTTCCACCGTTACAATCTGCCCTTTCAGCTTTCTCATCTGGATTCTAATGTTGTCCGCGCCTATTTTGAGGACGTTCCCAAACGTGGATTCGAGTGTAGCAAGCCTAGTTTCTATATTGCCCATGCTTTTACGAGACTCGATAATATCGTCCCCTATTTTTTCTCGTTGAATTTCAATCTCCTGAATTCTAGAAGGATCCGTTTTCAGACGTAATTCCGCTAATTCCTTGCGGATATTTTCCATTTCTTTTTTAAGCTCGTTACGTTCTGATCTTAGAACCCCTAATTTGGTCTTTTCTTCTTCTCTTTTTTCGTTGATTCTCGATAAATGCTTCTCGATGCGTTTGACGTTTTGTCGTGTATGCTTAACGTTTTGACGTAATCTTCTAATCTCCACCCCAAGAGTCACAATAGTTTCAGCCAAGCTGGCGATTTCTAACTTGGTTGCTTCAATTTCTTCTTTGAAACCGCTTATGTCATTCTCCCTTTTTGATAAATGCCTTCGAAGAGCTCCCACAGCTTCGTCAAGACTCTTTACAGCTGACTCGCTGGGAATGATGGAAGAATAGTCAACTGGCGCTCGATAATATCCACTTTCGAAGCCGCCCTGTGCCTCGTAAAGGTCACCATTAACAGTAACTGTTCGATGCCCATTTCGCGAAGCGGCAAAAGCAGTTTTTCCATCTTTTGTTACAAGGGTGTCTCCGAAGACAAAGCTTACAGCGGGCTCAAACTTTTTGGAGCACCTGACGAAATTGGAAGCAGTGCCGTTAATTCCCCTAATCATCGGGGTGCTGATGGAATTGATTTCGGGCATTTCTTCAAGGGGAATTATTTTGATTCTACCCAATTTCATACGTTTCAGAGTTTCAGCACACATGAATGCCGCATCAAAGTTCTGAACAACCATGGCATCCAGCCATCCAACTGCAGTCGCTTCTACAGCTTGTCTATATCCCCTTTCTATTTTGATCAGGTTTTTGAGACGCCCGTGAACCCCTTTAATTACACCCAAATCCGCCATCTCTTCGATGTTCCTCAGTGCAGTTTCTTCTGTTGCAACTTTTTCAGCCATTTCCCTTTGAGTTGCGAACTCCACTACTGCTTCTCGTGCGGATTCTGCGATCTTCTCCGCTTGGACAATCTCTAACTTCACAGATTCTTCTTGTGAGAGTCTTCTCTCTATAGTTCTTTCAAGATTTTTGGAGCGCGTTAACTGGTCTCTTTGTACAGTCTTGAGGTCTGCGTAAGATTTTTTGAGAGCAGTAATGTTGAATTCGAAGTTCTGCTTTCGTTTTACCAGTTCATTTAGTTGCCGCGTGAGAACCTTTAAGGATGTTCGGCTCTGGATAAAGTCGCTGCGAAGATTAACCAGTTCTTGGGTGTGCTTTTCTAGCTTCTCCTCAACTTCTCTGATTTTTTTGCTGTTTTCTCCCAAACTGGCTCGCAGTTGAGACGCCTCGTTTGAGACCGTATCATAATTAGCTTGTTTCTGCGCAATTTCAGTTAGGAAACGTTCCCTTTCTCGCTTTAATCTTCGAATCTCGTTTCGGTTATCATTAATTTCGTGTTTCATAGATTCTAGTTTTTGTGTGTTGTTTTCCATCACTTTTCTGAGACCATCAACGCTTGCTGTTCCGGCTCCAATCTTAGTTGACAATTCGCTTATATTCGACCGAACTTCCCCTATGTCATATTGAACTTCAAGAAGGCGTGTTCCACGCTCTTCAATCATTTCTGAACCAAGTTTTCTCCAGTCTGCTTCAGCTTCATACCGTTGAGACCTAAGCTGTTCCCTTAACTGTCTCGAGTTCTCAACTTTGCTGCGAACCGCCTCGATTTTAGAAGTCACATCATCTATCTTCCTCTGAATCTCCAAGATGTCACCGAAAATCTTCATAGCCTCAAATCGTTTGATCTCTTTTTGAAGAAACATGTAACGAAGCAGTTCATTGCGTTCTCTTTCCAGATCATCTACTCTCTTCTGTACCTCATCTATTCTGCCCATAGCCGTTCGGATAGAAATATCAGCCGCCCGAAGCTTCTCCTCAGCCTCAGCCTTCTCAGCATCATATTGTGCTATGCCAACCAGATCAGATATCATTTTTCTGCGATCATGAGAAGAAATCTCGGCAATCCTTGCAATAATTCCTTGCAAAACAACATTGTGCCCTGTCGAGCTGATTCCTGCCATGGAAAGGATATTAACAATGTGAGTTCTTGAAATTCTTCTTCCATTTAGACGGTAGATGCTTTGGCTTGCCCTGTTGATTTCACGCGAAATAGTTACTGTGTTTGTGTCCACGGGTAGGAGTTTGTCAGAGTTGTCAAACTGGATAACAACTTTGGCGGTCTTCGCTTTTTTAACTTGCAATTCGGGGTAACCGTGATAAACTAGCTTGGAGAGGCTTGCAGCACGCATTCTCCTAACGCTGAGTTCGCCTAAGCAAAAAAGGACCGCGTCTGCAATGTTAGTTTTTCCGCTTCCGTTCGGTCCAGTAATGGCGGTGAAGCCCCTATCTAACGTAACGGTGGCGGTTTTCGGACCGAAGGACTTGAAGCCTTTGAGCTCGATTTTCTTAATGTAAGGCATCTTTCTCTAATTCGCCCTCGGTTTTTTGCATAGGCGGGAATTACCCTAATGTGTTCACAACTTTTCTGTAATACCTTCTATAAATAAGCTGTGTTTACAAAAGAGGATTAAACTAACTGATACAAAAGTTTAGACGCTAGTTTCCTCCATTTCTGGAGACGCGGAACTGTTCCGTCATCCTTTTAACAAAGGATTTTATGTTCTCTTCGTTGCCGTAAACAAGCATGTACCCGTTTTTCTGCTTTTTATGTGAAAGCTGGCTCTCTTTCACGAGTTTTTTCACATCTTCTTGGGGCGTATCTTCCGAAATTTGGATTCGCATCCACCTCTTGTCTCGGGGAACCCCAATGATAAATCTGGGAACTGCCTCCCTTTTTTCTTTATCCTTTACTTTTTTTGTTTCTTTGAGTTTTTTCAGCCACTCTTCCACAATTTCTGTTTCTAGCTTTTCCGCGGTGAATATGGCGTACGATTCGACGCTCCTCATGTATGTGTCGATTCTAGAAATGCTTTCTATGTGTGTTGGGTCGGCTTTTAGAACTTGGATTATGGTCTTGGCAGAGCGCAGATCATTCATCACTTCTGCCGGAATCTTCTCGCCCCTTTTTTGAGGTTCTATCAGGAGGTCAGCTAAAACTTTCCATTTCTCCTCGTAACTCATCTTGAATTTCCTCTCTATATTCAAAGGGGCTTCCGAGGCAACTGCTGAATAAAAGGCCGTTAAGCCTCGAATAAAATAAAAGGGTATCCCCCTTTTAGCAAGTTTGCCTTGTTTTTTGTTTTGGGTGGAAGAATAAAAAAATTCTTTTTAGGTGTCAAGGTTCCAGTTGGTGTGCCCTTGTTTTTATCCAGTCTGTAACTTTGTTTTCAGTCATCTTCTCAGCTTGCTGCTGTTCTTCCAGTTTCTCTTTTATGAGCGCTAACAGTTTCGCTGGTTTAACGGGTTTTATAACGTAAGCGTTTGCTCCTTGATTCAGGGCTTCCATGGCGTTCTCTATGCTAGGGTAACCTGTGACCATAATCTTCACCATCTTTGGCGTGGTCTCATGCAATTTCGCGAGTAGTTGTGTGCCTTCCATATCGGGCAGTTTAATGTCCAACAAAGCCAAGTTGAAGAATTTATTTTTCAACTTCTGTTCAGCTTCTGCTCCTGTCTCAGCGGCATCAGTTTCGTATCCTCTTTGCTCAAGTATGTTCTTCATAGTTTCTCGTATGTTCTTGTCATCTTCCACTATGAGTATTCTGAGTTTTTTTTCAGTCACGTTTTTTCACCTCCATTCCTTTGGATAGGTAACTTTACCGTGAAACTTGAGCCTTCGTTTTCTTCACTTTCCACTTTAATGCTGCCGTTATGTAGCTCAGCGAACCTCTTACATATTGCTAGGTCTACACCCATGCCTTGGGCCTTAGTTGTAAAGAAGGGAGTAAAGAGTTTTCTAAAGTTTTCGTTTTTTATGCCAATTCCTTTATCTTGGAAACTAACTTCAATAAAGCCGTCTGTCTTTTTTGTTGACACTTTTAGGGTTCCTCCTTTTTCTTTCATTGCCTGTATTCCGTTAACAGCCAAGTTCACGAAAACCCGTTTTATCATGTCCTTGTCAGCTTCTATTTTCGGAAGCTGATCTGACTCTATGATGGTTTCTACGTTTTCTGGTGTTTCGATGTATGACAAAGTATTCTCAAGTAGTAAGTTGATATCGGTCTCCCTGAATAACGGGTCTCTCTTTGATGCAAAAGTTTGCAGGTCCTTCACTATGTTGTCAGCATAATCAATTGATCTATGGATCGCCTGGAGTGTTTCTGTAATTTTTTGGGAAACTGGAAGCTTTGTCAGTTCAGTGTTGAGGTAGAATATTCCGTTTTCTATTGCTTGCAAGGGATTTCTGAGGTCATGTCCAACCATGGTCGCTACTTGTCCGATCGCTACTAATCTTTCAGTGTTAACAAACCGTTTCTGGGATTTCTTCAATGCTCTAGTTCTTTCCTCCACCAACTCTTCTAAATGCTCAGAATAACGCCTAAGCTCATTCTCCATCCGCTTACGTTCGTTTATGGGGACAACCAGTTCCAAGGCTGCTGTGATGTTTCCATTTTCGTCTCTGATAGGAGTGGCATTAAGCTCTAACCAGAGGTCTTTTCCGTCAAAGCCCGGCACTACTTGTTCGTGTATAACTTGGTTCTTTCCTTTTTCAAATATTTCTTTAACTCCACAGCCGGGGCAAAGGCTGTCTCGCTTGCTAAAGATTTCATAGCAGAGTTTGCCCTCCACATTGGGATGGACATCCTTGAGAACCTTATTCGCCCATAGAACACGATAATCTTTTGAAATAATTCCAAGCCCAGCGCCAACGTTTTTTGTAACCCTTTCAAGCGTTTCTCGCTCCTTGCGCAGTGCTTCCTCCGTCTTCTTACGTTCGGTAATGTCACTTACTATAACAACAAAACCTATGGGATCTCCTAAAGAGTCTCTAATAGTACTTGCAGAAAATTCTGCGGGAAATTCATAGCCATCTCTGTCCAACGCTATGTATTCTATATTTGTTACTGCACCTATCTCCAGAACATTCTTCAGGATATGAATAACTCTTTGTCGATCTTTCTTTGCAACGAAGCCAAAACCACTTTTACCAAGTATTTCATCTTTTTTTGGAACCCCAAAAGTATCTAAGGCTGCTTGGTTGCATTCAACTATGTTTCTATTCATGTCATAAACTGCGATAGCGTCAGGAGATGCCGCGAATATGTTCTCTACTTTCACCAATCTTTTTTGCGAGACTCTTAGCTCTTCTTGGGTCTTCTCCAATTCTCTTTGGAGAGAAAAAAAAGAAGCGATGCCTCTATTTACACTTTCCCTTGAAGTCATGAATACTGGGGCTATTAATGCATAGGCAAATGTGTATGAGAATACTATGAATGGAGTTCCTAAATCAAACGCCATTCCCAATCCGCCTGAACTAAAGCATACTATCGAAAGTAAACATATAATGTCTGAAAGTTCCCTTCTAGTTAGAGCCAAATAACTTGATACTGCTATTACAATAACAGACACGCCTTGGAATATGATTGGACTGAGAAAGTCCAAAGTAGGTGAGCCAATCATCAAAAATATGGATCCAGCTAGGGTTAAAAGGAATATTTTGAAAGACTTATCAAAAGAATCCAGCTTCAAAAGACTGGAGAAAACTGCAATCGAGACTGCCAACATCAGTGGCAAAATACTCCAGTTAAATACTCCTTGGAAAGGTTGTACGAACTCCCCTACCGCTCGTATTTGTGGCAGATAACCAAAGGAGGCGATGATAAAAGCAAACGTGAACATCAGTTTGCGTTTATCCCTATCTTTGTAATACCTGTAGCCGTAGGCTACTGCAAAAACTATTCCAAGAATTGTTAAAAAAATCCATGGAAACGTCGAGAGCAATTAATCACTCTCTCCTTAACTCTCGTATGTAATCTGAGAAACTATGTTTTTCTTTCTCCTCAAATTTCAATCCCAGTCTAGAGTACAAATTCTTGAGAATAATTTGCTCTATAACTCGGGCTGCTGAAACCATAAGCCTCTCTAAACTAGCAGAAAAGACCTCGGGTTTATCAGCTATCTCTTCCAACTTCAAACATGAGTGGTTCTCCAAAAATTCATATATGACTTTGGCGCCATCTTCTTTGAAAATTTGTTTCAGCGTTTCATCTACCACTTCCACAAAAAACGCGTTCCACCCTTCCCATTTTTCCACGGCGTTAATCATGTCAAACACTTTAACTAACTTCCGCTACCCCTACCACTTGCCTAACGAATGTTATTACAAATATATTTAATTTAAATGATGTGAACACATACTATGTATTACAGTTAACAAAATTTGTTCGAATTCCGAATCAAAACACGCATACAAGACACGACCTTTCTGCCTTAAACAATTGCTCATGAGGCTGTTTTATTCAACAAAATCCAAAAACGCCTAAAGCATGATTTCGGGCAAATAGCCCCACTTTAGTGTAAGAAATGTAGTTAACTACCCTAACTATTAAATAGGGGGTTTGTTTATTTACCATACGGAGAACCCTCAATGAATAAGGTAAAAATTTTTCTGTCTAACTACCCTAACCACAACACAAAACGAAACCTGAGAATAGCGATAACAAACTTCTTCAAATCAGTATATGGAGAAGCAGAACGGAAACAGTTAGACGATATAGCTGACAGATACTTCAGCGAAGAGAGAAGCCATGAAGCAGACGTTGAAACATTTTTAAAACACTTGAATGGACAAGCACCTTTAACTGTCAAACTGAAAATTAGTAAAA
>SDBS01001059.1_pt1 | contig 27827 bp, 22 predicted proteins | sample 2277091 | NCBI WGS metagenome assembly SDBS01 (sample SAMN10404972, study PRJNA504765) | marine sediment metagenome | isolation source: marine sediment core GS10_PC15, 163 cmbsf | place: Arctic Ocean: Southern Knipovich Ridge | collected 2010
TCACCTACTGGGTGAGACTTTTGATTTATTTTCATGCCTCTATTATACCAGTTCTTCTGGCGTAGTAGAGGCTTATATTTTGCTATCCTTTATGATCAATGGGGCTTACCCGATTATTCGGGCAGCACCGTTTTTTATTGAAATAATTTCACCATTCCTATATAATAAATCGCTATTCTATTTTTATCAGGATCGGTCTAATATGAAAACTTTTCTGCAATTTTTCAACTCTGTTAAACTGGCGATTGTCCTCCTGATTATCATCACTCTCGCCTCCATTATCGGAACGTTCATTCCTCAAAACCGAGCCATGCAGGAATACGTACTTCACTACGGGCAGCTGGCTAAACTGCTCACAAGTTTGGAGTTCACCAAGATCTATCAGTCTCTCTGGTATGGCGGCCTTCTCTTTCTTTTTTCCATTAATATTCTAGTGTGCACACTCACCCGTCTGTCTCCCAAATGGAAGCGGGCGTTTAATCCAAAAATAGAAAGAGATACAAATAATCTCACGGTGCTTAAAATCCGGGAAAATTTCAGCAAAAACTTGGATTTGGACAGGGCCAAGAATGAAGTCCATAAAGCACTTAAGGGGCGGCGATATCGGGTTAGAGAGGAATCTGAGGGAGGAAAGGCCTTTCTTCTTGCCAGAAAAAAAACATCAGGTCTTTTTGGTGCAGACTTTGTGCACCTCGGTCTCCTCATCATCCTTGCCGGCGGAATGATCAGCGGAAGGACTAGTGTAAAAAATGATATGTCGTTCTATGAAGGACAGACACTTTCCGTGATTAATACCAATTTTCAAATCCGTTTGGATAATTTTGAAACGGAATTTCACGAGAACGGCAGCGTCAAGGACTGGAAGAGTACGGTCACAGTTATAGAGAATGAAGAAGAGAAGCTAACCAAAATCATCGAAGTCAATCACCCTCTCTCTTATAAAGGATATATGTTTTACCAGGCCAGCTACGGTTATGACTGGCAAAATCCGACCGTCGAGATTTGGGCTAAAAAAAAGGATAATACCGATTACACCGGAAAGATCCGTCTGCGTCTTGGAGATAAAGTTGAACTCGAGGGGGAAAATCTCCAGATTACGGCACTCCAGTTTGTGCCGGATTTTATCATCGGCGAAAACGGCCAGGTCGCAACCCGTTCCCAGCAGCCAAACAATCCTGCGGTTTATATCGAAGGTTGGCAGGAGGAGACACAAATTTTTACCGGCTGGATATTCGCCCAATTCCCCGATTTCTCACGCATTCATTCCGAAGAGGAAACAAACCTGACATTCGAGCTCAAGGGATACCAGGGCGGAGAGATATCCGTTCTCAATGCCGCCAAAGATCCAGGTGTCAATCTCATCTGGTTAGGATGTGTCTTTCTCATGGCCGGTCTTGGCCTGGCCTTCTACTGGCCTCCACGTGAGATCAGGATCATCATGGAGACAAGCCAGTCCAAAACCGAGATCACAGCAGGCGGGATTGCATCCAAGAATAAAGAGGCCTTCCGCACCGAATTTCAGAATATTATGACCACCCTGAGGAGACAATAATGAACGAGGCCACACTTTTTACAAGCACTTTTGTTGTGTATATTTTTGCAGCTTTCTTTTATTTCTCTTTTCTTTTTACAAAGAAGGAGAGTTCGGCCAAGATAGGCTATAAAATTGCCTTTTTGGGTCTGATCACCCACACTGCTGCTCTGGCCTGGAGGCTGTTTGTCAGCGGCCATGCACCGTTTACCAACATGTACGAATCTCTGTCCTTTTTGGCCTGGGCATCCATTCTGGCTTACGTGATCATCGAAGGGATGTTTAAAATAAAAAAAGCCGGCCCCTACTTTATGCTGATTGTTCTCGGATTGATGGCCCTGGCCTCCTCACCTCTAATGCCCAAGGATGCTGCACCTCTCATGCCGGCTCTCCAGAGCTACTGGCTGTGGCTGCATGTATCGGTCACAATGATCGGCGAAGCCTTTTTCGCCGTCGCTTTTGTGACAAGCATCATGTACCTTATCGCGGATTCGAAAGAGAAAAAGGGCATTAAGACAGGTCTATCCGCCGAAAAACTCGACGCTGTCTCCTACAAATGCATTGCCATCGGATTCCCCCTCTTTACACTTGGAGGGATGGTATTCGGCATGGTCTGGGCCTACAAGGCGTGGGGCAGCTATTGGAGTTGGGATCCCAAAGAGGTCTGGAGTTTGATCACATGGTTTGTGTTTGCCCTCTATCTGCATACCCGGCTGGTGATGGGCTGGAAAGGCCGCCGCTCGGCCATCATCGCCATATTGGGATTTCTGGCCGCCTTGTTCACCTATTTTGGAGTCAATTACCTCTTAGCCGGTCTGCATAGCTACGCATAATCACATAATAATTAAAATATTTTAATTCGGACAAAATATTAGACTAGGAATTCATTTTCATACTGAAAAGTTTTTCCAGGATACTTAAAATGAAGCTTAATAAAGAACAAAAGAAAAAGAAAAGAAAAAAACGACTCATCATCGCCCTCTCCCTCGTTGGAGCTTTTCTCATATTTTCGGTGCTTGCTGTTAAATTAACCTCACATTCAGGATTTTGCTCCTCCTGCCACTACATGGGTCCCTATTTCGAGAGTTGGAAAGAAAGCTCCCATGGGCAGTTCGAATGCAGCAAATGTCATTACCCCCCCAAGGGCGGCATCATCTCTAAGTTGGGAAAAAAGATCGAAGGCCTGGTGATGCTCGGGCGCTATTGGACAAAACTCTATGTGAAGTCCAAACCATGGGCCGAGATCAGCGACGACAGCTGCCTGCAGGAAGGCTGCCACGACAAACGCCTGCTCGAAGGGAAAGTGATGTTTAAGACGGTCGCCTTTGACCATGCTGTCCATTTTGAAGATTTAAAAAGAGGGAAAAAACTTCAGTGCACAAGCTGTCATTCTCAAATCGTTCAAGGGGAGCATATCACGGTCACCGAAAGCACATGCTTCATCTGCCATTTTAAGGAGAGCGAGTTTTATCCTCAAATCGACGACTGCTCCCACTGCCATCATCGAGAGGAACTCGTCTCCGCAGAAACATCCCGGTATAACCATTCTCTTGTATTCGATAACGGATACACGTGCAGCAAATGTCATAGTAACACCGTCATGGGAGATGGAGTCGTCCCAAGAGAAAACTGCTACAAATGCCATATGGAGCAGGAGCGTCTCGATAAATACGACGATACCGACCTCATGCATGAAGAGCACATTGCCAATAATAAAATTGAGTGCAACCAGTGTCACCTCGATATCCAGCACAAAATTTTCAAAGATATCGAAACGATCGCAGACTGTAAGACATGCCACATTGATACACATAAGTCCCAAAAAATACTCTACACCGGAGAGGGCGGAATAGGGGTCCCTCATTCGATGCCCAACATCATGCTGGAAAAAGGATTGAGCTGTAAAGGCTGTCATATTTTTCATGAGGAAAAAGGCGGCAGGATTGTCAAGAGCGACACATCGACATCCAATGCGGCTGCGTGTGAATCCTGTCACGGAAAAGGATTTGCCAGGATTATGCGGCAGTGGGAGACATCGACGGAACAGAAACTCAGCGAAATCAAAAGTATCTTCACCCAAGCCGGATTGGAAATCCGCCGAAGCCGCGGAGACAAGCAGAAACAAGCTTTGAGCCTGCTGGACCAGGCCTCTTTTAATATGGAGATTGTCGAAAGGGGCAAGGGTGTTCACAATGTGTCCTATTCTCAAGAACTGCTGCTCGCATCCTATAATAAGATCGCAGAAGCTTTAAAAACCATAGGATCTTCCTATAAACCCTCGGGATTCGTGACAAAATCCGAAGTCGTCCCCACAGAATGTGCTAACTGTCATACTGGGATCGAAGAGCTCAACGAACAGATTTTCGGACTCGAATTTCCTCATGAGAAACATCTCGTGGAGCAGAATATTAAATGCAGCACATGTCATTCCAATGTGAGACGGCACGGCGAATTCATTGCCACTAAACAGAGCTGTGCTGTCTGCCACCACAGAGATACAAGTAAAGACTGCACATCCTGTCATCAACTGCAGAAATCTTTTTATAACGGTGGGGTTCTGGATGAAATGGAAGTTCCTGAGGATATCATGTCACTGGCTGGGGTGGAATGTGTGGACTGCCATATCAGTGCGGAAGATAAAGTCCATCGTCCCGATAATAACAAATGCTTGGACTGCCATGAGGAGGGCTATGAAGAACTGCAGACTGACTGGCAGAACAGCACTCGAGAGCTCATTCAGGCCATCAAAGCGCAGTTGATCGAAAAGCAGAAGCTTTCTTTCTCCGCCGACCAGAAGAGCTCGCTCAGTAAGCTCCGCCGGACTCTCCAGAAAATCGAACTGGATGGAAGCCTTGGAATTCACAATTACATGTTTATCGAGGAAACCCTGACCTCTATGAAAAATAAATTGAATTCTCTTTAGAGAAAGAGCGATTCTGTCCTCAAATGAGGCCAACTTAAAAGAAGGTCATTTTAAATATCGCTCTTATTGCATGTCAAATCATCATCTCTCGAATTGGCTATATCACCCGCAGCTGGGGCATATCACCCAGAGAAGTTTCCTGGTTGGATCGATATATTTATATTTTAAACATAACCTCTTTATTATCAGCATAAAACTATTCTGATATTGAATCATTTTTGGCATGAAATTTGCATCAATTTTATTATTATGATAAATATTCTTTTAGATAAATACAGGAGGTTCTCATGAAAAAACTTGTACTTGTGTTGACGCTTGCTGCGGCTTGTGTATTTTTAACCAATCTTTTTGCCCAAGAATTCACATACGTTGGTTCCGCGAAATGTAAAATATGCCATAAGTCTGAAAAACAAGGTCTTCAGTTTCCGATTTGGGAAGAAAGCATGCATTTCAAATCCATTGCGGCTTTAAGCTCTCCGGACGCCGCTGCAAAGGCAGAAGAAATGGGCGTTGAGAATCCTGCAGAAAGTCCAAAATGTCTCAAATGTCATGGGCCACTTTCTAAAAAAGCTTCAGATTTTAAAGACGAGGGTGTTACTTGTGAGGTTTGCCATGGCCCGGGAAGCGCTTACAAAAGCCTGAGTGTCATGAAAAGCCGTGAAGAATCTATGAGCAAAGGCCTCACAGTGAATGATACTCCTGAGAAGAAAAAAGCATGGTGTTTAACCTGCCACGGGGATGCACATGGCACACCATTTGATTTTGAGGCCTCTTGGGAAAAAATTAAACACCTTGTTCCTGAAAAACAGTAATCTCGAGAATATTTCAAAATCCAACAAGCTTACTTGTTGGATAAGCATTAAGGGTGTTATGAATGAAAATTAATAGGATTGTATTCCTTTCTCTTTTTCTCCTATTCTTTTTCTATGTTTATCCGCTTACAATATCGGCTTCAAACGAAGACTGCGAAGCCTGCCATTCCGATCCTGACTTAACAGGAATGGTTGGCGGCCGGACGGTCTCCATGTATGTGGACTTTTCGAGGTTTGCCGGTTCTACACATAAAGATCTGGACTGTGTCAGCTGCCATATGGATGCCGAAGTTGAGGAATTTCCGCATGAAGAGCAGCTCGAAAAAGTCAGCTGTGGAATGTGCCACGATGTGGCCGAAGAAAGATTCATGGAGGGCATACACGGAAGAGCCCTGCAGCGCAATGCCCCTTATGCCCCCACCTGCAGTGAATGCCATGGGAATCATTATGTTTTACCTCCCAGCAATGTTGAATCCCGGACATATAAAATGAATATTCCTGTTCTGTGTGGCAAGTGTCATCGTGAAGGAGCCCCTGTCTCCAGAGTGTACAACATTTCTGAACGGGACATCCTGACCAACTATTCGCAGAGTATTCACGGCAAGGGTCTTTTTGAACAGGGATTGATTGTTACGGCCACATGCAACGACTGCCACGGAAATCATCTCGTCCTCCCTCACACCTACACACGGTCTTCCGTTTCGGCCGGCAACATTGCTTCAACTTGTATGAAATGTCATGCCAGGATCGAAGAAGTCCACACTAAAATCATTAAGGGCGAACTGTGGGAACTTGAACCCGGAGCCATCCCGGGCTGCACGGACTGCCATCAACCCCATACCATCAGCCGAACGAATCTCGTCATGGGAACCTCTGATCGAGAATGCCTCAAATGCCACGAAAGTTCCGATATTACAAAAACCGTAGATGACCAGACAGTTTCCCTAACCGTTCAAAAAAAAGACATCCAAAATTCTGCGCATAAAAATATCCCCTGCGTGAAGTGCCATACAGACATCACCCCTCATTTGCAGCGTCCCTGTGAAACAGTGCAGCAGGTGGACTGCTCCAACTGCCATGCCTTAATCGCCGAAGACTACTTTGCCAGCGGACACGGTGAAGCCTACAGGCAAAAAAATGTAGACGCACCTTACTGCACAGATTGTCACGGCCGGCATGACGTACTCTCCCACCTCGATGAGAGAGATGAGACCTACCGGTCCAATATTCCCAAACTGTGTGGTGATTGTCATGCAAGGCTCGAAAAAAAAGGAATCAAAGAAACACCAGCGGGCAATGTCGGGTTCGACTACTCAAACAGCGTGCACGGACAAGGACTGATCAAAAAGGGCTTACTGCCCAGTGCTATCTGTACAGACTGCCACAGCACACACTTCGTGCTCGACCATGAAGATGAACGATCATCCGTTCATGCTAAAAACCTGCCCGCCACATGTTCCACATGTCACAAGGGTATTTACAGCGAGTTTGAAAAGAGCATACACAGCCCTACCGTCTCAAAAAGCAACGAAAAACTCCCCAACTGTGAAGACTGCCATTCCGCTCACAAAATCTCACACATCGACCAGGACAAGTTCATGACAGAGATCACACATCAATGCGGCTCTTGTCATGAAGACCTCTCCAAAACATATACAGAAACTCTACACGGGAAGGCCTATACTCTTGGCTATCTCAAATCGGCCAGGTGTTCGGACTGCCACGGCGCCCACGATATCAAAAAGGTCGATGACGTCGATTCCCACGTAGGCTTTAACGGAGTTGTCGAAACCTGCCAGAAATGTCATCCCGATGCCAACCGCCGGTTTACGGGATATCTCACTCACGCCACTCATCACGATAAGGATAAGTATCCTGTTCTGCATTTTACCTTTTGGGCCATGACTTTTCTCCTTATCGGAGTGTTCTCATTCTGGGGCCTTCACACTCTAATCTGGATGCCGCGTTCCTTCAAGTACCTGAAAGAAAAGAGGAAACACGAAGTCAAACACAAGAGGTATTACATCGAACGTTTCAATCTGCTGGAACGGATCATGCACCTTTTTGTTATCACCAGTTTTATGGGGCTGGCGATAACAGGAATGATGCTGAAATTCGCTCATATGCCCTGGGCAAAAACACTCTCCTCTCTAATTGGTGGGGTTCAGGGAGCAGCCATCATCCACAGAATCGGAGCGGCCATCACCTTCGGCTACTTTGTCATACATCTTTATACTCTGTTTTCCAAGAAAAAGAGGACAAAAAGAACCTTGAGACAGATGGTCTTTGGGAAGCGGTCACTGTGGTTCAATAAAAAAGACATCCAGGATTTTTTCGGTTCCATCAAGTGGTATTTCGGGAAGGGCCCCCGCCCCGACTACGGACGCTGGACTTACTGGGAAAAATTCGACTATATGGCCGTTTTCTGGGGAGTTGGAATAATCGGAATGTCCGGGCTTGTCATGTGGTTTCCGGAATTGTTCACTAAACTGCTGCCGGGTGTATTCATTAACGTGGCTATGATAATCCACAGCGACGAAGCGCTGCTGGCCGTCGGATTTATCTTCTCTGTACATTTTTTCAACACCCACCTCCGGCCGGAATCCTTTCCTCTGGATCCGGTTATTTTCACAGGCGTCGTGCCTCTTGATGAATACAAGATTGACCGTCCTGAAGAATACAAGTTTCTCAAGGAATCCGGGAGATTAAAAAAGCTGGTAAAGATGAAAGAGATATCGCCCAAGAAAATGCTGCTGGTGAAGATATTCGGCTACTCTTTCCTCACGATGGGAATAATCCTGATTCTGCTGATTATCTACAGTATGTTGTTCGGCTACAAATAAATCTGATTAATTCATAAAAAAACTGACGACCCTCTCATTCAACTTCAATGATATCGACTTGATAGTTTGATTTTTAGTATTTCCCGTGAACTTCACATTGTTTATTAACAGTTTATTTTAAAAGTCGTCAGTTTTTACCCCAAGGGGGCGAGTCGATTTCACCGCATCTGGGGTGTTGCGATGGGCTCGCGGTGAAATACCACAGCTTCACCCATCGACGCCTACCATCTGCGGCAAACTAGACTCGTGAATCCTTCAGGTTGGCAGAAAGATTTATAAAAACAGCCAACACCTGTAATAGCAAAGGATTCGAGGATTCAAGAGTTCTGGACTCCTCGCCTTCTCTCCGTCATTGCGAGTGCAACGAAGCAATCTCATCCTTTCATTCATAAGATCGCCACGCTACGCTCGCGATGACAATTGGTGGTCATTGATCACCAGATTACTCGATCCCTTGAACCCTTGACTCTTTATTTTTCCACTTCTTCAATCTCTGCATCCGGATGTTCATACACAAACATATCTCTCGGCATTTTCCCCGTCAGCCATGAGGGATTCATGGGATAGACATGGGGATTAAATACCGTCGAATACAGATGCCAAATCAGGATGGCCAGACTTGCAAGAATGGCTTCATAGAAGTGGAAAACCAGGGCAACCTCTAGAAATCCATCCGGCAGGAACTTTATAAAAAAGTTGTCAAACCAGAGCATAAATCCGGTGATGATCATCACAATATTGCCCCAGCATAGAGCCCAGTATTCCGCTTTTTCAACATAGCTGAACCGTTTGAACTGAGGCGTTTCTTTTGACAATCCCAGGTTAAATTTCATGCGCTGGACAAAATACTTAAAATCCGAGAAATTCGGAAACATATCCTTGAGAAACGTGCGGCCTCTTTTTGTCATAAGAAAAATCATATGCCAGAGGGAGGAAAACACTAGAACCACGGCCGAAATCCTGTGGATAATTCCTCGGATCGCAAATCCATGGTCCCAGCCAAATAAAAGTTTGGCATACCAGGAGTCGCCGTAGCGCAGACAGAATCCCGTGACGGCCAATACGATAAAACTCACCATTAGCAGAGTGTGCTGCCAAACTTCATTGCGCAGCATTCTCCTCACCTGAGGTTTTTTCGTGACCAGAACAATCTGTCTGAAAAGATCAATGAGCCAGTGGAGTGCCATAAGCCCGATAATGACGACAATAGCAATAATATAGACAATTTTGACAATTTTTACGGTCTTGCTTTCCTGTGCCTTGATAAAAACTTCATGAATAGGTACCGCCGCCAGTTCGGTAGAAATACCGGGGTGACACGCCCCACATGTTTGAGTTAAATTGGCAGGATTGACAGATGAATTGGGGTCCGGGCTGGGAAGAATGAGATGCACACCGTGGCAAGAGGCACAGTTGGCGACAAAGAGATCTCCGGACTGACTCTTGAGGCCGTGGTAGGTGTCGATAAACGACGGCCTCCGGCCGGTAGACACTCCGTATTTTTCAGTCAGCGTGATGGACTCATGACAGGGCGTGCAGGTGGCCTCCGCCAGCTGGGAGCGGGACACGGGAGATGCGGGATCGTTTGGAGAAATGATCCCGTGCTCACCATGACAGTGTGTGCAAACGGGCGTTTGCGTATCTCCCCTCTTGGCCAGCTGTCCATGAATGCCGTCCCAGTATTCCTTTGTTTCCAGTTCATGACATTTTCCGCATGTATCAGGGATGTTGAAGTGATTAATAGAAGAATTAGGATTTCCCTGAGAATAAATTTTATGGGCCGTTCCTTCTGTGGAATGGCAGTCGTGACAGGTTGCGGCCTCCATGAGCCCTCCCTGAACTGATGTGCCGTGGATACTGCTGTCATAGATATTAATGGGATGATTCTCTCTAATCTGGTGTTTTTCAATTAGATCGATATCTGCGTGACAGGCACCGCAGGTTTTGGGAAGGTTGCCCGGATTTGTCTTGGAGGCGGCTTCGGTTGAGGGAAGAATGTTATGGTCCCCATGGCAGACAGTGCAGGTCGGCAGGTCCTCATCCTCTTCAATACCCAGTCGTCCATGAGCCTTGTATTCCTCCGCGGCATCCTCATGGCAGGCTGAACATCCCTGGAGTCCCACCTTGATATCAGATTCTTTATGAGGCATCGTGCTTTTCTCAGAGTGACAGTCCAAACACCCAAACCCGGCGTGGATGGACTGAGATAATTCATCGGCAATAATCTTGTCGCTCTTTCCCGTCTCATGACATTCCAAACAGGAATCCTCGCCAATAGACTCATACTCCTCCTGACCTGCATAGGAAATCCCATAAACTAAGAATAAAATCACAAAAATTCCTAATAGGATTTTCGTTAGAGAAACAGTCCTGAAATTAAATAGCCCCTTCATTATGATGACTCCTTATAAATAACTGGAATTTATTATTGAAAAATAACTATGTATAATAAAAGATATTAAGAATAAGCTTCAAATATATACATAACAGAGCTATTCAATGAAGTCAATAAAATTACTTTTTCTATAATTTCGATAAAATAAATGAAATTATTGTTTTTTGACAACAATTTTGCCCTGTGCTACACTTTTTTCGCCTTCTAATGATTAAACCAATCGGGAAACTCCACGTCATCACAGACACCGTCCTCCAATCCCGGTTCTCCCATAGCAAGCTGGCCGATCTGGCCATCCGTGGAGGAGCCGACACCATCCAGTTCCGTCAAAAAACCGGCGCAATAAGAGAGATGCTGGTCCATTCACGACAGATTAAGAACCTTTGTGCCGAGGCCGGAGTTTCGTTTATCGTCAACGATCGGCTCGATGTGGCCATGGCTTCGGGAGCAGACGGCGTGCACCTGGGCCAGAATGATTTCCCTATTCCTCTTGCCAGCAAAATCCTTGGTGAAGATATTTTCATCGGCGGTTCGGCCGCAACTCTGGAGGAAGCCAGGAAATGCTTTGAGGAAGGTGCGGCATACGTGGGATTTGGACCCGTCTTCCCCACTTCTTCAAAAGATGATGCCGGTCCTGTTTCCGGGATAGAACTTCTGAGGCAAGTTGTTGAATCCGTCCCTGTTTCCATCATCGCTATTGGCGGCATCACGCCCCAAAATACACGATCTGTTTTGCAGGCAGGCGCCAAAGGCATCGCGGTTATTTCAGCCGTCTGCAGTGCACCAGACCCGGAGGAGGCCACACGAAAACTCCTCGAAGCACTGAAAAAGGGCTAATATTAAAAGATCAACATGAGAGAGACTCTAGCTGATATCGGAGAATTTGGCCTTATCCACAGGATCGACAAACTCCTCAAACAGGAGTCCACCCAGACAGAGAAAACTTTTCTTGGAATTGGAGATGATGCAGCCGTTGTCTCTCCCAAAGAGGGCTTTGAACTCTTGATCACGTGTGACAGCCTTGTAGAAGGCCGACATTTTTTGTCCGAATTTATGAATTTCTTCGATCTCGGACGGCGAGCCATGACTGTCAATATCAGCGATGTCGGGGCCATGGGGGGCGTTCCTCTCTATGCCCTTGTTTCTCTGGGACTAAAAGCCGACATGAATGTCCAGGATATCGAAGAGATGTATAGAGGATTTGTTGCAGAACTCAATCCCTTCAAAGCCGCCATTATCGGAGGAAATATCACACATGTGGAGTCATCCATTTTCATCGATATCACTCTGATTGGAGAGATTAAAACCGGGAAAACCGTCCTCCGTTCCTCTGCCCGCATGGGGGATGCCATTCTTATCACGGGATTCCCTGGAGAGGCGGCTGCAGGACTCGATCTTCTTTTGCACGAGGTCACGGACAAAATTCCGTTTGACCATCCTTTAGTCAAAGCCTATATCTCCCCGGTCCACAGAGCACATGAAGGACACGCTATAGCCTCATCCGGCTTGGCCACATCTATGATCGACACGAGCGACGGGCTTCTGGCAGATCTGGCTCACATCTGTCAAAACAGCGGCGTTGGAGCGGAACTTAACCGTAAAGATCTTCCCATCAGCAAGGCTCTGAAAGATGCCTCCATATCAAGTAAAAAAGATCCTTATGAGATGTGCACCAGGGACAGTGACGATTATGAACTGATCGTCACCTGCGCTCCAAAAAACGTCGAAAAAATCAAAAATATTATCAAAAAAATCAGCAAGGTTCCCATTACTCAGATTGGAACGATCTCTAAAGAGAGAGAGATTTTCCATTGGGTGCTGCCCGATGGGACACGGCAGCCATTCACGCCAAGGGGATGGGATCATTTTTCTGAAAAAAGGAGTCCGTGATGAAGAATCAAAACCTAGCCAAAAAAGCGGCAGAAAATTTGAAAAATCTCAGAGACAAAAAACCATTAATTCACAACATCACAAACTTTGTCGTCATGAATTATACGGCCAATGCCCTTCTCGCATGCGGTGCCTCCCCTGTTATGGCCCATGCTCAGGAGGAAGTGGAAGAGATGGTGTCTTTTGCGGGGGCCCTTGTGCTCAACATTGGCACTCTCACTCCTTACTGGATTGAGTCCATGCTCAAAGCCGGAAAAAAGGCCAATGACGTCAACGTCCCCATCATCCTGGATCCCGTCGGTTCTGGAGCCACAAAGCTGCGCACCGATTCGGCCAAAAAACTGATCGACGAACTTTCCATTACCGTCGTCCGGGGAAACGCCTCCGAAGTCCTCTCTCTAACCCATAAAGGTTCTAAGACTAAAGGGGTCGATTCGTTGCACTCTGTCGATGACGCTTCCGATGCCGCCATCCAGCTGGCCAAAGAATTGGACACCACACTAGCCATCACAGGAGCTGTGGATCTTGTCACAGATGGACAACTTATCCACAGGGTTTCCAATGGACATGAACTCATGAGAAATATAACGGGAACAGGATGCACAGCCACCGCTCTCATCGGCGCATTCCTGGCTGTGGATAAGAATCCCATCGAAGCCACATCCACAGCTCTGTCCTTCTTCGGGCTTGCCGGTGAACTGGCTGCATCCAAAGCAAAAATGCCAGGAAGTTTCCAGATTGCTCTTCTGGATGCTCTCTTTACCATCGACGAGAAACGATTAGAAGAAGGGGCAAATATTTGCGTGTCGTAGGCAAATGAATCCTTTGCATAAATTGTATCAACTAATCGGGAGAAGAACCGTAAATATTTTTTCTTTTTTTTGTTGACAAACAATTTTTTTACACATAAAATTTATAATGTAATTATAAGATAGTCAACACTTTATCTATAGTTACGGGAGAATATATATATTTAGTAGGGCTACAATCATTATATAGAAATAATCGAAGTTCTGCCAAAATCTCCTCACCGTTTTCTGTCTTATAATTACACGTGATTAAGTCTATGAAGGATTTTCTATGCCTTAGAGAAAATTCGTCAAAGTCGAACAAAGGATCGATGTGTAATTTTTTTTAATTTTATAAATATTCATAAAGGAGGTAAAAAATGGCAGTTAAAGTAGCGGCAGAGTGGTTTACGATCTGCGCGGGATGTGAAATAACCATCCTCGACATCGGAGAGCCACTGCTTGACCTTTTGCCCAAGCTGGAATTTGTCCACATGCCGGTCCTCATGGATCATAAATTGTGGGGACAGATGGGCGACCAACCGGGTCCAAATATTCCCGAAGCCGATGTCGGAATTATTTCTGGAGGAATCCGAACGGAAGAGAACAAGGAAATCGCTGAGGAGATGAGGAAAAAATGCAAGACGCTCATCGCTTTAGGGTCTTGCGCCTGTTACGGCGGGCTTCCTGCTTTGGCCAACCAGTTTACGGTTGACGAAATTTATGACAAGGTCTTTCGAGGTTGTGTTACAACTGATTCAGCAGATACGCCCAATGAAGTGTCTCCGTTTACGGACAGGATTTACGCTTTGCACGAAGTTATAGACGTCGATCTCAAGCTGCCCGGATGTCCGACAACACCTGATATGGTCGTTGAAGCGCTCACGGCCCTTCTGGAAGGAAGACCGATTGATCTTCCGTCGAAAAGCGTGTGCGATGAATGCCCGACTATCAGAGAAAAAAAAGCTGGAGGCACACTGAAAAGACCCCTTGAATCGGTCGATTTTGTGCCCGGGGAACCTCTGGACAAAGTCCGCTGTTTCATGGAACAGGGTTTCCTGTGTAATGGTCCCGCAACGAGATCAGGATGCGGCGGAGCAGAGAAAACTCCCCGGTGCATCAAAGCCTACATGCCCTGCCGGGGATGTTTTGGCCCCATCTCGGATACGGCCAATCCGATGGTCGATATGATGGGAGCTCTTTCCAGCATAGGCCTTGATCTCAAACAAATCCCCGATCGTGCGGCGACCTTTAACAGATTTTCCGGTGCAGGTCGTTTACGCCCCCTTCCAAAAAGGAGTTAATTATGGGAAAAACATTAACCATTCAACCTGTCACAAGAATCGAAGGACACGCAAAAATCACCATCATGCTCGATGACGCAGGAAATGTCAGTGACACTCAAGTCAATGTCTTAGAACTCAGGGGTTTCGAAAAATTCTGTGTCGGCAAACCCGTCGAGGAGATGCCCAGGATCACCACACGGATCTGCGGCGTTTGTCCCTGGTCTCATCACAACGCCTCTGCCAAGGCCTGCGATGCGGTTTTTGGTGTTGAGCCTCCTCCCGCTGGAAGAAAACTGAGAGAGCTGTGCAACAGTATCGCCTACATGGAAGAGCACATCCTCCATTTCTTCTTTCTCGCCGGAGCGGATTTCGTGCTCGGTCCGGGTGCGGATTATGGAGTCCGGAATATCTTCGGAATTATAAATGCGGCTCCCGATATCGCCAGAAATGTAGTCGTGAGCAGACACAAGGCTGCCCATATGCTGGAGATGATCGCCGGAAAGGCCATCCATCCGGCCGCCGCCGTTCCCGGCGGATTCAGCCGTCCTCTACTCGAGGCAGAGAGACAAGAGCTGAAAAAGATGGCCGACGAAATGCTCGAGTTCTCCAAGTTCACTATCTCCTTCGCCAAAGAGAGCCTATTTCCCAAATATCTGGATACCATCCAAAGCCTGGGTGTCATCAAAACAGGATTTTTAGGCACGGTCAAAGAAGATGGAGCTATGGATCTTTACGACGGAAAACTGAGAATGATGCAGGTCGACGGATCCTATGAAGATTTCGATGTTCAGGACTACACCGATTATATCAGAGAACACGTCGAACCCTGGTCCTACTTGAAGTTCCCTTACATGAAGAAAGCCGGAGAATTTTCCATGGACCTGGATAATTCCAACGGAATTTACAGGACCAACACCCTGGCCAGAATGAATGTCGTGGACAAAATCGATACTCCCCTGGCCCAAGCAGAGCTGGAAGAATTCAGAGAAAAATTCGGCCGGCCCGCTCAACCCACTCTACTCTACAACTGGGCACGACTCATCGAGCTGCTGTACAACGCAGAAAACACAGTTCGACTCCTCGAAGATCCCGAGATCACCAGTACTGACATCCGCAAGAAAGTGGAACCCAGAGCGGCCAGAGGAATCGGATGTGTCGAAGCACCCAGAGGCACCCTGATCCATGACTATGAAACAGATGAGAATGGAATGGTCACCAATGTAAACCTAATCGTCGGCACCACGCACAACAACGCTGCCATCAACATGTCCGTAAAAAGCGCGGCCAAAGCATTGATCAAGGACGGAAATTACAACGAAGAAATTCTGAATACGGTCGAAATGATGATCAGAGCCCATGACCCATGCCTCTCCTGCTCCACACACAATCTGGATGGGAAAATCGGCGTGAAAATCAATATCGTTGACTTTGAGGGAAAAACGCTCGATACATTTGCGAATTAACCCGCAATAGTTTATCCGATATTCTCGTCGTTGACAATTACTGTGTGCTCATTCTTCCGTGAGAATGGGCACACAGATTTCCTTGGATGTCTAAAAATGGAACAACTCCCTATTTACTGTCAAAAAAAAATTCTCATAGCCGGATGTGGGAACAAACTCTTCGGAGACGACGGATTTGGACCCGAAGTCGTCGATTTTCTGAATGATCATTACAGCATTCCTGAAAATGTATGCCTCCTCGACATGGGCAACAGCATTCGCAAAATTCTGTTTACACTTTCTTTGAGCGAGGCCAGACCGAAAATCATCGTCATCATCGATGCCGTGGACAAAGGGAAAAATCCAGGTGAAGTTTTTGAGATATCTCTCGAAGAAATCCCGTTTGAAAAAATCGATGATTTTTCCATTCATCAGGTCCCCTCTTCAAACCTCTTGAAGGAGCTACAGGATTTCTGTTCGGTCAAAGTTCGGGTGATGGCCTGTCAGGTCAAGTCCATACCGGAATCCATGGAGGAAGGATTATCCGAACCGGTCCAAAAAGCCGTCCCCCTGATGGCACAGCGTATTGCAGAGGAGTTCTTCTAACACATACAAAAGCCATATATAATAAGAGATATGAAACTAAAAGAAATTAAAGACCTCGTGGGCGCCGAAGTCATCTGGGGAGATGACGAACTCGATATAGAGATTGAATTTGCAGGTGGATCTGATCTCATGAGCGATGTCCTGGCTTTTGGCAAGCCTGGAATCCTCCTTTTAACCGGATTATCCAACGCACAAACGGTTCGTACGGCGAACATCATCGAGGCAAAAGCCATCATTTACGTTCGGGGCAAAAAACCTGACAAAAAAGGAATTGAATTGGCGAAGGCCATGGGAATCCCGATCCTTTCAACAAAATGCATGATGTTTAAAACCTGCGGAATCCTGTACAGTCACGGCCTTCTTGGAGTGGACGACATCTGAGAAAAGCATGGGAAATTCAGAGAATGAACTTTTAAAACGCTACGAAATCGAAAGTCACGATTTCAGCCGCGCCGGGAACATCGCCACACAGATAAAGGAGCTGCTGCAGGAAATCGGGATCGACTCCTCCATCATCAGACGGGCGGCCATCGCCACTTACGAAGCCGAGATGAACGTGGTCATGTATGCGGACAAAGCCGAGCTTTTTCTGACTGTCAATCCGGAAAAGATCCACATCCGGATCAAAGACGAAGGGCAAGGCATCAAGGACATCGATTTGGCCATGCAGGAGGGTTTTTCCACGGCCACACATGAAATGCGGGAAATGGGATTCGGAGCAGGGATGGGACTGCCCAACATAAAAAGAAATGCGGATAAATTCAATATCTCTTCCATCCCTAGAAAAGGAACGTCGGTGGATATTATTTTTTATTTGAACGAGACAGAACAAAAATGAGCCAATACTACCATTCCATCCGGATCGACACGGAAAAGTGCATCGGCAGAATGAAATGCATGCGCATCTGTCCTACACAGGCCATCAGAGTCAGGGGTGGAAAAGCGACGATTATCGAAAACAAATGCATCGACTGCGGCGAATGTATCAAGGTCTGCAACAATAAAGCCATCCTTCCTCTAACAGATCCCTTCGGTGAACTCGGCAAATTCAAGCACACGGTGGCCATCCCCTCTCCCGCCCTCTACGCACAGTTTGGGCGGGAAATCCTGCCTGATAGAATTCTAGCCGGACTCAAGACTTTGGGCTTCGACGACGCCATAGATCTTGCTCCCATATGCGGGGAAGTGAGTTTTGCCATCCAGGAATACGTCCGGGAGTATAAGGGGCCCAAACCTCTTATCTCCATCACCTGCCCCACCGTGGTCCGTTTGATCCAGGTGAAATATCCCAATCTCATAGATTTGATCATCCCCATCGACACGCCGCGAGAAATTGCCGCCAGGGAAATCAAAAAGAAAAAATCGAAAGAATTGGGACTAAAGCCAAAGGATATCGGTACTTTTTATCTGACTCCTTGTCCGGCCAAAATGATCTCCATCCGGCAGCCCGCAGAAAAAGGGAAATCCCACCTGGATGGAGCCATCTCAATCGCGGACATCTACGGCCCCCTCTTGACCGCCATGGAGGGAATGGAAAAAGGAAACTATCGGCAAGCCCTGGAAAATATCTGCATTCTTGGAATCGGATGGGCTATGGTCGGAGGAATCTGCCGAACGTTGAGGTTGAAAAATTCTCTGGCGGTATCGGGATTACCGGAAATACTGGACGTTTTCGACGACATCGAATGCGGCAAATTGAGAAATATCGATTTCATCGAGGCCTATTCCTGCCCGCAGGGCTGTGTCGGTGGGTCCTTGACCGTTGAAAACCTGTACATCTCCTACAACAAGATTGTCCAGCTGATTGAAACTCTGCAGTACGAAAAAATAAAAGCCTGTCCCGATATTAGAGAGGTGAGAAAACTCTACAAACAAAACTATTTCCTCATCGAGGGAAAATTCGAACCTCGACCGCTGACTCCTCTCGATATAGATCTGACCAAAGCCATCAAAAAAAGAAATAAAAAAGAAGAAATCTATGAACCTTTACCCAAAATTGACTGCGGGGCCTGCGGCTCTCCCACATGTCTGACATTCGCCGAGGATGTGGTCACGGGAACAGCCAATGTCTCAGATTGCATTTTTAACTTCCCTGAAAGATTCAGCACGCTCACCCAAGAGATGCTGGATTTACTCGAAAAAGAAAAAATAAGGAAAGGAGTCTAGAATGAATCTTAATACAATCATAAAAGAACTTCAGCTCAATGTCTTACCGGATCAAGAATATTTAAGCATCGATGTTTCCAGTGGATACACCAGCGACCTTCTCAGCGATGTGATTGCCAACAGCAAAGAAAAAGACCTGTGGATCACTCTGCAGACCCACCAGAATATTATCGCCGTGGCCAAGTTGAAGGACCTGGCGGGGATCATCATCGTCAACAACCGCGAGCCCAATGAAAATACGATTGAAAAAGCGAAAGAGGAAAAGGTTCCCCTTCTCCGCACGAGCTTGAAGGCTTTTGAAGTATCGGGCAAGCTGTACGCCCTGATGAATTCAGAATCCTAGTTCTTTGCTTAAAATATTTAAAGCGGATCTGCATATCCACACATGCCTTTCCCCCTGCACAGAGCTGGATATGTCTCCCAAAGGAATCCTCATGCCGGCCCAAGAAGCAGGATTAGACATCATAGCCATCTGTGATCACAATTCATCAGAGAATGTTGTGGCTGTCAAAAAGGCGGCAAAGGATACAAACATTATTGTTTTCCCCGGCATGGAAGTGACGTCTATGGAGGAAGTCCATGTCCTTGCCCTTTTTGAAGATACGGCCGATGTCCTTGAACTTCAGGAATTTATATACAGAAATCTGCCGGGAAAAAATGATGAAGACACATTTGGCAAACAGGTCATTGTGAATGACAAAGAAGAAGTGCTGGGATTTAGCGATAGACTATTGATTGGCGCCACAACGATTCCCATCGAAGAAATTATCCGATTGATTCATTCTTTACGAGGCACAGCCATCGCCTCGCATATCGACAGAGATTCATTCAGCATTTTTAGCCAATTGGGATTCATCCCCGAAAATTTGGGATTGGATGCCCTGGAAATCTCATCAAAAATGACCATAACAGAAGCTAAAAAAAGGTATCCCAAAAATTATCCCATTATCTCCTCCTCCGATGCCCACTACCCCAGTGACATTGGGAAAAGCTTTACGTCTTTTTTGTTGGAAGACGGCACTCTCACAGAAATTAAAAAAGCCCTGAGAAATGAGGATGGCAGACATATGGTCTATTAGTCTGGAATATTCATGGAAGATTTATCCCTGCATATCCTCGATATCGCAGAAAACTCCGTGGCTGCTAAAGCAGACAGGATCGAAATACGAATAGTAGAAGATAAGGAAAAGGATTGGCTGTCTTTCGAAATCGTCGACAACGGCACCGGCATGGACACGGATACCATTAAAAAGGCCCTCGATCCTTTTTACACGTCCAAAACGGTTCGCCGCATCGGATTAGGATTATCTCTCTTATCGGAATCCGCAAAAGCTGCAAACGGAAAACTGACCATAGAATCAGAGAAGGGCAAGGGGACTCGAGTCAGAGCCGAATTCCAGTTCAGCCATATCGATAGAAAACCCATGGGCGATGTCGATTTGACAATTATCACCTTGGTTATGGGAAATCCCGACATAGATTTTTTCTTTGAGATCAAGAAAAATAATCACACACACCGGGTGGATACCAGAACAATAAAGGCAGAACTCAAAGAAATCCCCATCAACTCTCTTGAGGGGATAAAGCTGTTCAGGGAAAAGCTGAAAAATAAGTGATTGGATTTAATGATCTTTCCGCTCTGATTTATCGATCACCGGCATCTGTTGGAGGTGTTTGGCCTGCATCTTTTTTTTGTTCTCCGCTTTGATGGCACGCTGACAGTCGATTTCATCCTGGATCGTTTGGTGCAGCTCACAGCTTTCACAGTGATAGAGCTGGGAACATGAGCGGACAGACACCTCTCCACTCATCGTGTATCTGCACTGATATCTTCCTGATTGTGAGTAGAGTTTTTCCAAATAAGGCTGAATTCTTGGATCACGGCTGAATTTTTCTTTTTTCATCAAGGACGCATGAAAATCACACACCCTTTGACACTGATATCCGAGCGTACATGCACGTTTCTTAATGATGTCTGCCTGCATCCAGATGCAAGGGGCGATGATCTTTTCTTCTTCCAGTGGTTCTTCAACAGCAGGGGGAGGAACAATGTCTATTTCGTAGGACTGCCTGATTATGGTTTCCAGATAGTCCATTTCAAAAGGCTTAGGCAAGTAGTTGAGAGCCCCGCTGTTCATCGCTTCTGTTTCGGTCTCTACTGTGGGGTAGGCCGTAATGATGATGACTTTGGCTTCCGGATTCTTCGCTTTGATTTCATTGAGGATTGAAATCCCATCCCGGCCCGGTAATTTCAGATCCACGATCAGCACATTATAATTTTTTAAATCAAATTTTTCCAAGGATAAATCCCCGTCACTTGCGGTATCCACTTTATGACCGACATCTGAAAAATAATCGGACAAGGCCTCCCGCATTATGTCTTCGTCTTCCACAACCAGCATTGTTTCTTTATTCATTTTGAATCTCCTATTAATAATTATTATTTCATACACTTAAATAGCAAGTTGTGTGCCAAAATTGGTTTTCGCCCATAATTAAGTGTGGATAACAGTCTAACCATATGATTTTAATAGTGTTATGACCGTCTACCTGGAGGAGGCATCAAGAGATTAAGAAGGTGAAAGTGTATAATTATTATACACTACGCGTCAATTAAATTGACGGTGTGTTTCATTTTTTTTAGCTTATTATAAAGTGTCATCCGCTGAATACCGAGTATCTTCGCGGCTTCTGTGATATTTCCCTCTGTCTCTTCCAGCACACTTAAAATATGATTGTTTGTCACGGCATTTATGGTTTTCATCTCTATGGAAGCCGGAAAAATGATGTCTTGAGGAATTTCATTCAGAGAAATCGTCTTGGCTTTTGACAGAATGACGCCTCGTTCGATCATATTTTCCAGCTCTCTGACATTACCGGGCCATGAATAATTCAGCATAAATTCAATGACCTCAGGAGAAAGTATCTTGATGTTTTTGTTGTTCTCTTCAGAAGACTTTTTCAAGAACAACTCGGCCAAGGGGAGGATATCCTCCCTTCTCTCTTTAAGCGGGGGGAGATCGAGAGTGACGACATTGAGCCGGTAGTACAGATCCTCTCTAAAGTCCCCTTGCTGAACCAGCGTTTTTAAATTCCTGTTCGTTGCGGCGATCATACGCACATCGACAGAAATTTCCTCATTCCCTCCAACCCGGGTGATTTTTTTCTCTTCCAGGGCTCTCAAGAGATGGATCTGTGTGTTGGCGTTTATTTCACCAATTTCATCCAAGAACAGAGTGCCTTTATCTGCGGCCTCGAATTTCCCTTTTTTTCTTTCCACGGCTCCTGTAAAAGCCCCCTTTTCATAACCGAACAGTTCACTTTCCAACAGGCTTTCAGAAAGAGCCGCACAACTTGTGGCAATAAAAGGTTTATTGCGGCGCGGACTTTGTTGATGTACGGCCCGGGCGACAACTTCCTTTCCCGTACCGGTTTTACCATAGATGAGGACCGTCGCACTGGATGGGGCAACTGTTTTGATCAACTCAAAGATTTTCAGCATCTTTGAACTTTTTGCAATGATTCCCTCGAAGATGAATTTATCCTCAATCTTCCGCCGCAGTGAGATGTTTTCATCGAGAAGATTCTGGTGCTCCACCATATTTCTGATAAGAAGTTCAACTTTTTCCGGGCAAAAAGGTTTTTCGACATAGTCGTGAGCGCCTTCCCTTGTCGCATCTATGGCTGACTGGATTGAACCATAAGCCGTTATAATGACCGTTGAAATAGAGGGGACGATCTTTTTTGCCTCTCTTATCAATTCGATACCGTCCATTCCCGGCATAACCAGGTCGGCCAGCATAATTTTTATCTTCCTTCGTTTGACTATCTTGAGCGCTTCCTCTCCGGATTCGGCAATGATAACCTTGTAGCCGACATTTTCCAGCCAGTCGCGAAGGGATTCCCTCACGATCTTCTCATCGTCGACAATGAGAATGTTAGGCCTTTGCTTCATCCTTAATCTCCAGAAATATTGAAAAAGTTGTTCCGGCGTTGAGTTCACTACTGACTTCTATCTTTCCTTTATGCCGCTCAATAATACCATGAACAACGGGAAGACCAAGCCCCACACCCTTGCCCCGTTCTTTGGTTGTAAAAAACGGAGTAAACAGTCGGCTCAGATTTTCTTTGGGAATACCCACCCCGGTATCCTTGATATCAATCCTCACAGCATCTTTTTTTGACTCACCGAAAACAGTGCTTTTTGCTATTGACGTCGAGATGGTCAAGCTGCCGCCATGGGGCATCGCTTGAGTCGCATTGAGAATGATGTTTATCAGCACCTGCTGAATCTGGTCAAAGTCCGCAAGAACAAGAGGAAGATTCGGCTTCATCTCTCTTTCCAGCGAAATATGTTCCAGGCTGATTTGATGCTTGACAAGCAGAAGAGCCGCTTCGACAACCTTATTCAGATCGAGAGTCCTTATGGTTGGATCCGACTGCCGTGAGAAATCAAGCAGATTCCTGATAATCCGTGTTGTTCTCTCCAGCTCTTTCTTCATTTTATTGAGCTGGTCTTTGGTATCCTCTCCTTGTATTTTGTTCTGGTCAAATTTCCTGAGGAGAAGTGATGTATAAACCAGAATCCCGGCGAGTGGATTATTCACTTCGTGAGCCACGCTGGCGGCCAACTGACCTAAAGACGCGAGCTTTTCAGATCTGATCAATTCCATCTCCGTTTGCTTGCGCTTCGTGATGTCCTCTCCTGAGCTCAGCGTTCCGATGATGGTTCCGTTTTCATCCGAAAGTATCGTATTGTGCCAAGCGATCATTCTTTCTTCACCGGATTTGGTCAATATCGAATTTTCATGATATTCAACAAATTCATTCTGTCCCACCATCAATCTCTTAAAAACACGTCTGACCTCTTTTTTTATTCGTTCCGGAAGACACAATTCAAACCAGTTTTTGCCAATGATTTCGTTCTCTTCATAGCCCAAAACATCACAGCCCTTTTTATTGATCAGTGTCACAATCCCTTTCTCATTGATGGCGATGATGATAACTCCCGCGATGTTGAGATACTGTTGGGCTCTATTTCTTTCCAAACGAAGCTTCCCCCATAATCCTTTATGTTTCGTCAAATCTCTGAAGCTTTCTATTCCCCCAATGATTTTATTATCGCTTGACCGCAGAGCTGATGTCGTGACATTGACAGGAATTTTTTTTCCTTCTTTATTGGTGATTAAAACTTCGTAATTGTATACCGTTTTCCCAGTTTTAAAACTGTCCGTAAAGGGACAGTGCAAATCACAGATATCGCTCTTCAAAACTTGACAGCATTTCTTATTCAGTGCCTCCTCTCTTTTGAAGCCGGTGATCTCCTCAGCCGCGCGATTAAAAGTGGTGATCTTTAGATCTTTATCGACAGTGAGTATACCCCCTTCCATACTTTCCAGGATATTGATCAAAAATTCTCTTGACAAAACTTCACCCCTTTTCAAATTCATTTCTCCCAAGGTTAGGCGGGGGGTTCGCCTTCGACAACAATTTCCGTGACAACTCTCCTTGTGTAAAGAAGAGGTTTTCCCTCTTCCTCTACCCGTTCAACTTCAAAGCCTTCCGTTTCAAAAGTCTTTTTCGCATCCTGGGCGTCCTTTTCAGACTCATAGGTGATCCCATCCCACATGAATTTTTTTCCGTCTATGATTTTAGATAAATCCGTCATAGAAAACTCCCTCTCTTACATTTTGTAGGGACTGGGTCCCAGTTTTTTGACCTGCTCTGTAAACTCTGTCATTACCTGTGCAAATTTTGGGCCCTCGGACGCCGAAACCCATTCAAGCCGGAACCGCTCCTCTTCAAGGCCAAAGTCCTCGAGCATCAAATTTATGGCCTCCGCTCTTTTTTCTGTCTTTAAATTTCCATCTTCATAATGACAGTCACCGGGATGGCAGCCGCAGATGATGACACCATCCGCCCCTTTTGTCAGGGCATCGATCACCAAATTGGGATGCACCATCCCGGAGCACATCACTCTAATGATTCTGACATTTGGAGGATATTGCAGCCTGGATACACCTGCCAGATCCGCTCCGGTATAGGAACACCAGTTGCAACAAAAACTCACGATCAAAGGATCATATTCATCTTGCATTATCCCACTCCTAAGGCCGCATTGGCCTGCGCCCCAATCTGTTCTAAAGTAAAGCCTCTAATAAAAATTCCTTTTTTCGGACATGTGGCCATGCAGCACCCGCAGCCCTTGCAGGCGGATTCATTGATCTCGACCGTCTTTTTAACGTCACCTTTAAGCATGTATTCGATCAATGTGATCGCCTGGTAGGGACAGGGTTCGATACAATAGGCACAGCCATCGCAGCTTTCGTCGATCACTTCAGAGATTGTGGCCTCAAGCTCGACGCTGTCTTTCGAGAGAACCGTTGCCGCTCTCGAAGCGGTGGCCTGAGCCTGAATGATACTTTCATCTATGGCTTTCGCCGAATGGGCCAGGCCGCACAAATACACACCATCTGTGGCAAAATCAACCGGACGAAGTTTCATATGAGCTTCAAGGAAAAATTTGTCCTTGTTGAGAGGAATCTTTAAAAATTTCCCGAGGTCTTCGTTCCCCTCTTCGGCAACAATCCCTGTGGACAGCACAACCAGATCCGCGGTGAGCTCAATCGGCAAATTCAAGGTTTGGTCAAGCACTTCCACCTTTAATCCGTTTCCGTTTTGAGACACTTCGGGCTTCCGGTCCTTTTCGTATCTCATGAACATAACATGTTTTCGTCTTGCCTCGGTATAAAACTGTTCTCTGAATCCGTACGTCCTCACATCCCGGAAAAGGATGAACACGTTTGTGTCCGGGGACAGTTCTTTAATTTTTAAGGCATTTTTAATGGCTTCCGAACAGCAAATTCTCGAGCAATAGGATCTTTCTTCATCCCGGGATCCGACACACTGAATCATGACGATATTCTTTGGGATTGATGTATTCCCCGGAGTTGACCACTCACCGCCCTGAGCAAGGCGCTCTTCCAGCTCAAGCTGGGTTACGACGTTTTCACTCTGTCCATAGAGGTATTCTGTCGGCTTATAGGGCTGCGCTCCTGTGGCCACAACAACCACTCCATGGTCAAACTCCGTCGAGTTGCCGTTGGTGGAAAGGATGGTCTTAAAGCTCCCGATAGACCCTTCGATACTTTCGATTTTAGCTTGTGTGTACAGATTAATCTTGTCCGATTTTTTGACTAGATCGATCAGTGTAGCCAATTCCTTCTGGGGATCGGCCTGACTCAACAGATAGTGGATGTTTTTCAGGTTTCCTCCCAGTTCCTTGTCCTTCTCCACGAGATGGACATCATACCCCTGGTTGGCCATTTCAATCGCAGAGGCCATACCGGACACTCCACCGCCGATGACCATCGCGGATTTTACGACGGGAATACGCCTTTTTTGGAGAGGCTTCAGCAGTCGGGATTTGGCTACGGCCATCCGTACCAAATCATTGGATTTTTTCGTCGCCTTTTCAGGTTCATTCATGTGCACCCAGGAGCACTGGTCCCTGATATTGGCCATTTCAAAGAGATAGGGATTCAGACCGGCTTCACGGATAGTGTTTCTGAACAGCGGTTCATGCGTCCTTGGTGTGCAGGAGGCCACAACCACACGATTGAGTTGGTGCTCTTTGATGAGATCCTTAATCAATTCCTGTGTATCATTGGAACAGGTATAGAGATTGTTGTCCGCATAGACAACATTGGGCAGTGTCTTGGCGTATTCGACCACACTGGGAACATTGACAACTCCGGCAATATTGGTTCCGCAGTGGCATACAAAGACACCAATTCTCGGCTCCTGACCCGAGATGTCAATTTCAGGAGGAAATTCTTTTTTCTCAAGAAGGCTGCCTTTTTCATCTTTGAGGAGAGAAAGGACTTTGGAGGATGCCCCCGACGCCTGCATAATCGTCTCCGGAATATCCTTTGGTTCTGTAAAGGGTCCGGCGACATAAACTCCCTCTCGTGTCGATTCCACGGGATTAAAGGGAGAGGTCAAACAGAAATTGTATTCATTGAGCTCCAGGCCATATTTTTTAGCGATGTCCTGGGCAGATTTGGGAGGGAGGATACCGACGGAGAGCACAACCAAATCATACTCCTGAGACACCTTCTTGTCCTCTTCATCCAGGTACTGGACTATAAGGTTTTGAGTTTCAGGCACCTCCTCGATCTTCGGGGGGCGGCACCGTATGTAGTTGACACCAAGCTCTTTCCCTTTCTCGTAATACTCGTCAAATCCCTTTCCATATGCGCGCATGTCCATAAAAAAGATGTCACATTCCAGATCATGTTCCGCATGCTCTTTTGCGATGATGGCCTCTTTAGTGGCATACATGCAGCAGACCGAAGAACAGTAATCCCGGTCACAGTCGCGTGAGCCGACACATTGGATAAAACCTATTCTTTTAGGCTCGGTTTCGTCACTAGGCCTTAAAACATGGCCAAGATAAGGGCCTGTGGCCGAAAGAATCCTTTCAAATTCAATCGATGTCACAACATTGGGATAAACACCGTATCCCAGGTCTTCCTTTTCTTTGGGATCAAACAGATCAAACCCAGGAGACAAAATGACAGCCCCAACATTTAAATCCAGCACTTTTTCTTTCTGCTCGAGATCGATGGCGTCGGCTTCACAGTACTCCTTGCAGATCTCGCACACATCCTTAAGTTTATGGGCACAGTAGCGTTCATCGATGGTCGCCTTGTTGGGGATAGCCTGGGGATAGGAGATGTAGGCCGCTGACCTCTGGATCAACCTTTCATTGTACTCATCAAGGATGGGAATGGGTGTGTTCTTGCTGATTTTTTCGAGTTTGATTCTCCCTGTTGGACAGATATGGGCGCAGGCCCCACATGTCTGGCATATATCGGAGAGAGCATCAAAGGGTGGGCCCACGATCCTCTTGGATCCGCGGTTAGAAAAATTGACGGCGCTGATACCCATTCTCTCTTGACAGACTCTCACGCACAACCCGCAGAGAATACAGTCATCATCTTTCTTCTTAATCCGGGTTTCTTTGACTCCAAGTTCTTCGGCGATATCTAGAATGGCCTTCGATTCTGGACATCGGGCCATTAAAAGCTCAATTATAACCTTACGTGTTTTGACGACTTCCTCTGTATCCATCTGGACCTTC
>SDBS01001060.1_pt1 | contig 27824 bp, 17 predicted proteins | sample 2277091 | NCBI WGS metagenome assembly SDBS01 (sample SAMN10404972, study PRJNA504765) | marine sediment metagenome | isolation source: marine sediment core GS10_PC15, 163 cmbsf | place: Arctic Ocean: Southern Knipovich Ridge | collected 2010
ATGCTGTAGAGTGTGAAGCCTTTTGGGCTAAAGACCTTCTCATTGACCTTGCAGGATGGGATACAGGTAAAACAGGCACTACACACGCGGAACTTGATGTCCACTTCAATTTGTCCTGGTGGGAAGAGGATTTTTGGTTTAGTCGCGGTCGGGATAATGTGTTGAAAGCTAAAGTAGAGATTGAGTGGGGTCTTGTTGATGAGGATGACAATTTCGGTGAGACAGGTTCATACGAGCGTGTTCTTGATTTAGTTAAATTGGGGAATGACCGGTATGACAATCATGACGAATGGTATGGTTTAAGGGATAACATTAAGATTCCATTCAATTTTGAATTCGCCGAAGTGGTTAGGTTTGGAGTTAGGACCCAGATAGAGATTTATACATGGAATGACTATACAATAGGCTGGGATGTTTCTCAAGATCTTGGTCCAAAACCTTCATTTGGTGCTCAAGCCAACCTCCTCAGCACCGTTGAATGGGGCGGTATTACGCACATCACAGATGGGTTCGGCAACGTTTTTACCGACTTCACGGTCACCAGTAACGATGGCCTCGATTGGTCGCAGCCGGTAGAAGCGCCTGATCCACCAATTGAATTCCTCGTGACCAGATGTGCTGTCAAGGCCGGTAAACGTGCCAATACGGACAAGATAAGTATTTCCGGCACGATGGGTGTTAATGAAGCTGACCTTCTTAACGCAAACCAGGTAACTATCGTCATCGAGTCAGAAGCTGACGATTACGAAGTCTGTAATGAGTCCATAACAATTGACCATGCCAAGGTCAAGAAAGGTAAATATACTCATAAGAGCAAGACGGGCTTTTCATTAAAGCTCGATACCAAGAAGGGCAAATTCACCTTGCAGGGTAAGAACATAAACCTTACCGGCTTAGGTTCCCCATTGACTGTGGAAATTGAGATCGGTGATTACTCTGGCATAGGCTCTGCCGGCGAGGGTGTGGTCAACGGCAAAAAACCCATCCCCATACAGCTTATGAGCGGCTATAAGGACACATTGCCGCCACTATCGAAGATAAAAACCAAGAAGGGCAAGAAGCCTTCCACCGACTCTTTCTCAGTTAAGGGAGGTTTCTCACTCAAGGATGAACCAAGTCCAATCACCTCCATGACATTCGCCCTTGGACAACAGCATTTCAATATCACAGATGCCGCGGGTGCATTTACTTACAAGAAAGATAAGAAGACCTCTAAGATAAAGGCCGTAGCCTACAAGACTGATAAAGGAGTAACCCCGCAGATCAAAGCCAAGTTTGATTTTATAAAATGCAGTTACAGCGTATCGATAAAGAAGACCGAGTTGGATACAACCTCCGGCCAGAGCACCTTTGGCGTGCTAATTGACATGAGCCTCTCCGACTCGGATTATAATGAAAGCGTGGAGGTTGATTTGGATTAGATGGCAATATTTTTGTGTTTTTACGCGCAAGATGCGGCCCTGTTTGCTGTATCCTCTGTAGTTCGTAATTGTTATGTTAAGGTTTCAGAGAATTTGGTTATCGAAAGGAGAAAAGAAATGAGAAAGTTAGTTTTATTTATGTTGTTGGTTATGGTTTGCTTGGTGGTGGTTCCATTATCAGGCGCGCAGGCTGCTAATTCAGTTACGATTAAGAAATGCAAGGTCAAGGCCGGCAAGGTACCCGGACTGGATAGCATTAGTTTTTCGGGTATACTGCAAGGTCTTACCGTCAACGACCTTGAAGATGCTGCAATTGGAGGACATATTTTCGTAACGGTCAATTCCGCTGATATGCCACAGCCGCCCTATATTGCTACGTTCAACGTTCCGGAGGGCAGTGTCAAGAAAGGCAAATATTCTTCCCCAAAGCCAAAGATCAAGGTGGGCAAGACGGACCCCAAGGAATCCCTCAAGATTGATGGTAATAAGAGGACTTTGAAGTTTTCGGCCAAGAACGTTAATCTTACCGGCCTGAATAGCCCGATGTCGGTAACGGTTGAGATAGGCAATTATGTTGCCCAGGTTGACCTTGGTGAGACAATAATTAATGGCAAAAAGCCGATTCCCCTACAGTTTATGATGGGGGTTAAAAACACACTTCGGGTTGACAAGGTGAAGGTCAAGTTCGGCAAAAAGGGCGATTCACTTTCGGTCAAAGGCGCCTTTACGACGGTCGCGGGTACAAGCTATAGCAAGAACATGCCGGTAGTGGTGACGTTGGGGAGTCAAGACTGGACGATTGACGGTGGCCGGTTCAGCCGCAAGAAATACGCGGAGATTTGCAAAAAGGCTGCAGCAACCGAGGGCGGTAGTGCCAGCATCAAAATTGACTTTGCCAAGTGCACGTTTGTACTCAAGATACAGAATACCATTATCAGCGACTACGGGCAGGCTGATTTCGGCATAGACGTTTTCGGCAGCAGCATCGTTAGTGTGGGGGTGGTGGATTTGGGACCGGAACGACCGAAAGACACGTATTCGCTTGAAGAGCTGCGCGGGTATGACAGGTTGGGAGCATACTGGAATTACAGTTCCACTTACTCGGTCAAAGGCAGTGAAGGCCTTTCGGACAGTGGAGTGGCCGCCGCGCGTGTGAGTGTTGAGAGCAGGTACGGCAATATCAACGGTTATTCCTGCACGATAGTTCACTACGACGGCGAGGGAGAATCGGAAACTGATTATTGGTATACCAGGCCCACCGGGACGTATCTTGGCAAGTGGATCGGGGTGAACGATCTTGTTGAGTGGGAGGTTAATATTACCAGCGGACTGCAGGTTGCGCCGCCGGAATTGAGGGTCGGTCAATCATATACGGCGACGGGTACGCATACGAATGGCAGTATGACCGTCTGGCATCCCGAAGCAAGAATAAGCATCACCAATCTCAGCGGAAGCGGCAAGTCAACGTGTAAGTTTGTTCGCCATGAACAGGTAAGGGTTCTGGGGACTACCTACAATGCGGTCAAGGTCGAGCAAACCTATGTTGTGGACGGTTCCGCGAACGTTAAGATTGCTGTCTATGGTGGTGAGACCATTTACACCACCGGCACAGCGTCTTTGACGATTAAAAAGACCTGGTTGGGTGTGCCCGGGATTGGAATAGTCAAGTCCCAGAATTCTTTAAGTGTGAAGCTAAGCGCCAAGGGCGAAGGCAAGTTGTCGCTGACGGTTAAAGAAACCGATGTATTAACATCGCATAATTAGGATAGAAAAGGTAATGACTACGCAGAGGGGTCCTTTCGGGGCACCTCTGCGTTTGGATTTTTGGACTGTCAGTTATGCCGCGATAAGCACCGGATTTATTTGGCGATCAAGGTCGCCAATATAAGTGTATTGACATGCTGGAGCAATTAGTGTAGAAAGGGCAACGACCATGCAGAGGTGGTTATTGAGTCAGTTTGCGTAAGCTGACATGATTGCTTTACAATGTGACTGGAAATGGAAAGGGAAAAGGAATGAAAAACAGATCCGGCTTATTTACATTGTGGGTTATCTTTGTTCTGGCGGCAGGTCCATTGTTGAGTGCGCAGGCCGCAGATATTCAGAAATGCACTGCAAAGGCGGGCAAAAGCAGGAAGAGCGAACCATTTCGGGGCCTGACGGGATTCATTGCACGAGACAGCATCAGTTTTTCCGGTTTGCTTAATGCTGCTGCCGGCGATCTTGACAATGCCGATGAGATTGTGGTAACGATTGATTCAGAGTACATGTCGCAACCGTTGCCGTTTGCTTTTCCGATTAATGGCAGTACTTTCAAGAAAGGCAAATACAGTTACACTTCTCCAAAGGTTAAAGGAGACAAGAACGCGCCTAAGACCTCTTTCAAGTTTGATCCCAGGAAGGACAAATGTACGTTTGCGGTGAAGAATGTGGACTTGACCGGCTTGTCCTGTCCCATGACCGTAGAGATTCAAATCGGCGATTATGTCAGCGAGGTTGAGCTTGATGAGGACATCGTCAACGGTAATAAGCCGATTCCCATACAGTTTATGATGGGAGTCGTAGACATCCTCGTAGTTGACGAGATCAAACCCAAGTTCGGAAAGACTGCCTCCGGCGATTCGTTCTCCATTAAGGGGGGGTTCGCAACGGCTTCGCCGGTGGACATCCTGTCGCCTCTGCGTGTCACTTTGGGCAGCAATTCCTGGACGATTCCGGGCATGAAATTCATTTCTCCGAACCTGTTCTGCAAGAGAACCAAGGCCTATCAGGGGGGTTACGTCACTGCTAAATTTGATTTTTCCAAGTGCATTTTCAAAATAACTATTAGCAAAATCTTCATTGAGGACCACGGCAAAGTCAGTTTTGATGTGGCAGGCTCTTTTCTGGGTCCACTTGTCAGTTTGGAAAAGATTGATTTGGGCCCCAAGCGTGCGTACGGTCTTGAAGAACTGCGCCTGTACGATCTCCCCAAAGACTGGGAGTATCAATCCACTTATGCCGTGAAAGGCACTGCCGGCTCCTACAAGGACGTGAAGCCAGCCACTGTTTCGACCGGTAGCGCGTCAGGCTACTACTGGAGCACTTATACTGCTCCAGGAGAGTGGGAAAGCCTGTCCTGGTATACCGGCGCCGCCGGCAGAATCTATGTGTCCGCGTGGGACGGAAGAAATGATATATTCGATTTTGAATTTGACACCAACTTGCAGGTGGCTCCGCCGCTCTTAAGGTTGGGTCAGTTATTTCAGAAAGAAGGCACATTTACCGGTTCGCTGGAGGTTTATGTGGAGGACGCGGAAGTAGACATATCTCATCTTCACGGTACGATCAAGTCAACGTGCAAGTTGATCCGTCATGAAAAAGTCACCACACCGAAAGGCACATTCAATGCGGTCAGAGTCGAACAGACCTGTGTTCTCAACGGGGCAATGTCCGTTTACGTTTTTGACTATTATAAGGGTGATCTTTATGCCAACGGAAAAGTTTTGATCAAGATCAAGGATATATGGTGGGGAGTGCCGGGTATCGGGATAGTCAAGGCCAAAACGAGTATGTCTATGAAGGTAATCGCCAAGGGCGCAATCAGTGAGTCCATCAAGATAACCAATACCGATGTGTTGACAGGTCGCGACAATTAGGATGGAAAGTGCAACGGCTGTGCAGGGTGAATATAGCAACAGAAACTTAATGAAAGGATGTTCAGGATGAACTCAATAAGAAAGCTCTTGCCCCATGATTTCATTGCTTGCTGCATTGTTTTGTCTTTGTGTTTTGCAGGCGGCGGCTGCTCATCGAAAGACGACAAGGCCCAGATAGAGGAGCAAGAGGCACTGGTTAAATCGTTGCAGGAAGAAGCCCTGAAGCTGGGAGCTGAAAATGATCGGCTTCAACAGTCTCTGGCCCGGGTGCTCGAAGAAAAAAAGCAGGCTGAACTAAAGGCAGCCAACGAAGAAGTAAGACAACCGGGGGATCCAAATGATTTGTTGAAGAAGGTTCTGGCTAGAATAGTCGGGAGAAATGAATTTGCAGCCGGCTCCGAATCGCCCAGTGAAGAGTTGGATCGCCTCAAGGAGGAAAACAACAGTTTGAGAAAGCTGCTGGTAAAAGCAACCGAGATGTTAGAGGCACAAACCGGATCTAAGCTGCATGAGCAGGAGAATGAACGCCTGAAGCAGGAAAATGCCGAGTTAACCAAAGCTCTGGCTGAAGCAACCGCCGGTATGAAGGAACAAACGTCTCTCCAAGCGGCACAGGACGCTGCAATGGAAAGCAGAAAGCGAGTTGAAGCGCAGGTCGAAGCTGTTATTGCCCAACTTGGTTCACGTATCGGTACGGCAAGAAAGATGGAGTTACTGGAGTCACTCACTGAATTATCCTACGACCAGGACCCGTATGTGATTGATGTCGTTGAAAAAGCCCTGGGCGATCCGGATCCGGAAATAGGGCGTGCCGCGATACTACTCCTGGAAGATTATTCGACTGCCGAAATCCTTCCTGTAATAAGTCAGGCCCTGCAATCCAGGGATGAGCAAACTCGTCTCGATGCACTGACACCTCTGGCTGGCATCAATGACCTGCAGGTTGCCGACGTGCTTGGTATCGCCCTGAATGACAAGTCTGAAGATGTAAGGTCTGCCGCCCTTGAAATAGCCGGTGATCATGAGGATGACATCCAGCTCAGTGTTTTGAGAGACGCCGTCGGTTCGCCGCATTATGATGTAAAAAGCGAGGCTGTCTCCCTGCTGGAATTCAGAGGCGACCATGGTGTGGTTGACATCATTATTGACGGTCTCCTGGACAACAATGCGGAGTTTCGGGAGGAGGTCAACTCGGCCCTGGATTTTCTGATTGACAACCAATTCACAAATTATGAAGCCGCCCGCACCTGGTGGGACGAGAACAAAGACAATTATGACGAAGATCTGTTTGTGATAGAAGCCGACGACGATAGCAAAAGCAATGAGTAAGAAAATTCCTCTGATAGTAACGGCAAGGAGGCGCTTACACGAAAGGAGCGGGATAAATCGATTGTAAAGGCGCACATGTTTCCAGGGCATCTTTGATTGTAGGGGTCACAGTTTTTCTAATCGGAAATGTGTTCGCTGCTCCGCACAAGGGCGACATATTCAGGCTTAAGCAGCCGGATGGAAGCTATGTTGCGGTTAAGGTTTGGGGCGACGAGTTCTACCAGAGGGTCGAAAGCCTTGACGGCTACACTCTTGTTCGCAACAGCAAAACCGGCTGGATCTGCTATGCCGAGTTGTCCAAGGGCAAATCCGATTTTGTCGCCACAGACGTGGTCTACAGGGGGCGGGCTGCCGCCAATACGAGTCTTTTGAAATCCGGAGGGATCGGCTGGAGATTTCAAAAAGGCCTGAGGTTGGACAAGGAGTCTGTCAGGAGAAAAGCAGCCATGGCACGAGAGGCGCTTCGCGTACGCATCGAAGAGCCGCCCGCTCCGGCAGTACCAGTACCACCTGCAAAAAGTTTGTCGGCTCACGCTGCGGCGACCAGTTCAAAGTCGATTGTGGGACTGACCCTGTTGATTGACTTTCCGAATGTGCCCGCCGATGTAAATAGAGTTGATATCGACAATTTCCTGAACCAGCGCGGTTACGACGGTAATGGTAATAACGGCTCGGTGCGGGATTATTTCTACGATGTATCGAACGGGCAGGTCGACTATACAAACCATACTATCGAGTATTATACGGCTAAGAAGAATAAATCCTATTATACCAACCCAAAGGCCCGGCACGGCAGCCGGGCGGAAAAGCTGATACGTGAAGCCCTCAACGCACTGGAGGAGAGAGGTTTTGACTTCAGTGTTCTGACAACAAACACCTATGGAAGGGTTCTGGGGGTCAATGCCTTATATGCCGGTGAAGTTGACAACGGTTGGTCAAAAGGTCTCTGGCCCCACTGCGGGTGGTTTCGCAAGAAATTTCGTGCAGATGGAGTCTATGCGCAAAGGTATCAGATAACGAATATCGGCACTATGGATCCCAATACCGATAGTCCTTTGCAGTTGCGCACTTTCTGTCACGAGAACGGGCACATGCTTTTTTTCTGGCCTGATTTATACGATTACGGCTGGCAGTCGGGTGGAGCGGGCGATTACTGTCTGATGGCCTGGGGCGGATCAGACACCAATCCCGTGCCCCCCAATCCGTACTTTGCCGGCGCGCAAGGATGGGTCAATACTTATCAAATGAACCACGATTCTATCAGTAGTGAGTATTTTCACGAGGCGAACTCATTTGCTGCTCATCGATTCTCGAATCTTCAGAATTTAAATGAATACTTCCTCATCGAGAGCCGTTTGAAAACAGGGCGCAACGCGAGTCTCCCTGATGAAGGTCTGTTAATCTGGCACATTGACAGGTATGGCAGGAACAATTACGAGCAGATGAAACCATCACGGCATTATCAGGTCTCGGTGGAACAGGCAGACGGGATGTTCGATTTGGAAAATCGCTTTTCTGGCGGCGACCCCAACGATTTGTTTCATGCAGACGGCAATGATTCGTTTGGCGGTCATACTCAACCGAATTCCAGATGGTGGAGTGGCCGGGAGTCGGGACTTGCGGTAACGAATATAAGCGCTGTCGGCTCGACAATGAGCTTTTCTGCACTCAAAACCATGGTAACACGGAAATGTCAAGTCAAGGCCGGCAAGAGCAGGAAAAGGGAGCCTGTACGTGGATTGGAGGGATTCGTGGGGCGAGACAGGATTAGTCTGTTAGGCTTGATCAGTGCTGCCGGAGGCGATCTTGCCGGGGCGGCCGAGATACATATTGCAATCACCTCTGTCAGCGATGGGCACGTAGTTTTTGACGAATCTTTGACCATCGACCATACCAGGCTCAAGAAAGGCAAGTACCGCCACAGGGACAAGCAGGCGGGAATATCGTTCAAGCTTGACACGAAAACGAAAAAGGGGACGTATTCCTTGCAGGCCAGGAATGCCGATCTGACAGGACTGGCTTGCCCGTTTCGGGTGGAGATAGAAGTAGGTGATTACTATGGCATGAGCCTGGTAGATGAACCGGTAGTCAACGGCAAGAAGCCCATTCCCATACGGCTCGTGAGCGGCCATGCAGCAACACCGCTATCGGCAACGGCGTTACAGGAAATCCGAGCTAAAGGCAGTTGGAAATATCAGAACGGACGGTGACTTTGCTGAAATCAGGAAAGGGAAAGTAAAATGTCTAACAAGAAAAGATTAAACGTTTTGGTGACACGTTTGCTGTTGTTGGCGAGCGTTTTTGTGGTCTCAAGAGGAATGGGCGCAGTTATTTATGTTGATGGAAATGCTCCCGGGACAAACAATGGCTCATCCTGGACCGATGCATTTCATCATCTTCAGGACGCTCTGGCTGATGCTATGAACGGCGACGAAATTTGGGTTGCAGAGGGCACGTATAGGCCGGATGAAAGCCGGGCAAATCCAGATGGCACGGGCTCGCGAGATGCCACCTTTAAACTGGGAGAATCATTTAATCCAGACAAAAAGAACCTTGTCCTCAAAGGCGGCTACGCGGGCTTCGGTGAACCGGCCCCGGATGCTCGCGACGTGGAATCGTATGTAACAGTCCTCAGCGGGGACCTTGAAATGAATGATGCCAATGTGAGTGACCCGTGCGACCTGCCCGATGAACCCACTCGAGTCGATAACAGCATGCACATTTTGAATGGGGCATATTCCGGCGAGCCGGTCCTCGATGGATTCACAATCACAGGAGGACGAGGCAACTACGGAGGAGGAATCTATATCTCTCAAGACGGCTCCCTGACGGTTAAAGATTGCACTTTCACGGCGAACAGTGCAAACAGCTTTGGAGGTGCCATATATAGCGGTGGGTACAACGCATTTATCGACGCCGCGGCGTATTTGACCATAATGGACTGCAGATTTCATGGGAACTTCGCAGGTTGGGATGGGGGGGCCATCGAGTTACACGGTGGCGTTTGCGTCCTGTCCGGCTGTGAATTCCAAGCCAATAAATGTGCCCAGACTGGGGGGGCAGCCTTTTTATGGTGCAACAGTGTCATAGTTGCCGATTGTGTTTTCCACGAGAACGCTACACTTGATGACCCTCTTAACGCAAACAACGGTGGTGCCCTCCACCTTACTGTCGATAATCTTGAGGTAAGAAACTCTGCTTTTACCCACAATTATGCTGAAAATTATGGTGGCGCAGTCAATTGGGGCGGAGGCATCGATGGGACTTCAATATTCGAGAATTGCATATTCCGCGAAAACCGCGGTGGAGGCGGTGGGGCTGCAAGCCTTGGGCCAGGAGCTACAACACTAAACAACTGCTCCTTTATTGACAATGACGGAAGTGGAAGTGTGGGTGGGGCGTTAGATAATAGCAACGGGTCTTTGACTATAGCCGAATGCAACTTCACTGGGAACATCACAGACCAGTCCGGTGGTGCGATCTTCCACCGGACGGGCGATCTAAGCGTAACTGACTGTAGTTTTAGGAATAATTCCTCGGGCAACGCAGGGGGGGCCATTAGGCACAAATGGGGCCGGCTTGCGATGGAAGATTCTTCATTCATAGGAAACAGAGCGGGACGCTCGGGTGGGGGAGCAGTCCATTGCTTAATGTCCGATATAACCGCAAGCCGCTGCCATTTCTCAGGCAACGTGACGGCATATTTAGGAGGGGCGGTCCGTGCCGAGAGCTGCGGAGAGGTGATCCTGAGAAACTGCATTCTCTCTGGAAACTCGGCTTACCAGGGCGGCGGAATGATGCTTGAATATAGTGGGCCTGTCACTCTGACCAACTGCACCTTTGCGAACAACTCGGCGGTCCCAGACGGTGGTGGGCTGCGCGGCCGTAACAGCAACTCAACGATGACCAACTGCATCTTTTGGGGCAACTCGGCAAGCTACGGCCCTCAGATTGTCCTGACAGCCTCAAACAGCGCCGTTAGCTACAGCGACGTCCAGGGCGGTGAGGCAGCAGTATTAGGCGACACAATCAATTGGGGAAGCGGTAATAGTGATGCTGATCCACTTTTCGTGAACCCCGGATATTGGGACTCCAATAGCACACCTGGAGATGATAGCGATGATTTCTGGGTTGCTGGTGATTACCGCCTGCTGTCAGGTTCTCCCTGTATCGATGCTGCTGACGGAGATGTGGCGACAGAAACAGATATTCTAAATAATACTCGTCACGATGATCCAGGTACTGGTAACACAGGCACCGGCAACCCGAAATATGTTGACATTGGATCCTATGAATTCCAAGGTACGAACCCCCCAGCACCCGTGACTGTCCCCAATGCAGTCGGCCTTTCGCAAGCCAGCGCCCAGTCAGCTATGACGGCAGCCGGTCTTGTTGTTGGCAATGTTACAACTGCTTACAGTAACACTGTGGCGGCAGGCAATGTAATCAGCCAGAGTCCTGCAGGCGGCAGTTCAGTGGTAATAGGCTCAGCAGTGGATTTGGTGATATCGGATGGTCCCCCGCCCCCGGCTATTCTGCTCGCCAAATGCAAAGTCAAGGCCGGTAAGACAGCGGGCAAAGACAGCATCAGCTTTACCGGGACAATGGATATTACGAAAGATGAGCTTGCCAATGCGGGCGAGATATATATTGCCATTGTGTCCGATGTCGATGGTTTTGTAGTCTACAGTAACGACAATGATCCTTTAATCATTAATCAGGCCAAAGTCAAAAAAGGCAAGTACAGCCACAGGGACAAGCAGAAGGGCATTTCGTTTAAGATTGATACGAAAAAGGGCAAGTTCGCTTTGAAGATCAAAAACGCCAACCTGACCGGCTTAGGTTCGCCGTTGAGTCTGGAGATTGTGATTGGCAGTTACTATGGCGCAGGCTCGGCCGATGAGAGCAAAGTCAACGGCCCGAAGAAGTCCATCCCCATACAGCTTATGAGCGGTTATAAGGACACATTGCCGCCACCACTGAAGATAAAAGCCAAGAATGGGAAAAAGGAGTTCACTGACTCGCTGGCAGTTAAGGGAGGTTTCTCACTCAAGGATGAACCAAGTCCAATCACCTCCGTGACATTATCCCTTGGAAATCAGCCTTTCGATATCACGGATGACGCGGGTACATTTACTTACAAGAGAGATAAGAAGACCTCTAAGATAAAGACTATAGCCTACAAGACTGATAAAGGGGTAATGCCGCAGATCAAAGCCAAGTTTGATTTTATAAAATGCAGTTACAGCGTATCGATCAAGAAGGCCGAGTTGGATACAACCTCCGGCCAGACTACCTTTGGCGTGCTGATTGACATGAGCCTCTCCGACTCAGACTATAATGAAAGCGTGCCGGTTCATTTGAATTGATCTGTTTTGGTCGACTGCCGGCGCCAGTTTGGGCAAAACCAGCGCCATACTGTTGGCAAGATGATTGAATCCAGGGATGAATGTCAGATCGTACCAGATGTGCTCCTTTAACGTGTGTACTGCGCTTATTTTAGCCGCTTTGGGATAGTCGGCCGTTAGTGATCTCCTGAGGTCTCATCACTATCGAGATATCACTTCCTATACGGCGGACGTGACATCCACAATACCGTGTTTTCAAGCGTCCATAATTGACCCATTTTGCATGTCCCTTGACAAAGAAATGAGGGAATTGTCTTGAATAACAAAGAAGAATCAGTATAATGACCGAGGCAAAGAGACTTAGGAACAGCATGTTTTGCGACGGCCTATGGTGAAGAAAGACAGGATAACGGTAGCATGGGTTTGCTTGAGTTACAGCGGCAAGAAACCACCAATGGCCGGCCTTTTGTTCGGGCTGGACTCGGAAAGATACCGAAAAATCTGCATTTACCTGAAAAAGACCAGCGATGCCCCCAACTGTGTTGAAGAATACGGATGTAAGCCTTTCTACATTTCACGAAAGAAACGTTTTCGCATTTTCAACCTTGCGGCGATCTGGAAACTGTCAAGAGTGCTGCGTCGCGAGCAAGTCGACATCCTGCACTGTTTTCGACATCAGGCCGTTGTATATGGAACCTTTGCTGCCATGATCGCAAAGACGCCTATAATCCTTTCTCATGTGCTTGGTCTGAACCGGAGCAAGAAGGCCCGGCGGAGGTTCATAAATCGGATTGTCCTGAGACGGGTAAGTAAGATTCTCGCGGTTGGCGAGGCAGTCAGGGACGATGTTCTAAAGTGTAACGCAGTTGTCCGGCCTGATCAGGTTATCAGTTTGAACAACTCGATAGACTATGACAAGTATGCAGAAGTCCCGCTGACCAAGGAGCAAATAAGAAAAGAACTGGGCCTGGATATGGATTCATTTGTCGTGGGCACGGTCGGCCGTCTGGCGCCGACCAAGGGACAGTCATGTTTAATTCGAGCTTTTGCAGAGGTCAAGAAGAGCATGCCAGCCAGCGAATTAGTCATAGTCGGAGACGGCTCACTAAAAGAGGCATTGTGCCGCGAAGCCGGGCGGGCAGGTCTGGAGAAACATGTTCACTTCCTTGGTTTCAGGCCGGATGTCGAGAGAATCCTGAAGGCGATGGATGTTTTTGTCATGCCTTCTGTTGCCGAGGGGATGCCCGGGGCACTTCTGGAGGCAATGGCGGCAGGTTTACCCTGTATCGCAACCAGTGTCGGAGGGATCCCTGAGGTTCTTGGCCATGGCCGATTTGGCGCATTAGTGCCGCCGGAGAACGAAAATGCGCTTGCGGAATCCATGAAGAAGGCAGCGGAAACAATTGAAACATCTTTTTCGAATATGCGAAAAGAGGCGAAGCGAAGGGTTTTAGAGGAATATTCGAATGATGTCAATACGCCAAGGCTTGAAAATATTTATGAGACGGAATATAAAGCAGTCAGCCAGGGTAATTGAAGGTTTTACTTATGCCAAAAGTTAGTGTTATTATCCCAACGTTCAATGGAAGCCGCTTTATCAAGAAAACAATCTATAGTGTCCTGCGGCAAACGCTTAATGATCTTGAAGTTATTGTAGTTGATGATGGCTCCACTGATGAGACACAAAATTTACTCAAGGGGATTGTTGACAAAAGGATGAAGTGCTTTTCAAAAGCCAACGGCGGCGTTTCGAGTGCACGCAATTATGGTTTGTCTAAAGCGAGAGGCGAGTATATAGCGTTTCTGGACCACGATGATCTGTGGCCTGACAGATATCTTGAAGTTTTGGTAGCTGCGTTGGAAAAAGAAAGGGAATATGGTCTGGCATATAGCCCAATCACGTTAATGCCCTCCGACGGGGCGCAAAACAAATCCTACAAGACTCTTGAAGGCAAATCCGGCTGGCTGACTGTGGAGCTATTCAAAAAAGGATTTGTCTGGACTTCGGCTGCAGTAATGCGAAAGAGTGTGCTCCATGGCATCAGATACGATGAACAACTAAGACTATCCTATGAGGATGCTGATTTTTTCTTGAGGCTATCTGCATCAACTCCTTTTTTATTTGTAAGTGATATAAAAGGGATCCGCAGAAGACATAATGACAATCTGTCTGTAAAGGCAGGAATACTTCCCACGAGAATACTGGTCCTCGAAAGATTTTATTACATGCTGGGTGGCGCTAAGGTAATCCCACACACAGTCGCCAAACGCAAGATTAGCCATGCCTGCCGGAAGGTAGCGGAGGCAAAACGCCTTGAGGGATCTCGTTGCGCGGCGTTATGTTTATATAAGCGTGCGATTAGATACTGGCCATTTGATTTAAGACTCTATTTAGGTTTGGCGGGCTCGTTGCTCTTGAACAAAAAGAGTGATCCCAACGCTAACTGGAGAATCCCACAGCCTCTGGATACAATGACAACCGATCAGACGAATCGGTTGTCAGGAGAACAAAATGAACATTATACTTCTGGTTTGTGATGCTCTAAGGGCCACAAGCCTTGGTTGCTATGGCAGCGAAAAGGGTTTGTCTCCCCAAATCGACACAATTGCCAAAAACGGCATGCGATTTACAAATACATTTGCAACCACCAATGCGACAGACTCATCGTTCACCACCATCTTCACAGCCAGGTATCCAATGTCTCACGGCATACTTAATCATGCAAGTAAGATCACGTCAAAAGAGAGAAGCTATACGACAAGTCTGACTCTTCTTGCCGAAATACTTCGAAACAATGGTCTTACTACAATCGGAATAGACTGGCTTGGAAAATGGCATAAAAGAGGTTTTGATCATTACGGGAACATAGCAGAGCATGTGCATGGGTGTGCGAAAGTACATTTTTCCGAAAAAGCTGAAAAATTGAATTCAGAAAAGCACAAAAGTAGATCGAGTAAACACCGCCGTTCCCGTCGCAGAGGTTTATTTCCCAAAATATCATCACCTCTTAGCCACTACAACTGGTATTACTTCTTGCCAAAATCAGCCAGAAAACGCCTGAGGGAGTTCTACTATTCTGCTGAGACAAAACGTAAATCCGGTCCCTCCAAGATGATAAAGAGCCCAATATTCTCCGATTCTGCCGCATTGACCGACCTTGCGATTAAATATATACGCAAATCAGCAAACAAACAGACCTTCTTCTTATTTGTTCACTATTGGGACAACCATATTCCCTACACTGCCCCAAAATCACTTGTCAAGCGTTGCCTGCATAACTTCACTTATCCACAAACAAAGATCGACTCTCTTCTTGACGAATGGCAAGGTACGACAACAGGGCATATAATCGAGAGGGCTATCCGTGGAAAAAACTCCGGCACAATCGCAAAGACATTAGCCTATTACGATAGTTCCGTCATCTATGTTGACTCACATATTGGCAGGATATATCAATGCATTTCTGAAAATGATATTCTTGAAGACACGCTCTTTATCATCACCTCTGACCATGGAGAGAGCCTTCTGGAGCATGGTATCTTTTTTGATCACCATGGTTTGTATGATCAACAATTAAGGGTTCCACTTATAATAAGTAACCCAGGAACATTTCCCGGAACTGTTTACGATGAATTTGTACAACATTTCGACATCCTGCCAACAATATTGGATTTCCTCGGTTGCGATAGCGACCTGTGTTTTGACGGCGAAAGCTTATTGAACCTTGCTAAAGGGAAAAGCTGGGATCGAAAATTCGTCTATGCCGAAGAGGCCAATGCTCAAAGAAAAAGGATGATCCGTGACAAGGATTACAAATACATAGCAGCTCTCAATGACCAACCGTGCTCTTATTGCAAAAAATATCATTTCAGAGGTGATGAATTTTATGACCTCCAAAAAGACCCGCAAGAGAAAAACAACATAATAGATAATGTCAAATCTTTGCGATATAAGGAAAAACTGGACGCATATATACGCAGTCTTCGAAAACCCATTGTTGGTGAACATGTATCGTTCGAAGATGAACGGAAGATAAATGAGAAATTAAAGGCCTTGGGATATCTTTGACGTCTTTCATTTTCGTAATGGTGTTTTAGCAAAATCGAACAGTAGGAGACCTCCTTGAAGATATTCCTGTTTGCACCTTCGTTCCTGCCGTGATTGGATGGCATGTCCAAAGATCAAACGTCGGAAGCCGCCTCAAATGCTAAGAATAAAGTTTTCCGGGGCCAGGCACACTGCAGTAAAAGTAAGACTTGAAAAGGTCTACGATGCCAAGTATAAAGCCGCAGAAGAAAGTTATACTTTGGTTTGAGATTATATAATTAGTTCCTGTTGCGGAAACAATATTTGTCATTCCCGCGAAAGCTGGAATCAGATTATTCGTACTGGACCCCCGCTTTCGCGGGGATGACATCGGGCATTTTTTCTTTCTGCAACAGATACTAATTAATTATTATGTTTTCATCAACGAAACCTGTACGTTGTGCCAGGAAAGGAAGGTACTACAGTGTTTGACAATTGTATCATCAGCAAAAAGGTTCTGCCGTTGTTTAAACCGAGGCTCCACCAACTCATGCGAACCGCTAAGCCGTATTCCATGATTAGCCGCAATCGCATGCAGAACATTCATCGACTGCTTTATCGTGTTGAGCGCGATAAAATTCAAGGAGACGTGGTTGAAGCGGGGGTGGCGTGTGGCGGCAGCGCGATTCTGATCACCTCGCTCGTAGTGGAGTCCAAGCTTGAGCATCAGGTGTGGCTGTACGATGCGTTTGAATTATTGGGCCCTGATGCGCCACAGTTTGATACTGTCCATGAAACATTGTTCAAGACTTTCAACTTCGACCCAGAGCGTGTGCATCTTGTGAAAGGACTATTTGAAACCACTCTACCAGAGTATCCCGACCGGCCAATCGCCTTCCTCCATATTGATACGAGCGGGTATGAGCCTGCAAAATGCTGCATGGAAAATCTTTATCCCCATGTGCAGCCGGGGGGTTGGGTTGTGATTGACAACTATGGCGCAGACGATGGATGTCACCGGGCGGTGGATGAATCACTGGCAATTGAAAACCGAAACGGACCGCTACATCGTTTCGGGCGTTCACAGGCGTATTTCCAGCGAATCTAACGGTGATTTGGTATGCTCGAATCCAAATGAGGCGAGCGGTTGTGAAAAAAAAGTTCGCAGATGTTAGCCGCCCTGACTGACAGGGACACGAGGAACACTATATTCTTCATTTGTGACGCGTTTGTATTTTTTTTTGTCAAAGGATATAAGTTGAAGATATGCCTGTTTACACCTTCGTTCCTGCCGGAATTGGGTGGGATGGAGATTGTTCTGGATAAACTCGCCAGACACTTTGAGGCCCGGGGACACAAGACTGTGGTAGTTGCCCAACGCAGCCGGCATAACCCTGAGATTCCGTCTCTGCCTTACACCGTGGTGTATTATCCGAGGCCAAGATCCTCGGTGTGGCTCTTGCAGTATGCAAGCCATGTTCTGATGCGCGAGCATAAAAAGCACGACTTTGACATTGTGCACTCGCACCTGGCGTATCCCAACGGCTATATTGCATGTAAACTCAGGAAACGGCTGGGTGTTCCCGTCATCATAACCTCTCACAAGGGCGACATAGTCCCTGAAGCTCGTTATCGCAGGAGGTTTATCACCCGACGCAGGATGTGTTGGGCAATGGCCCAAGTCGATGCTGTTACCGGGGTCAGTTCGAGACTGAAAGAGATCGCCGACGAGATGACATGTAACAGAGCCAACTCATCGGTAATACCGAACGGTGTTGACGTTCCCGAAGATTCGCCCGGTTCGCCGCCGCAAAGCTGCTCCGGGCTCAAGGGCGGAGATTTTATGCTTACGCTTGGCCGGCTGCATCATTATAAAGGCCTTGATGTGCTGCTCGAGGCATTGGGCCGGCTCAATAAGCAGGGCGTTGGAATTGAACATTTGGTGATTGCCGGCGATGGAAGAGAAATGCAGAACCTGGCCCGACAGGCTGCCATGTTGGATTTGAGCAGTAAAGTCATTTTTGCAGGAGCCGTCTTCGGTGACGAGAAGCACTGGCTGCTGCGAAATTGCAGGTTTTTCCTGCAGCCGTCAAGAGTCGAAGGAATGCCTTTGACAATACTCGAGGCCATGGCCTATGGCAAATGCGTGATAGGTACAAACATCAGTGGAATCGCCGACCTCATCACGGACAACGTAAACGGCTTCCTGGCAGGCCCCGATGACAGCGGATCCCTGGCTAATGTGATATCGTCGGTGCTTGAATGCAATAGGATTGATCACATAGAGCACCAAGCAAGAGCTTTTGCCGCTGGAATGACCTGGCCTGTCATTGCCGAAAGGTATCTCGACTTATACAGGCAATTGCTCCAATAGGTTATTGCCCTGTATAAACGAATATATGTCCTGGGCCGTCGCCCGCTCTGGTATGGCGATAGTGTAACAATCCGCCTGAGTGAATGCATCGGAGTATGTATCGACGATACACTTGTGCAAAGCCGCAATGTCCGGTATGAAATCCATGGGCTCACAACTGTGGGCGATTATGGAGATGTTCGCTAAATTGTTTATCTCGTCAAGTATAGTGCTTCCCATCAATCCGGCCACCTTGACGGGTGGGACCTTTTCAAGCGTAAACTTATCACTTTGCACGTGTCTGTGCATATGGATCACCGCAGATATCTTACCGGATGTGCTTATCTTGTCGCCTCCAAATACGGTATCCGCAGCAACCCACCGAACGAGCTTGTCCGGCTTCTTTATCCGCGACAGGAATCGCCAGAGCAATCTGTCGGCTCTTGACGAGCGCAAAAGCATCTTGCTTACCAACTCACTGCTCTGTATCTCATGGTATTTATAAATATGCATTGGCAGGGGGTGAATGCTTGCGGTGCCGTCAGCGTCGATGACACATGAATCATCCGACAGAAATCTCCATCCTTCATCGAGGTATCGACTCATAATGCTGGTTTTTCCCACGCCACCCCAGGCGGGAAACAAAACCGCACGCCCTTGTTTCTCTATGGCGCTGCAGTGAGCAAATGACGAATTGTTTTTCAGCAGGATCAACTCAACCAGAGGCATATATAAATAGAATATAAATCTTTTCAGGTAGTGCAGATGTGCCCTGCCGCCATGAGTATGAAAATATCTCCAGGACTTTGTTACAGCCTTCTGGACTTTTCTTGCCAGATCGGTCCTCCTCAGGGAAACCAGAACCCTTGCCGGATGTTCTGAGAGATACAATTCATAGCAAAACAGTTTTTCCTTTACACGCAAACGGTCGACACCGATCTCATAATTGTCCAAGGGCACATATGGCTGAGGCCCCCAGCCGGGCAGTTCGTCGACAAACTCAAACACGAGGTCGACATTTGAATTCCCGGTCCGAACATATCCCATTATTTCGCCCAGCTTTTCGGCAATTCGGGATGTGCCCGCGAGTGCAACTGTGATATCGCCCACAGAAAACCTCATCACTTACTCCCGCTATCTACAAAGTACTTACTGTAACGGCTCCGGCGGCCTTCTTTGCACACAACATATGCGTATGTACTATAACATCCAAGATTCTCCATCACCCTTCGCAACCGGTCAAAACCAAAACCATAACCTGTGTTGAAGAGTGTTGGTTTCACAGCCAGGACCTCGAAGCCGGCGGCTTCAAATTTTTTTATCCAGCGATTTCTGCCAAAGGCAATAAATTCTGAAATCGTGTTATCGGAAACACCGTGTATTCCCGGCACAAACGGTCTTGCAAGGAAAAACTGCCTCCGCCGTCCGCTCTTCATGTTATTGCCTCCGAACTTTTCCTTGCGGGCCCGAAACCATTTGTGTCCTTTGCGTCTTTTGAAAAGGCGGCCGGCCAAGGTCTTGTCTGCAAGAACGGCAAGCTTGTTGGGAATGTGGCAGAGTATTGTGGCCAGTTTCCAGCATCTGTTCGGCAGAAGATGGATGCAGACTCCTTCGTCAGTCAGGGCATGGCGCATCTGGGCCAGAGCACGATCACAATCGGACAAGTGCTCCAGCAAACTGGAGGAAAAGATCATGTCAAACTTTTCATCTTTGAGAACATCGGTGAAGTTTTCAGCGTCACAGACTATGAAGGCAATGTTATCATGGTCCGATCTCTTGAGACGTTCAGCATTAAGATCGGTTGATGTCAGTTTGCGGGTATAGTCGGCGAGGATTGTACTTACGAAACCGTCTCCGGCACCTAATTCCAGAACGTTGTCGAACAGTTTACTGGGGCAACGATCAAACAGGATATCCATTTGACGACGTCTGATGTTATGCAGATAATCTGTCCAGTCCGCTTTTATTCTCATAAGGGCCCGAAATTATAGACATTCATGTTATTTCGTCAAGACGGCGTTGAGTTCTACGTATTGTTTTTTTCCACCAGAATTTTTTATATCGTTCGATTTTCGGGTTCTGTGCCAAATATGCCCTGAAGAATCTTATCCTGTCGGTGTTGGTTACCGTCCCGGTCCGGAACATGTTCACCTGAACGAGGTTTTTTAACCGCAGCCTGTTCGGTAACCGGCGGAATTGTTTTGTTCGTTCGTTATCGAGAAAGAAGAAGTTCCATTTACCTCGGCTTTGGGCTGCGAAGATGTTTCCCGGGCGCAGGTCGCCCTGAAATATTCCCGCTGCGTGCATTCTGCCGATTGTTTCGCCCAGCGTGTTGATGAATTCCTGCTTGTTAGGCAAAGCAGCGGCGGTCTGAGCATTCCGGTTATCTTGAGACCAGGCATAGAGCGATCTGGCGTTTTCAAGCTCTTGCGTGAGCAGAAATGTCCTTGTTGAAACCAGCGCATGCCGAAGCTCCCCGACGGCAATGACTTCCGGGCTCAACAGGCCGTTTTCGGCGAGCATCAGCGAGGCTTTGAAGGCCCGTTGGGCGCGGCTTGGGCGAAAGAGGTGTTTGAGAATGTCCCATGTCGAACGATAAAGATACTGCTTGAGATAGAGACTGTGAACAGTGCCGAAAAAGCCGATTCGACAACGGTAAACCCTGCTGAATCTCGATGAGCTTACCCTGACAAACGGTCCTCGCACACCGTTATGCCCGTCGGGTGCTTCCGGCCGAGCGAGTGCATGGGACGGGAAGCCCTTGCTTATCCGGAGCTTCCAGCCTCGAATCCGAAAGACTTCAAAATCAGCGGCTTGCTGGGTGGTATAGCTCATAATACGCTCGCTCAAACGCCCATAAGTGCAACGCCGAGTTTGTCGGCGAGTTCAATCGTCTGCGGTTTGTCAATAATGATCGTTTTGCCTTTCTCAACGACGAGGCACCTGCCGCCGTTTGCCGCGAGACTCTTGACGGTATCGGGTCCCACGCACGGCACGTCGAAGCGCATGTCCTGGTTGGGCTTGGCGGCCTTAATGAGGGTCCAGCCTCCTTTCCTGCAGAGACCACCGGCACGTTCTATCATCATAGCTGTGCCCTCAATTGCCTCGACGGCGATTATTTCCTTCTCCCTGACAGCGATTGCCTGGCCTATGTCGAGATCGCCGAGCTTTTTGGCAATCGGCCAGCCGAAGTCTATGTCGCCCTGAACCGAAGGGCCGGGGCGACATTCGGTCATTACGCCGGCGCCGGCCAGATGCTCTTTGCAATACATTGTCGAGTCCTCCAGATATATCCGTCCCGCTGCCAGTTCTTCGGCAATGGCGCACAAGACCGTATCGTTGCGTTTGTCTTTGCCTCGCAAACGCCAGTACCATATCCGTATCGCCCGCCAGTCGGGGATGTAGCGAACGATCCGCCACGGGGTAAAGATTCTGGTCTTGGCGACTGTGCCCACCATTACGGTTTTCGCCACGCCGTGTTTGCGAAGTTTTCTCATCCATCGGGCCGGCCGGGCGACGGCACCTGTAAAAAACACATCAACATGTTCTCTCAACTCAGTATCTACGCTGCCGGCAAAGCCAATGCAGACGACGCGGAGGCCTGCGTCTCTTGCACCGTCGGCAATGAGAAAGGGAAGCCTGCCTTCGCCTGCGATTAAACCTAATGTATTCTTCTCATCCATAGGCTACCGGCCGGACTTGTCGTAATCATCCAGGCGTTTTTCCAGTTTCCGAATCCTCTTTCTCAATTCGGGCAGGTATTGGATGGAACCGTACGCGCGTCGAGCCACGTCAATGTCGATGGCGGGGGAGCCGAGGATCGTTGCCCCGTCCGGAACATCGTTTATCACGCCTGCCTGCGCGGCGATCTTAACCATATTGCCGATTTTTATATGCCCGACAATACCCACCTGGCCTCCGATCATGCAGTGATGTCCTACCACTGCCGAGCCTGCAATGCCGATCTGCGGAACGAGCAGGCAATGCGGACCGAGCGTGGTCCCGTGACCTACGCCGACCATATCGCCGATCTTGCAGCCGCGCCCGATTACAGTATCATCGAGCGTGCCGCGCTCGATAGCACAGCCTGACCCAAGCTCGACATCATCTTCGATAACCGCACGCCCGATCTGCGGGATCTTGTGGTGTGCGCCCTCATGCGTTGCAAAGCCGTATCCATCCTGCCCGACGGACGCATTGGATTGGACAATGACGCGATTGCCGATTATCGTCTTATCATAGATCACAGCGTTTGCATAGAATATGCAATCATCACCGATCTCGGCGTCGGGTCCGATGAACACACCGGGATAGAAACGGCAGTTGCTACCGATTGTTACGTTGTCGCTGATCGTGACAAAATCGCCAACATTGCAGTTATCGCCTAACTTTGCGGTGTCCGCTATGCTTGCAAGCCTGCTGACACCGACATCCTTGTGCTCGCGTTGGCCGTGCAGCAAGACAACAATCTGCTGAAAAGCGAAGTAGGGATCCTCGGCTATCAGCAGGGGGGCAACGCACTCGATTTCTTCGCCGACGATGATTGCGGAAGCCTTTGTTGTCTTGATGAGAGGCAGATATCTCTTGTTGTTGAGGAAAGTGATCTGGCCGGTCGCGGCGCTGGCAAGCGTGGATACCGAATGGATGATTACGTCTGCGTCGCCGGCGATGCGTCCGCCGGTGTGGGCAGCCAATTGTTCTAAAGTCTTCTCGGCCATCTGTTTCAACCTGTCTTCTTATAACGGCAATAAGATAAGAGTATAATCAAAAAACGACAATCGTCAATTCTCCAGAATCCGACATGTGCGGCTAAATGCTTCCTGGACGGTCGCCGGCGAGTGGCGTTGGAAACCGTTGGTGTCGGGCCCCATCACGTTTACATCGGGCCCTAACGGCTTGTACAATGTCGGGCTTGTGGGGCCGAACATCGCCAGCGTTCTGAGGCCCATTGCGCCTGCCAGATGACTAATGCCGCTGTCATTGCCGAGATAGCAATTGCCCCGCGTCATAACCTGCAAAACTCCCGTCATGTCGAGCCCCGTCAGGCATGGGGCGGTAGATTTGAAGCTGTCGAGAGTCTCGGGGTCCAGACGCTCCAACTCCGCGGGTCCCAGAAGAAACACGACCTGTTTGCCCGTGAGCATCAGTCTGTCGGCGATTTGGCGAAAATTCTCCGGGTGCCGGCATTTTTTCCTCCCGCCGCTGCCGGGATGAATGATGATGACCGTTTCGTCCGGATTGACCCCGGCGGCAGCCAACATCCTCGAGCCGTTTTCGATGTCGGCGAGATGCGGTGTCAAGAGCAACTTGTCCGGGTCGAAGGGCAAGTCCTGTGCGGGAAGGCCGTTTTCCAGAGCAAATCTGCGGATGTAGAAGCTGCTTATATGGCCTGAGAATTCGCCCTCAGCGGTGAGCGGCAGCATGGTAATGGCTACCGGGTGGCTGCAGTTTACAGTGAAAATGAGATTCGTCTCAAAGTTGGCGTCGCCGTCGCCGAGGAAGCTGACAATGCACTCGTAACGGGCAAAAGAAGCGATCAGCCGGTCATGGTCTTCGACGGTAAAGTGCTGCCGATCGGCGAATAAGCGATGAAAGTCGATTGATTCGATGGATTTGACGCTGTCGATGCAGGTTCGCCCCGGGTAAAAGTCGATATATTCGGCATGACCTATGAAATCGACCCCCCCCAGGCCGCACGTGCGCTTGATAAAACCCGCCAACGGAAGCGTCAGCAGGCAGTCGCCGACCCCCCCGGGGCAGATTATCAGGCCCCGACGCAGATTGCGAGACGCCTCCTCTTCCTTTTCCCTTACAAGCTGTAAGATGTCTTTTGCCACTAATCCCTGCTCTGCAATGTTCAGTACCCCGGGATGAACCTTCACGCCGCCATATAATATACCGCATGAGGCAGGAAATCAACCCCCCGGATGTAATGCCGTTTCGGAAAAGCTACTGCATCATCTATCTCTACCGCCATTGCGACTTCCGGCACGCCAACGATTGTGATCTATCTTCAGAAAAAACAAAAGGCTGAGAGTTTTTCACTCGCGCTTCGTTTGTAATGCTTTGCGTTTTCGGCTCCTTTATCCTTTATGTTCCCTCCAGCCAGTTCGCAGCAAACGCTGCAAAGTCTACCAGGTCAACATCCCAATCGCCGTCACTATCACCAAACACCTCCGGCCCAATCGCTCTCGGCGGAGGACAGTATTGAAAGTTATTACCTCCGTTATCCGTGTATGCCCCATCAACCTGGTCCGGCGTATTATCGCAAAAATAGCTGTCACTTACTTCAGGCGGTCCCGGATGCTCTTGATCGGTAAACATCCCGCCGCCGCTAAGTGCCGTATTCCCGCTGAACGTGCAGTTGCTTATCGTAGATGACGAATTAGAATTATACACCCCGCCGCCACGTGCCGACGACGTTCCGATTGCAGCATTCCCGCTGAACGTGCAGTTGCTTACTGTCGGAAAGGATTGAGAATAATTTCTCATCCCGCCGCCATTATTTGCCGTATTGCCGCTGAACGTGCAGTTGCTTACTGTCGGAAAGGATAGAGAATTATACATCCCGGCCCCTCGGGTTGCCGTATTCCCGCTGAACGTGCTGTTACTCACACTCGGCGAAGAAAAAGAAGAATTATACATCCCGCCGCCCTGGGTTACACTATTCCCACTAAATACGCAATTACTCACACTCGGCGAAGAAGAAGAATAATTATACATCCCCCCACCGCCTAAGGTTACATTATTCCCACTAAATACGCAATTACTCACACTCGGCGAAGATGAATCGTAATTATACATCCCACCGCCATCGTCTGCACTATTCCCACTAAACATACAATTACTCACAATTGGCGAAGAAGAATAATTAGATATCCCACCGCCACGCAGATAATTGTTAATGTCGTTTCCCGTTCCATTGGTTATCAGAAATCCATCGATCACGGTATTGGGATCCTCACCAGAAATACATGTAATGACACTTCCTGCTGCGTTTCCATCGATAATCGTTGAGAGTACAATATCGCTGTCCAATGGATCCGTACTTCGAAGGGTTATTGCCTTTCCGTTCATGTTGAGGTTTTCAACATACGTCCCCGGCGAAACTATGATCGTGTCACCATCCACCGATGCGTCGATAGCATTCTGTATTGTTAAATATGGTGCAGGTCCGTCATCATCAACATTAATTATGTCGTCACACACATCGCCGATACCGTCATTATCTATATCTTCTTGGCCTGGATTGGTTGTATAGGGACAGTTGTCAACATCATCGAACACGCCATCACCGTCTGAGTCGTCACACACATCGCCGATACCGTCACTATCCATGTCTTCTTGTCCGGAATTCGCTGTATTGGGGCAGTTATCATCATCGTTAAGCACTCCGTCGTCATCGTCGTCATCGCACAAAGTCGAAATAATATTACCCCCGCCATCACTATAACCGCCGTAGATCTGATCGGGACTATTCGAGCAGAACAAACTGTTACTTACCACCGCTGACGAACCGGAATTATGCATTCCCCCGCCCTCATTTGCAGTATTCCCGCTGAAAATGCAATCGCTTATCACTGGTGACGAAACCATATTAAACATGCCTCCGCCCTCGGCTGCCGTATTCCCGCTGAAAATGCAATTGCTTACAGTTGGTGACGAACTAACATTATACATACCGCCACCATAACCAGAATATCCGGTTCCATTTGTTATCGTAAACCCGTCGATAACAGTACCGCTCCCTTCACCAGACTCGCATGTAATAACGCTTCCAGCAGCGCCCCCGTCAATGATCGTCGCAAGCACAACAGCACTATCGCCAGGATTGGTACTGGTAAGAGTGATCGCCTTACCCCCCATGTCAATGTTCTCAACATACGTTCCCGGCGAAACGATGACAGTATCACCATCAGCCGCCGCGGTGATCGCTCCCTGTATCGTCGAGTGATCACCAGGAACAGTGATCGTCACCCCCGCACTGCAATAACACGAAACACATAAAACCAAACTTACCGAAACTGCAATTCTGAATCTCACAACCATCTCCTTTTCATCACATCCGCCAATATCGGCGAAAACAATTCCACTTACCTTCCATCACAGCCAAAGACATAATAGAACCAACAAGCACTGCATTGTACCCTCCCATTGTCCGGTTTGTCAAGCATTTTCCTGCTCAAATTAACGATAATTGGCGAGCGGGCATCCAGGCATCATGTTCGGATTTGGTGGACTTTGGTGCAGAAGGCTCACGCCAGGAGCAGCGCGGGTGCGGACAGATGATTACTCTTTTTTGCCCGGCAGCAGGCCTTTGAGGCCCTCGGTAACACGCTCCTGGACATCCTTGCCGCCTTCGATGAGTTTTTCACTCGCACTTCGTTTGTGATCCTCTGCGTTTTCGGCTCCTTTATCCTTTATGTTCCCTCCAGCCAGTTCGCAGCAAACGCTGCAAAGTCAACCATATCAACATCGCCGTCACCGTCAATATCGCCCTCAATAGGCCCCGGCGGCTGGAACTCATAAGCACCAATATCGATCGCATAAGCCAACTGGGTTCCGATCGCTGAAGCCACGTATGTAACTCCTGTGTTAGCAACCGCCGGAGCATCGATGGCACGCGGATTTCCATCAAGGTCCTGCGCAGACGGATTTTGTAAAACCACGGTACTGTCCCCGGCGTCAATACACGGCGAACCCGCCGAAAGCCTTAAATTATCGTCTTCCGTCCCGACTACATCATCGTCGCCGTCAGCATCGATAAAGAGCGGATCTGCATCGATATTGCCCACACCGCCGTATCCTCCCGCAATATCGCTGTAACTGATCACCGGACTACTGATGTCATTATAGATTTCATTGCCGGTAGTTGCTGTATCGCCCCAAAGGATACAGTGGCTTACCGTTGGCGACGAACTCAATACATTATACATCCCGCCGCCGCTGTCCGATGCCGTATTCCCGCTGAACGTACAGTGGCTTACCTCAGGTGACGAATACCCATTAAGCATCCCGCCGCCGCTCGAGTTTGCAGTGTTCCCGCTGAACGTACAGTGGCTTACCGTTGGCGACGAACCACCATTATACATCCCGCCGGCATAGTTTCTTGCCGTATTACCGCTGAATATGCAGTTACTCACCGTCGGCGAGGAACCATTGTTAAACATCCCGCCGCCTGCCCGTGCCGTATTCCCGCTGAATGTGCAGTTACTCACCGTCGGCGAGGAATCCGCGTTAAGCATCCCGCCGCCGTCTAATAATGCATAATTTCCGCTGAATGTGCAGTTACTGACCTCAGGCGACGAACTGTTTTCATTATACATCCCGCCGCCGCCGGCACGGACAGGGTTGGGAACCTCGTTACCGCTGAACGTACAGTTGATAACCATAGGTGACGAATTATGATTATGCATCCCCCCGCCCCTGCCAGAGCCATGTATATTCTCATTCCCGCTGAATATACAGTTGGCCACCGTCGGTGACGAGCCAACATTACGCATCCCGCCAGATAATCCATTGGTTATCGTAAAACCATCGATCACCGTATTCGCATCTTCACCCGAATCGCACGTAATAACGCTTACACCAAGTGCACCGCTGCCGTCGATTATAGTAGCCAGTACTATATTCGGATCGCTCGGGTACGTACTGACAAGAGTTATCGCCTTGCCCGACATATTGATATTCTCGATATATGTCCCTTCA
>SDBS01001061.1_pt1 | contig 27822 bp, 24 predicted proteins | sample 2277091 | NCBI WGS metagenome assembly SDBS01 (sample SAMN10404972, study PRJNA504765) | marine sediment metagenome | isolation source: marine sediment core GS10_PC15, 163 cmbsf | place: Arctic Ocean: Southern Knipovich Ridge | collected 2010
ACCAACGATAACGAAACACGGAGCTACACAGAAATTGAGCAGGAACTAAGGCGAGCATTGGCAGACAACACCATGCTGCGAACACAAATTGCACAGATGCGACAGACCATTGCCGGCTACGAACGCGCTCATGCAATTTCGCTGGAGCTGGCGATGAAAAAGCACAATGACAAGTTGGCCGGCGTTGATGATCTGGCGGCGGGCTATCAGGTGCAAGGCGAGACAGTGGATGTTGAGTTTGCGTCCCATATGTTCAATGCCGGGGAGCGAATCGATAAGTCCCTTTGGTCAGATGAGGAAATAGACAAACTTGTTGAAAAACTTAAGAAAACTGATTTTATAAGTATGCTGTGAATAAAAACTATGTTTGAACATTATGCCAGGAGGTTAAGAAGATGAAAACATGTTTACTATTTTTACTAACAGTCTTATTCTCAGTTTCTACTATTGCTCAGGAACCAAACTTACCACCTCCAGGAGGTGAGAAGTCTTACAGAATGATTGAGGCAATAAAAATATGGAAGTTAACGGAAATACTTGATCTGAACTCTGAGCAAATGGAACAATTCTTTCCCAAATTAAGGAAACACGAAGAACACCGAAAAAATACATTCAGTGAACGTAAAATACTATTACGGGAATTAAGGGAATTGTTGGACAAGGAAAAGTCGGATAAAAACATTCTAACTTCTATAAATAAGATTACTGAGTTCGATAAAAAGAAGAGAGACGAAGAGGAAAAACTAAAGAAGGAGGTGATGGAAGTTCTTTCTGTAAAACAACAGGCAAAATTTCTTCTTTTTGAGGAAAGATTTGAAGGTGAAATCAGAAAGATAATTAAAGGTTTATGGAAAGAAAAAGGAATGGGAGGAAGAAACTAAAAACTTTTAAACCAATTTTGGGAAATAATATCTAAAGAACAAAATAGAAGATACCGGTGACCAGAATGAAAAAACCAAAAAAGAAAGAAAGGAGGCTAAAATGAAGCAGTTTCTAAAACTTACAGGGCTCATAATAGTGGTTCTCGGATTGACATTATTGGGTTGCAGCAAAAGCCCTGATGAACCACAGGATGACGAGGAAGCAATCAACTGGCTCATTAATGACAACCCACGATACTTCAATACTGAAGGCCATTATGGTGACGAAGATACAACAGGAGGTGCTTTAGGGATTTTTACCCCGTGTATAACATACTTCTGGTACAGGGAAACCATACCAGATCCATCAATTACAATTGTCATTGATATAGTCGGTGATTCTGCATTTGTCAGCTGGTCAGGAATATTTGAAGGAACTATGAATCTCTTCTCATCCACAGATACGGTGTTTCCACCCGATACAATTATCCATTACACAAAGGACTACACGGACTATGGAGAACGGTATGCAATCTTCAAAAGACTTCAACCATCAAATGACGATCCCTTAAATAGAAGAGGATGGAGATTAGTAATGGTCTCAGGTGCAGAAGTAACTTCGAATGGAAATACAGTTCAGGTAGACAGTGTCAGGCTTAATTCTCCAAGTTATCCTGATACACTCTTCATTGATCCGCTTGCACTATTTGATGTAGACGATGTCGTAACATTGACACCTGAAGAGAAATGCTCCCTTACTGTCTATACAAACAGTGACACCTTAGATGTGGATTATGTATTTCTTCACTCCTGGAGAAGAAAGATACATCACCACAGGTCTCGATTCACACCTCTTGGTGATGGTGTCTTCACCGGGGTTTGGTATGCCCCATCAAATGTGGAGGGAGCGACTGATGTTCTTCACCATGTTGCATTTGATATGCTCAGCAGGGAGACACTCGATGACACCGAGGAACCTTATGACTGCAATGCATGGCTCTTCCCCTATGTGGTAACTGCTCCATAACAAACAAGAACTATTATTGACTAAAGCGGACACGAATGTGTCCGCTTTTTTTATGTTTCTATCCCTTTCGTTCTCACCTTAAGTCAAATCTATTTTGGCCTTGACATCAGCTTTTCTGTATGATAATTAATATATAGTTCACAATTAGTTTGCGCATATTTTGTTGTTTTTAAATTCATACATTTCATAAACAGGAGGTAATTCCGATGAAAAAGTATGTTAAATTAGCAAATTATTGCATATTCTTATTAGCCGTTCTAAGCTTTTCTTTCCCTATCAATAGTCATTGCCAGGATTTGTACACCAGATTAAAAGAACCTGAATTCGACCAGACCAAGATTGCAGAGGTTGAAAACATTGTTTTCCAGCGGGATGTCGGTACATTTTACTTCGAGCAAGGAACCATCTATTTCTATCAACCAATATCGGTAAATGAAAACAAATTTGTCACAGGTGCCCTTTTTATTGGTAAAGGTACTTTCTCTTTCACACCACCAACAAAGATTGAAAAGGAACAACTTGCCAGATTCTTTAAGGAAGAATCATTTGAACGTTCATTTAAAGTGTTGTTCCTCCGTTTCGCTGACACCACATTTACTGAACTTGAAAAACAACTCACATTTCAATCAACTTCCTTGCCATCCAAAATTTATGAAGAGATAGATTACTGTGAAGGATATCTATTTGAGGAACGCAATGAAGATATTATCCATTATCTTATTGAAAGTTTATCATTGGGACTCGATAATGGTTATTTCTATGCACATATATATGACGGGAAAAGTGACCCAGTATTTTTTATCTATAACCCTCATGTTCTCGAAGAGGTTAGTTTTCGAAAGAGACTATATCATTTAAGCAATGTTAGAGAGACAGTAAATAGGTTCCACAAACAGGAGGATTACGAGCAGAATATCGATTTTGATGAAGAAATAAAACCCCTTATTTCCAACACTCATTACAGGATTGAAATCACGATCGAATCAAATGGAGATTTTTCAGCAAAAGCAAACATATCTTTTGAGGTTATGGCAGATCAAATAAATACACTATATTTCCGACTTGCACCTGAACTTAAGGTTTATGAGGTTCTCGACAAAAATAAAACGCAGATTCCATTTATCAAAGAAGACAAATCAGTGGATCTCACTATTCTTCTGGATAATCCATTGAAGAAGGGAGACAGTGTGGGTATATCAATATTCTATCATGGTGATATCCTAGAGAGATCGTTGGGTCATTTTTATCTTAAATCGAGTGCTGGCTGGTATCCTCGTTTTGATTGGCGCACTTGGGCAACATATGACCTTACCTTTAAAACACCTGATAAATTTGAATTCGTCTCTATTGGCAAGAAGATAGAAGAGAAGAAGGAAGGAAAATATAAAATTAGCCGATGGATTCAGGAGACTCCTGTAGTCAATGCATCCTTTAACCTTGGTTTGTTTAAAACCTATGATATCAATATTGAAGGCGCTCCACCTGTAACCGTCCTCATGTCAGACGCCAATCGTCATGAGATTGCCATGTTATTATTGGAAGAGCTTGGAATAGCTTCAGGCAAAAATATGGAAAAGCAGGTTGGAGCTGATATTGCTAACAGTATCCAATTATTTAGCAAGCTGTTTGGACCGTATCCATACGAGAGAATTTATGTAACTGAAACTCCATATTTAATTGGAGGAGAAGCTTTCCCAGGACTTCTTCATCTAAACTGGCTTAGTTTCCAAATAAAGAAAGATTGGGGTAAAGAAGAGATTTTTCGTGCTCATGAAGCTGCTCACCAGTGGTGGGGTATAACAGTAGGATACAAAACATATCACGATCAGTGGTTAAGCGAGGCTTTCGCCGAGTATGCTGGCTTATGGTATATGCAGTGGATTAAGAAAGACAACAAGAGATTTTTTCAGATACTTGATGAGTGGAAGAATGATATCCTTTCAAACCGCAAATATATTTTAGGTAGTGGAGCAGAAGCTGGTCCTATTTGGTTGGGTTATAGAACAAGCAGCTCGAAGACTGAGGGAGATTATTCACTTATTGTCTACAAAAAGGGGGCGTATGTTCTACACATGTTAAGAAACATGCTTGTTGATTTAAAAACAATGAATGAGGATGGATTTACAAATATGTTGCATGATTTCTTTGAGACTTACAAGGGAAAAGACGCTTCAACAAATGATTTTAAGAGGATAGTTGAAAAACACTGCGGAGAAAAAATGGACTGGTTTTTTGACCAGTGGATTTATGGTACTGACATTCCAACCTATAAGTTTTCATATTACATCTCAGAGACACCAAATGGTAAATACCTCATAGATTTCCGTATAGTGCAAGAAGATGTTCCTGATGATTTTAAGATGTATGTTCCATTAACAATAAAATTTAAGGGAGATCAATTTGCACGATTACGAATCACCATCGATGAGCCAGTAAAGGAATTTTCTCTCCCTTCTCCATTGAAACCAGAAAAAATAATCTTCAATGACTTCAATTCAGTCCTTGCAAAGGTTAAGTATGTTAAGTATGAAATGAAATAGGTAACATTTAACAAATCAGTTTGCCGGTTTCTCTATAATCATAAATACTCAGTAAACCCCGTCATTGCGAGCGAACACATTCACTTTGTTCAGTGTAAACTCCGTGAGCGTGGCAATCTTATACTAACATGAAGTGAATATGAGATTGCTTCGATAGAGATTATGAAAAAATACTCGCAATGACAGCCTTTCGGGAGAATATTACAGAGTTCACTGATTATTACCTATAATCTAATTCAGCCTTTATTTTTTTAAACAGAGATACTTCTTCGAAACAAGATGCCCCTGAAAAACTTGACATTGCATAATTTTTTGTGGTAATATTGTTTATATGAAAAAACGAGTTATTCTTGGAATGAGTGGTGGTTTAGATAGTTCTGTATCTGCCCATCTATTAAAAAAACAGGGGTATGAAGTAATCGGAATCACCCTCCGGTTTTCAGAAGCATCAAAATGCTGTTCAGAGAATGATGTTTGTGATGCAAGAAAAGTTGCTCAAAACCTGGGAATAGAACACTACACTATTGATGTAACTGACCTCTTCTCTGAACAGGTAATCAACTACTTCATTAAGGAATATTCACAAGGAAAGACACCAAATCCATGTGCAGTCTGCAACAGAGAAGTTAAATTCAAGATATTGCTGGGAAAAGCAGATAACCTCAATGCTCAATTCATAGCCACAGGACATTATTCAAGGATTCAACATGAAGGTTCGAATAGTCATCTGATGAAGGGGAGAGACAAAAAGAAAGATCAATCCTATTTTCTTACAAGGCTAAGAAACGAGTGGTTAGATAAGATACTATTTCCTGTAGGAGAATACAGCAAAAAAGAAGTCTCTAAAATTGCAAAGCAATCAAATCTTCCCTTTTTTAAGAAGGAAGAGAGTCAGGAGGTTTGCTTTATCAAAGGAAATGATTATAGAACTTTCTTATCTGAAAAGATGCCAGAGTTAATGAAATCCGGTAGCATCATAAATACCGAAGGTACTGTCATAGGAGAACACAAGGGTATCTTCTTTTATACTATAGGTCAGAGAAAAGGTATCCAGGTAAATATCAATAAGCCTTTATATGTTATCTCCATCAATCCAGAGAAAAACAGAATAACCGTTGGAGATGAAAAAGATGTATATAAGAGGGAATTTCTTGCTAAAAGAATGAACTGGTTAGTTCCTCCTTCTGAAATTCCCGATGAGGTTTTTGTTAAAATACGGTCACAACATCAGCCTTCCGAAGCAGTTATTGATGTGAGAGAAGAACATGTTCTTGTAAACTTCGGGGAACCTCAAATGGCTATCACACCCGGTCAGCTTGCGGTTTTCTACAAAAATGATACTGTACTTGGTAGTGGGTGGATAAATTCACTTTAATTGAGAATTAGGAAATGGGAATTAGGAATAAATAATTACCTAATTTATTAAGGACTTCTTTGCGGTCTCTGCCTGCCCCGTAGGAGCTTGCTCGTATGGGGCGTGCTCTGCGGTGAAGGACTAATTGGTCTTTTTCTTCTTTTTTTGGTAGAGAATTGCAAGTGCGATAATTGAGACAAAAATTACACAGAGGCTCATTACTTGTGAAAGTGTGTAAATTTTCAAAACCTTTGCTGTCCCCTCATAATATCTATAGAAATCCATTATAAACCGCTGGATTCCATATAGCAAGAAGAATAACCAGATAAGGAATCCCTGAAAAGGCTTTTTTCTCGAAAGAAGAATGAGTATAGTAAATATCAAAATGTTATTGAATACTGCATATAACTGTGTTGGGATAACAGGTAGTGACTCAACAGCTCCTGGTTTAATTAGATTTTGATTAAGTTGATCCACATAAGCAGGTGGAGATCCCCTTGCTGGAAAAGTAATTCCAAATCTTTGTGATACCTTTCCATAACAACATCCATTAAGAAAACAGCCGATTCTCCCAATCGCTATTCCAAGAGCGAGTGAAGGTGCAACAAGATCACCAATCTTAGTGAAACTCAGTTTTCTTATTTTAAAGAAAAGTAAACCACCTATTACTGCCGCTAAGAAACCACCATAAAATACAAGACCTCCTTGCCAGATCTTGAATATATCGAACGGATTCTCAGTATATTCACTTATATGCTCAACTACATACCATATCCTTGCACCAATCACTATTGAAACGAGCACCCAAATTGCAAGGTCAAAAACGATATTTGGATCGAGCCCCTCCCTCTTTGCTCTTCTGATTGTAACAAATATAGCCGTAAAGAAAGCAATAGCCTGCATTACACCATACGTATGGATTTCAAATGTGCCTATACTGAAAAGCGTTCGAAACATTTTATTTCCTTTCGTTTATTGAACTAACTCTTGCTTTTGATATTTGGATTTTGAAATTTTGATTTGATTTCTCTTACTCACTCTCTTCTGTGGACTCACTCTCTTTTAATTCTTCCATCATTATCCTTAATGAATCACTGAATACCATCAGTGTATCCTGGAATTCATCGGGATATGAATCCTGGTAAAACTCGATCTCTTTCTGTGCCCTTTCTATGACTTCTCTTTTCCTGGTTCTTTCCGCTTCTACATAAAGAAGCCTGAGTAATCCTTTTCTAGCTTCTCTTGACTTATTTTCGTCTCTACACACCCTGAGGTAATCTACCTTAGCTTTAATGTCAGCTTGAATTTCAAACACTTCCTTTTCACTATCCATGATCTGACCACCCTCATAACCAAAAACAGATTGATCAATCCTAGTCGCCTCTTCTTCACTTATAGCACCAACACCTTCTGAACTTTTCTCTGTAACAGGTATTTCCATTTCAGGGGACTTGGAAATCGTTGAGACAGGTGCTGCCTTTTTCAGTGCTGATCTCTTTTCTTTTAGCACAACAATTCCATTTTCCTCAGTTTCCGCTTTTCCCCTCTCGACCTTCTCTATTGTTTCAACTGCCAAATCATCAGCAGTACCTCGAGGTGCCTTTGCCACCTCACCAGCTTTGCCAACTAACACATCTCTATGGGCTACTTTTTCATCCCTTATTATTCCTCTTTCATCAACTCTTTTAATCCCTTTTTCCATTATTATTTGTTTTGAAACTATGAAAGTCAGGAGGATTAAAATTATCCCACCTGCAAGTTCCCATTTAATCCTTGGTGCTCTTAATGAAAAAAAGCTCCTCTCGTTTTTCTCTTTAATTCTCTGCATAATCCTTCCTGGGAAATAATCCCAGTATGAATCAACAGGTAACTTTATCTTTTCTTCTTTGATCCTAATATGAAGAGCTTTCAAGAATTTCAACTCTTCTGAACATTCAGAACATAGTTCAATATGTTCCTCGATTTCTGTTTTTGTTCTACCATGAAGTTCACCATCTAAATATGCTCCAAGTAAACTCTTAATCTTTTTGTGTTTCATTTTCCTGATACCAGATAAATTCCAATACTCTTTTTTAACCTCTCCCTTGCTCTGTTTAACCTTGACATTACAGTTCCAGTTGGTATTCTTAGAATCTTCGAAATCTCTTCATATGATAATTCCTCATCAGTCCTTAGAAGAAAAACAGCTTTTAGTTTATCTGGAAGAGTCTGAATGGCTTCTCTTATTTTAATATTTGTCTCTTTCGCAATTACGGTGGCAAGCAAACCATCGTTATGTCTTCCTCTTTGAGCAATTGCATTTATAGTCTCAGGGTCTGAATTTACCTTTCTTCTCTCCTTTTTTATGTAGTTCAGACATAACCGAACCCCAATTGTGTATATCCAGTTAAAAAAGTTCGCACCTTCTCTGAATCGTTTTATTGCTTTGTAAGCACGTATAAACGTATCCATCGCGAGCTCATCTGCCGTAAAATGATCGTTTGTCATTCTGTAAGTCAATCTATAAATCCCCTTTTGATATTTTTTGACAAGCAACTCGAAAGCAGTATCGTCTCCCTCTTTAACCCTTCTTATAAGCTCCGCGTCATCTAACCTAATCCCTGCATTATTATCTACCATACTGATCTAAAAAAATTCCCTTTTTTTCTTCTATTTCTTATCTATTGCAGCTATTTCACCTTTTGTTTTTATAACAGTATCTACAATACCATAATTCTTTGCCTCTTCAGCAGACATCCAAAAATTCCTATCAGAATCTTTTTCAATCTTCGCAATTGTCTGTCCTGTGTGTTTTGCAAGGATCTTGTTTAGTTGGTTCTTCATTTTCATAATCTCTTTCGCATGAATCTCTATATCAATTGCCTGTCCCTGAATACCACCCATCGGCTGATGAATGAGAATTCTTGAATGTGGAAGAGCGAACCTCTTTGATTTTGTTCCTGATGAAAGCAGTAGGGCTGCCATACTTGCTGTCATTCCCATACAGATTGTTGTTACATCAGGCCTTATATACTGTATCGTATCGTAGATTGCCATTCCTGCTGACACAATTCCACCACCAGAGTTTATGTAAATACTTATATCCCTATCCTTATCTTCAGCTTCAAGGAAAAGGAGCTGAGCAATTACAAGATTAGCAACCTCATCATCAATTCCAGAACCAATGAAAACAATCCTATCCTTTAGCAGTCTTGAATAGATGTCAAACGCTCTTTCAGTCCTTCCGCTCTTTTCTATAACTATTGGTATCAAAGGCATATTTCCCTCCTCTTGTATGTTATTCAGAAAAAACTACACATCATGTTTTTATTAAGAAATTTTCTTGAAGAAAAATAAGTGCTTTTTCTCTCTTCAATATTGAAATAATATCTTCCAATCTCCCTGACTCAATGAGATATTTTTTCAACTCCTCTTTTCTTATGGACTCATTAGTTGCTTCCTTTTCAATGATCTCCTCAATCTCATCGTTACGTGCTTCAATCTTCTGTGTTTCTGCAATTCTATCCAGAATAATATTCAATTGTGCCTTTCTCACTGCCATTCTTTGTAATTCATCTTCATCATAATCCTCTTGTTTTGCATCTTTCATTCTCTGTTTTTGCTGCTTGAGATAATAACTAACAAGCGCATCTGGAACTTCGAAATTATTATTATGTAAGAGTTTCTCAATAAGCTCTTCCTGTCCTGAATTTATGGTCTTTATCTCATTCTCTTCGGATAGTTGTTTATAAATTGATTCTTCTAACTCTTTCAACGAACTTAATCCTAATAACTTTGCAAAACTGTCATCTATTTTTGGGACAACCTTTTCCTTGACCTCCCTTACTTCAAGTAAAATCTTAATTGGCTTACCGTGTAATTCTATCACAGGGAATATCTTTGGATAACCAATTTCACCTTCAATTTTGTCGCCAGGTTTTACACCGTCAAGAAGACTAAACAAGGAAGCCTTGTATTTTTCTTTTCTATACTCAATTGTCATATAACTAACAGCGTCTATTTTCTTGCCATTCATATCAGATACTTCATAATCGAATTCAATGACATTACCTTCTCTGGAGGGATTTGAAGCAGGTTTTAAAGCTGTATACTTTCTTTGTAGATCAGAAACAACTTTTCTTACATCTTTCTTGCTGATCTTATGTTTCTTACAGATTACCTTTATCCCATCTAGTTTAAGTTCAAAATCAGGTATAACCTGAAAACTAGCACGAAAGGTGATAGTCCCTTTTTCCTCTGGTATCTTAATATCCTTTATATCTACAAAAGTAATCGGATTAAGATTATTTTCCTTCACTGCACTCGTAAAAGCACTCTTTATAACATTATCTTTAGCTTCCTCCTGTATCTCTTTTTTGAATCTATTCATAATCACAGAAACTGGTGCCTTTCCTTTTCTAAACCCTGGAATAACCACTCTATGTCTATAGTTCTGTGCAATCTTTTCCTGTTCCTTAGCAAGTTTGTTTGAAGGAAAAGAAACTTCAATCTCTCTAATGTATGATTTCGGTTTTTTTATTGTTACTTCCATTAGTTAGTTATTGGTCACCAGCAAAGTCATTTGGATTGTTCTCTTGTTCCATTGACTATTGGCAATTAACTATTGACTCAACTCAGTTTTCTGTCCTTTGTCTTCTGTCAAACAATTGTGCGAAGGGGGGGAATCGAACCCCCACCCTTTTCAGGACTGGATCCTAAATCCAGCGCGTCTTCCATTTCCGCCACCCTCGCAGTAAACTTAGCAAGCACACTTCAATACTAATTCTATTGAATTTTAGCCCCATTTTTTTCTTATGTCAAGAAAAAAGATGGAGAGTTTCCCGAACGGAAGGGGTCAGACCCCAATACATACTTCTGCAAAGTCCTGAGCTTATCCTGAGCCTGTCGAAGGAAACACCTCATTATCTAATGATTTGAACTAATTCTTCACCTGGACCAAGGAATACCAAAAGATAATTAATTTTAGAAAGTGCTGTCAATTGCTGAGATAATCGAGGTTCGGATATGTAAACGAGACCAGAAAGATACTATCACCCTCTTCAAATGTATTGAATTGACTCTTTTTTGGATTTAAAAGTATCTTACCTTTAGTCTTTACGCCTATAAGAATAGACGGATTTCTTGTATCTCTCTTTCTGAGTACATCTTCTCCTAGTTTTTCAAAAGTCTTTCCATAGTATTTTGGTGGAACAGTTAACTCGTATATCTCATTTGTTTCTTCTGAAACAGTAACAAGATTGGTGTATACTTCACTTAAACCAGGTGTTAAAGCGGATTGAGCAATAATCATAAGTGCAAAATTACTGGCAGAAACAATCTCATCACATCCAGCTTTCCTAAGATGCTCAAAGTTTTTGGGGTCAACAGCTTCAGTCACCACATGAACTTTCCTGCATTCTTTTTCTTCGCATAATTGTTTTATCGTCATTGCTATTAATATGGATTGAGCATCTGCATAACCACCAGCACTCTGTTGTGCGAGAATGATACATGAAAATGCATCCATTATTGCAGCTCTTTTTAGATTCAACTCATTTGATGGATCACCTTTCACAAGATAGATTTTCTTAAATTCCTCAAGCTCTTCTAATTCAGGGAGGGATTTCTCGTCAATCTCAGCTGAAATTATAACAATTGCTTTTCTAACCTTTAAAGCCTTTGCCCTTAATTCCTTAATAATGTTAATTCCTTTTTCATTCCAGTTACATATCACAATATGGTTTTTCAATTTTTTCGGTGGCATAAATCTCCTACCTCCTATCTTTCTTTCAACAAATATAGATGCAACTGTTCCTGTGAATACTCCAACGATACCAAGACTTAATATAAGAATAAGTGTAACTGTAATCCTCCCTGCGGTTGTTCCTGGTTGGCCACTATCAAGACCGCTAAAGAGATAAACCGCAATATTCCAGAAACACATGGAAACATTTCCAAATTCCTCGGGGTTACCATTATGTTCGAAAATCCATAAAACAATAGCACCCGTAAACCATATGACAATAATTAGAAAAATTAGTCTCAGAAATTCATGTTTCCAGAAAAATCTTTTCAATCTTGAAAGAAGAAATCTAATCACCTTTTGGCAATCCCTCTTTTGCTCTCTTTAATGAATCTTAAAAGGTGCTTTATGTGGGTAGTTTGCGGCAGTGTATTCTTTATTTTTTCAACAGCTTGAGCAGTATTTAGTTTTTTATCTAATATTATCTTAAACGCTTCTTTCAGTATATTTATCGTTTCTTTAGAGAAATTATTCCTTCTTAAACCAACAATGTTCAATCCAAAGATCCTGATAGGTTCTCCTCCTGCAAGTGCATATGGTATCACATCTTTAACAATTCTGAATCCCCCACCTGTCATAGAATAACCACCAATCTTTGAAAACTGGTGCACAGGAATAAGTGCACTCAAAAAAGCATAATCCTCAATTTTTACAAACCCTCCTATCTGAGTTGAATTTGCAATGATTACGTTATTTCCCACCTCACAATCATGCCCAATATGGACATAAGCCATTATAAAACAGTTATTTCCAACTTCTGTAAATTCGCTTTTTGTAGATGCCTTGTGTATTGTTACGAATTCTCTAATAATATTGCCATTTCCAATTTTAACGCAGCTTTTACATCTCTTAAAATTAATATCCTGAGGTTCCCCTCCGATAAACGCAGAATGACATATCCTGTTATTCTCTCCAATTATTGTTCCATCTTTTATTAAAACGTGGTCTTCCAGAACAGTACCTTTCTTAATAACCACTTCCCCTTCTACAATCGAATATGGACCAATCTCTACTTCATCTTCGATTATTGCTCTTCTGTCGACTATTGCTGTTTTTGCTATCTTGCTTTTCAACTAAGCTTCCTTTCCTTTATCAACTATCATTGCGGTAAACTCACCTTCTGCAACCAATTCTTCTTCAACATATGTTCTTCCTTCAATTACACAAAGCCTTTTCCGGAATTTTTTCATTATAACTTCTATTCGGAGTTGGTCTCCAGGCTTAACTGTCTTTCTGAATTTTACTTTATCTATCATCATAAAATATAATAACTTATCCTTTGTTTCTTCAAGTCTGTTCAAGAGAAGAAACCCACCCGTCTGAGCCATAGCTTCTATTATTAAAACACCTGGCATAACAGGTTGTCCAGGAAAATGACCCTGGAAAAAGGGTTCATTTATCGTTACATTCTTTATGCCAATAACCTTATCCTTCTCCAACTTAACAATTTTATCAACCATTAGAAATGGATACCTGTGAGGAAGTATGTTAAGTATCTCTGCTATGTTATAACTCTTCTTCTGCATATATTCCCCCTTCTGTAACTAATTATGGAAAATTAAGAAATTCTCAATCTCTTTCCATGGTTTCTTTAAATAGTTATTAAACCTCCAATCTTATTCTCTATTGATAAAAGTTTCTAGTTGCTTTAAAAATGTAATGTGTGAAGAGTGTCCCCCGCAAACCACAACAAAGTGCCCAATTATCTTACTACCTAAAAGTGATAGATCACCAAGAAAATCAAGAATCTTATGCCTTACAAACTCATCGTCGAACCTTAAAGGTGTTCTATTTAAGATCCCATCCTTTGAGTATACGACTGAATTATCAAGATTACCTCCCTTAATCAGTCCTCTTTTTCTTAGAGGTTCTACCCATTCAGCAAACGCATATGTTCTTGCTGGAGCGATTTCCTTTATGAAAACCTCAGGTGTTACAAGTACAGTCTTCATTTGCGTTAGTTCAGGATACTTATCGTAACTGATAAAATAACTAATCACAAGTTTAGGAGATGGATAGACACCAAGGAAACTTTTTCCAACATTAGTAACAAAAGGATTTTCAATAATAACTAAAGGTTTCTTATTAGCGTTTCCCCCCTCTACAAATGCTATGTCTTTCAATTTCTCTGCAATTAGCAGGGCACTACCATCAAGGATTGGTATTTCATCACCATTATCAACCACAATCGTTACGCCATCAATATCAAATCCAGTTAAAGCTGCAAGAACATGTTCAACCATTCTGAATGACACTTCACCATTTCCTATTGTTGTTCCATGTTCTGTACTTACCACATTATCAACAGATGCAATTACCTTTGTTTGTTCCTCTCCCCTTTTCATAAAGATAACTCCATCAGTTGATGGGATGAGTTCTATCCTGGATTTCTCCCCTGAATGAACTCCAATACCATCAAATGTTACTGGTGATTTTATAGTTTTATACGACTTTCTTCTTGTGGCTATTTTCTCTTTCAATTTCCTCTATGGTCTTTTCTATTTTTCTTATTCTTTTCAGGATATCCGGGAGTTTTACTGATGCAGCATATATTCTCCTTGCAAGATTGTGATCACGTGCTGGATAACCTGAAAAAAGGGCATTTGGTGGGATATTCTTTGTCACACCTCCCTGTGCAGCGACTACTGCTCCATCTCCAATTTCAAGATGATCAGCTACACCCACCTGACCTGCAAGGGTTACATTCTTTCCAATCTTGCAGCTTCCTGCAATTCCCACCTGAGCAACTAACAAACTGTTCTCACCAACAGTTACATTATGTCCTATCTGAACCAGATTATCTATTTTTGTTCCCCTTTTTATTCTTGTTTCACCGAATGACGCCCTATCTATTGCAACATTTGCACCAATCTCGCAGTCATCCTCAATTACAACCCTTCCAATCTGAGGTATCTTGCAGTGTCTCTTTTTTTCGGTCACATAACCGAATCCATCACTACCGATTACTGTTCCTGGATGGATTATAACCCTGTTTCCAATAATTGTTTTTTCAAGAATTGTTACCGAGTTATCTATTTCTACATCATTTCCAATTTTAGACCCATAACCAATGTATGTAAGAGGTTGGATTTTTGCATTTCTCCCAATAGTAACATTACTACCAATTATTACATATGGAGCGACAAATGAACCATCTCCAATAGAAGACCTCTCTCCTATAATGGCGAGTTCCGAAATTCCTGGCTTTAGCACCTCATGGGGATGAAAGGACTTTATTACCTTTATAAAAGAGAGTGCTGGATTCGTGCTCAAAATTACGGATTTCCCTGTCAATGATAAGGGTTTCCTTGTTATGACACATGATGCCTTTGACATTTTAGCTAAATCAATGAATTTAGGATCTGCAAGAAAACTAATATCACCTTCTTTTGCAGTTTTAAGCCCCGAAACACCTTTTATTTCTAAATTCTCATCACCGAGAACTTCTCCATCTATGATTGCAGCAATCTCCCTTACCTTCATTCTTTCTCTATTTCCCTCCCAAGATAAGTCATAACTTCCTGCGCTAACTTTTCCAATTTTTCCTTTTCATCTATTGAAAAATCCTTCGCTCTAATTTCATTTCCTCTATCATAGTCTATCCATTTCAATTTCAGTGTTATTTTTCCAGAAGATTGATCAATTCTGCCAAAAACAATAACTCTTGCATTCATTCTCCTTGATACAAGTCTCAGCTGATTATCGTCAAGATCTTCTTCTTTCAAAAAACCCAAAAGACTCATCGCCTCTCTAACTCTACTCGATTCAACTAATTCAGAATTTGGCAACATATCAAGCCCTGTTTTAATGAATGAAGAGATCTGTCCGCCAAGTGATTGTGATTCTGCTTCCGAACTCATTTCCTTAAACAAGAAAACATAAAACTCAAACTCTTCTACCCTTGGTGAAACAACCATAAATTCCTTATTTATTTCATAAAGAACCCTTTCAGTCAAATCGAGCCCTGTCTTTGCGAAAACAATGTTTCCTTTGCCGATGTCAAATATCATTGTGTAGTCTTCCTCCCCACCAATTTTTTCCAGTATATTACTTATTTCTTCAATAACAGGTTTTATCAGCTCCTCTTGTTTCTCCACAGATTTTCCATTTTCACCCCAGATTTCTCTTATGAACTCTTCATATGCTTTTTCCTTCTCTTCAATCTCCTTCTTTTTCTTGTTCTTTGACTCATCAGACAACATCAGTTCCTGATCTTTTAATTCACCTTTCAGTTTATCAATTTCCAACCTTCTCTCTTCAGCTTCCTTCTCCCATTCAGCTTCCAGTTTATTTAATTGTTCCCTTAAGTCACTTATTCCTTCATACCCATCAATTATTTCCTGTGAATCTATATATCCAATCTTATCTTCTGAAAAAGATAAAGAAATGAAAAAGAGAATAGCGCACATTGTAAGAAGGTAAATCTTCCTCATATTTTACCACCTCTCGTAAAAATTAAAGCCAACAAGAAACTTATAGAATCTTTCTTCAAGTCCACCCATCTTTCTCCTGCCAGCAATAAACGCGACATCAAGGAAACCATCTTTTCTCATAATAGGTATGGAACTTCCAATAGTAATACCATTGTCAACAATCCTCTTGTTATGCGAATCCTTAAAATACCATGGGTTTAGGAAATAGCCAATCCTTAGAGGAAAACGCCTTACGTTATCGTCCCCAGTCCTCCCGTATTCTAAACCAATACTGTATGAGAGTACATCCAGGAAATCGTCATTTTTTGTTTCGTTATACTTGAAATTACTCCAGTCCCTGTATCTTATTGTAAAAAGAAAATCTAGATCCTGTCCCAAGGAGATATCACATCCACAAGAGTAGAAGGACGGAAAAATAAGATTATTCTCGCTCAGTATCGTATCCTGTCCAATGTTGTATAAACTCTTTGTTACTTTTTCACAGGAGACAGGAAAACTGTAACCAAAAACAATGTCAACTGGCTCAAGGTTAATAACCAAACCAAGAGAGTAACTGTAACCGAAATAATGACTACTCAGAGAATCCTCTGTATCTGTCACAAGAGGATCAGTAAAATCAGTAATCCACACCTCATCACTTCCACCAAACAGAACATTTACTCCGCAACCTATGCCTGCCCATTTGTTGATCTTTTTTGCTATTTCAAAATTTCCTGTAGAAATCTGACCCTTTTTGAAAAACGTACAGTTGTATGAAAGCCCTTCTACTGAATCAGGAGTTGTTATGAAGTTGGCATTTTGATCCATTTCTCTTCTTAGATTGAAACTCATAGCCAGACCGAGAGGAAGTGTTGAAGCTACTTTTACAGATGGCACACTATAATAATGTATAACATTTTTCCCATTTCCATCCATCATCTCCAACCTAATCCCGCTGTAAGTCACATCTATTCCTGTCTTTTTTAAGAAAGCAATTGAACCAACAAGATTCGAAGAAAATGTACCAGGAATCTCACAATATCCAAGTGACGCCATATGCGCATCACCTCTGAGAATCGATTCCCCCTCATTGACAAAACTAAATAAGGATTGGGCGTTCAAGTTAGGAAGGAAAAAGTGTGTAAAAGATATCAAATTGAAAATCAAAAGAAACAGAATTATTATACTTAAATTTTGAAATACTCTAAACTTTATTTGCTTATCTTTATGATCTATCATTTTCAATCCCCGCTCTCTGGAAGTGGTGTATAGTAAATTGATAGAACTGGAGAATCCATAGCATCAAGCACCAATCTTGAACAGAAACCACTCTCGTTCTTAAGCCTTAGAAGAATACCATAGTTCTCTCCTCCATTCACCCAATTTTGAATCAACGACGTAAGGCTAACCTCAGAAATTGTATCATCCTTTTGAACAGTGAAGTATGCTAAAGATGAAGAGTAAAATTCAGTTTCATCTTCATCCCATTCACCCGTTACTTTATGAATATAAACTGTCGTAGTATCAAAATATGACTCCTCAGATTTGATTTTGAAAGCTAAAGTAGCCTTGTTAATAGTTACATTCTCTGGAATTGTGTCCATGTTGAAAAGCAGAAGTGCTCTCATAGCATAGCCTTCACCCAGGACAATCTCATTGTCCCCTTTAATATATGTTGAATTTGTGATAAAAACATCCTCGCTTACATCTATTGAATCCTTTGTTGAATCACCATAAAAGAGAGTCAGTGTCAAAGGTTGTGTGCTCTCTTTTGAACAGATGGAAATTAATGTGTCTCCTAATTCGTAAACAAATATCATTCCTTTATTTCTCTCAAAGGACGTATCGAGTAGAGAAAACTCATCGCAATCAAAAGTAAACTCCATCTCCTCTTCATTCATTACAATATCTGCTATTACTGTTGTATCATAATCGCCACCAGGGTTATCCCACTGACTGTCAGAGGACGATTTTTCCCATCCAGCAACTGTCTCCTCCCAACTCTTAGTCAGGGGATATACTATGAACTCTATACTTTTCCCTGGTTTCCCACCGTAAATTACTAATACCACCTTTGCAGAATCGGCATTAGCAAGGGCTATTGAATCATCTACTTCGAATCTAATTAGTATCCTTGACTCAATTGAATGTGATTCTCCAATCCACAACTTTTCGCTGCTCCCCGTATTACTTTCATGATGATAATTTGATAAGGAATCAGTAAATATTCCACCAATATAAACAGGTTTTGGGATATCCTTGTTTATTTCGTCAAGTCCAACAGGGTCATTCATTCTATCTTTACAACCCATCAGAAACAGAAAAAATATAAATAAACCTATTAGTTTTTTCATCGAGCTAAAAACTTGTTCCTAATTGAAAATGTGGATTCCACCCTCCATAATACTTTTCATCACAACCATATCCAATATCAAATCCAAGAATACCCATCCTTGGTACTTCGATCCTAATCCCTGTTCCCACTCCCTTCTTAAGGTCTGATAAATTCGCTCGTCGGAAGTCTTCCCAGGTATTTCCAGCATCAAGAAAGATGAGCCAGTTAATACCCTTTGTTATAATGTATTTATATTCCAATGTGAAAACAAATGCTGCGCATCCACCAATATTACTGTAATTATCTCTGGGTCCAATTGATTTATCGGGATATCCTCTTACTCCCCAATCACCTACTCCACCAAGATAAAATCTTTCATATATAGGTACCTCTTTCTTTGAACCAAAGCCTTCAAGAATACCAATCTTTAAACGTATCATAAGAATAAAATTAAGAAGGCTTTTCCTATACCATCTTGACTCGAATTGATATTTCTGGTAATCTATTCCACCACCCAATATACCACCAGAGAATTCAGTAGAAAAACTATTTCTTGAACCAGATGTAGCATTAAATATGTAGTCTCTACTATCCTTGACTATGTTGAAAGCTATACTACTTCTCCATTTAGTTCCTCTTTGATCAAGCGTGTATTGACTGACTTTATCCAGATTGTCCTCATCTACATAAACCGATACTTTCTCAAGAGTATATGATGTATAAATACGAGTGTATTTCAACTTGGGGATAGGTCTTCCCAACCTGATTGTTCCACCACGTTTCCTATCAGAAAAATAGTCCCATTTCCTTGTCACAAAGAAAAGATCAAAACCTGCGGTTGTAGGTGTATCAAAAAGCCAGGGTTCTGTATATCCAAGAGTATAATTTGCGAGTTTTCCTCCCTTTTCAATGCTGAAATAGGCAGATATACCCCTTCCAAGAAGGTTTGGAATATTAACAGATACATTCCCTGTTATCCCCCAAGCCTGGCTATAACCCATTCCTGCTGTAAACTGCCCTACCTGTTTTTCCACAACCTCAAGGATCAAATCAATATCACCCTCTTCGTTAGCTCTTCTACTGTCAAGCTTCATGTCATCAAAAAATCCAAGATTAAAAACCTCTCTCTGAGAATCAATAACCTTGGACCTCCTGAAAAGACCACCTGGAAAAATTTTTAACTCTCTTCTTATAACTTTTTCCCACGTTCTGGAATTACCAGATATAATTATTCTCCTCAGATGTGCTGGGTTCCCTTCCTGTATTATATAGTTTATCTTAATGGTATCGTTTACCACTCTTTCATCTGGCACTATAAATGCATAGATATAACCCACTTCTGTATAAAGAGAGTAAAATTCGATCATAGTGTTTTCAAGCTTCTCTTTATTATAAATATCTCCCTTTTTGTACTTTACTACTGAGGATAAACCTTCAGTTTTTATGACACTGTTTCCCTCAAATTCTGGTTCCCCAAGATAGAACCTCGTGCCTTCACTAATATCAATTCTAATTGTCATCCATTCCTGTTTATCATCATACGAGATTTCATAATCCTTAATTTCACTTTGTGGATAACCGTTCTTTTTGTATAAGTCAGTTATTCTCTCTAAATCCTCATAAAATTCCTCTTCATCAAAATTTCCCGATCTCCACCATCGCTTGCTCTTGTTTTTCATCACACTTCCAAGTCTATTATCATGATAAATGCTATTTCCAGTGAAATATATATTTTTTATTCTAACCCTCTTACCCTCATCAATACTAAAAGTTAACTGTGCTTTTTCATTCTCTCTTGTAATTTCAGAAAAGACTTTTGCAAGTAGAAATCCCTTCTCTTTGTATTTCTCTTTAATTGCCTTAGACCATTTAAATATTTTCTGAGGAGAAACAATCTCACCTTCTTTAATACCCATAGCTTCTTTTAAGTCCTTCTCCTTAATATGGTCATTACCAATAAAGATGACTTGTTTAAGGAAGGGATTTTCCTCAACTTTAATAATTATCAGCTGTCCGACTTCTGTTTTCTCACCCTCTATCTTTACATCAGAAAAAAGTCCAAGCTTATATATCCTTTTTATTGCCTTCTCAAGCCGTGCTTGTGTTATTTCATCTCCCACCTGGAGCATTGAAGAACTTCTGATCAGTTCTTCATCAGTTGTCCTGTTACCTCTAACTTCGATCCGGGATATTTTCTCGCCAAGAAGATGTACTGTAAATAAAGAAAAGAGAATAAGCAAATAGAATTTTCTTAAACCCAACAAAGCTCCCTGTTATGTTTCTCTTACCATTTTGTAAAACATATAAAGCAATACTTTATAACATACAAAAAAATGCAAGTCAAGAGAAAAAGATATGAACCACAGAGCATAGTCCTGAGAATAGTAGAAGGAACCACCCCATCAGAAATCTCTGATTTCTAATAGGGAATATAAAGAACATATAGAGAACACTAATGAAAGATTTAACACTCTGTGTTCTCTGAAAACAGCTTCATAAGTTACTAACGAAAAAATCTACTCTAAGTTCCCTAAAAAAGTGTCTGCAATTTCAGGCTAAGTATCGAGTTTAATCATTACTTAACTTATCAATTTGGAATTAGTAGGTCTTTCTAAGAAATCCTTGCCCTTAGTAGCTCAAGAAATTCACTTTTTCTCTCAGGTGAGATTCTTAGTGAGGTAAATGTTATTTTGAGTAATCTAAATAACCGGAGGTAATTTTTCTTCATCCACAAGGCATCCAAATTTTATCCTTAAACAATTATCACTAACATCTATAAACGAAAACCTTTTGACACTACTTCTTTTCTTCATTCTTCATAACCCATTCCTCTATCATTGCCCACAGTTCATCAGGAGATTCAGAGGAAATGCTTGAAATACATTTGCATGCCTTGAAGCCCCACACAGCAATACTATCAACACCGAGTTTTAAAGGTATATCCATAGCACTAATTACTTCTTTATGTTTCTCTCGAGGCACTTTAAATGCTTGAGTCCATATCTGAGTTTTTTTACCGTACTTCTCTGCTGCTCTTTTCAGCTTTCTTGTCTCATTCCTTACATAATCATCAAGAGATTTACCAAATAGTATTCCGTAAGGATCTGTTGCAATGACCTCAAGGTCTGGTAACGAACAGACATTTGCCAGAAATGACTCCTCAGACTCGGGTAGTATGCAAACAGCATTTCTAAGCCCCTCTTTCCCTGCATTATCTGTTGCAAAGGATAAGAAATCGAGAATAGACTCTTTCTTGAAGAACTCAACTCTTGAACTACTTTTTAGAGGAAGATCTGTTTCATATCGTTCTTTAAACTTATTTATACACGAAGGACATCGACAGCACCACAAACCACCTTTAGAAAAAAGGTGGTAGAAGTGTGGCTCATCCCAGAAAACAAAATCAGCACCTGATTTACCAGCACTTCTTATCCATGTTGTTATTAACTTTCTAAAATTTTCATTATTAGGGCAGGCTGCTGGAACCCTCTCGAAAACGGAGTTTATCTGACATATTTTTGGGTATTTCCCCACCCAGGATGAGTATGCCTCACCACCAAAGAAACCACCTACTCCCCAAGGATCAAGCCAAACCTCTAAACCTTCACCTTTTGAGATTTCCACAATGTCATGCATTGTCTTCTCATAAAACTCAAAATCATTTTCACTGTATGTGTGAATTACAAAATCGAAACCAATCATCTTCAAAAGACGCATATCTGTTTTTACATGTTCGCAGATCCTATTCCCAAAATAACTTAAACCGATTTTCAACCTGATTCTACCTTTCTAAGAAATCTCTTTCAGCTATTGTTGCTTCACTGTTAAACCCTAAATATTATGGACTTCATTTCAGAAACTATCAGTTTTTGTTTTTACAGTTCCTGAGTGAAAGTACTCTTCTCTTATTCTTAATTTATTTTTCTTTGATTATTCAATCTTTTTGCTATTTTTTCTTTTATCAGCCGATATTTTGTACTTCTCTGTGTCCCCCGCTTGCCAAAGTTCATCCTTTGCAGTAGCACTACTACGGAGAACGGGACTTGTGCGGCGGCAGGTCTGTGGTTTTTTCTTTCCTTACAAAAAACTGAAAAACAAAACTATAGAGAAGGATAATAAGACCTAATATGCATAATGTTTTTCCAATACTATACGACACATCTTCATAAGCAAAGACAACACTATGTTCTCCAGCATTAAGTGGTACAGCCCTTAGCGTGTAATTAGCACGATATACTTTTTCTTTCTTGCCATCCACATATGCCTTCCATCTTGGATAGTAATTCTCACTAAGAACAAGAAACCCTCTGTTCTTTGCATTAACCTTTATCTCTATTTTATTTGCGCTGTAACTCACTATTGAGACAGTTGATCCTCCAATTATTGTATCAGGGTAAGGCATATCAGGTTTTTCTTCAAGCAGGACTGCTTCTAATGGATTAAATGTATCATTTACTAAAAAACGTAGAAGTAATTCTTTGTCCTCAATAACTATGAATTTCTCAACAAAAAAAGCTCTATCGAGACAGTTTCTGTTCTCATAAATTGAGTACACCCCTGCATGAACTGGTTTAAATCTTGAATAGAAAATTCTCCACTTTCGTATCGATATTCTTGTTCTCTCATCAAATTGCAAAGTATCCAAAGGAAGCGGGAAACCAATTATAAATTTTCCATTTAGCATATTAATAAGCTTTGGAAATTGTACTAAATTTATTGGCGTAAACATAACACTCTCGCCGGCACCTATTAATTCCTGATATCTTCTGAGCGGATTTGGATGGTATCCCCCAAGACTCTGCATATCATTAAGAATAAGAATACCGTCATTTGACCTTTGATATTGCAAAGGGAATACCCTGTAAATACTCTTATCCTGTTCGTTAAGGAACGAGACAACCTCATCCTTTCCATAGTATTCAGAAGGATGTGGATTTGAGATAAGGTATTTCTTTCCTATTGACCACTGGTCAAACAATAATACAATAAGTAAACCGCCAACCAAGAAGACTGCTTTCATTCTTAGCTTAAGAAAAATTAGGATTGGAATTATACTTAATACCACGATAATTAATGCCCTTCCAATGCCTTTTATGAAGAGAGGATAGTTATCAGTGAATGCATTTAATTTAGCTGCGTTTTGGGAAACCCCAAGATAAGAAAAATGAGACGTGATAAATGAAATAACTCCTTCCTTCCCCGCTACAGCAATAAGCGCAAAGATGGAATAAGCTCCTATAAAAAGAAGACATGCTAAAATTATCTTTTTGATTTCCTTTTTCTTAAGAATTCTATTCAGTCCAAAAGCCCCAATCAGGATAACAGAAAAAGTCATTATAAAAAAGATGAGTGATGGCGCACGGAATTTCTTGATTCCAGGTACTATATAATATGCAAGTTGGAATAAAGGAGTATTCTTCCCAAGTGCAAGCAGCATGGCCACAACTCCAATGAAGAAAAAGAATTTGACATTTTTATCCCTGAAACAAAAAAAGACACCTATCATTAACAGCATAAGTGGAAGTATTCCAAAATACTCATTATGTAACTTAAAATAGTTGCTTCCCCAATAGTTGGTTTTGATTCCTGAGAATTCTGGAACAAATAAATCGATAAGTTCTGCGGTTGGCATTGACCAGGATGTAGTATATTCGTATCCCTTTGTTTGTCCCCTTGCTCCAGAGTCTAAATTATTATATACAGGAAGAAAAGAAATAGAGACAATCATTCCAAGAATAATGACACTCATAACAAATAGTGCAACTATCTTTAAGGTACCTTTTATCTTAAGTGTTTTCCTTTCCCCGAAAATAAGGAATATGCACAAGAAAGTAGTAAGTCCCATAGATTAATACGTCATCTGGAAATGCCCACCAAGAAAACTAAGTGCTGCAATTCCTGCTAAAAAGACAAAATAAAAAAACCTTTTTCTTTTAACACCCTTAAGCATAAAAAGCAACATTAATGGAAGAAGAGCAACGGAAATTGCTCTTGCAAGATGTCCTGCGTATGTAGTTGAGATAAGAGAGCCAGAGAACATATAACAAACAGCAGATACTGTTGATGGGAAAATTCCAAGTTTCATCTCCTTCAATAAAAGATATAATCCAATTCCTGCAAGAAAAATGTAGAGTATGTAGAGGTATGTCCGTACAATATGAACCGGGAAAATAAGATATAAAAGCGTATGAGGTGAAATGAGGTCACCAAAAAATCCTGCAACTGTTGGGGATCCACTGAACAAATATGGTAACCACATGGGTATTTCTTTATGCTCCAAAATATAATTTGCTGACCATACACGTTGTACATAACCACCAAGCAGCCAATCAGAACCATACATCATTTTGCTTCCTGATAGGAATGGAGCGAAATAAATCAATGCAAGAACCAAAAAGATTACAAATGGAAGGATAGTAAATAGTTTCTTTATTTTTTTATTTCTGAAGCCTTCACCTTCAATAGTCTTTGTCTTCTTTTCTGAGAAACGTTTCTTTTTCTTTTTCCCCAAAATTCCTCCTTTTTTGCATTCAGAATTTCACGAATTATACAAATAAATAATATTAAAGTCAAGAAAAAAGGGGAATAGTAGAAAATCTCTCAAAACACTGAGAACATCTGAAATCTGTCAATCTATTTTATAATCTGCCTGTCCCGTTTGTTTCTTATGATATTTTAATATCATATCTTGGTTAGATAATTTTGTATCTAATAGGTGTAATCAACATACTCTTATTATCTCTAACAGTGTCTAAAATCCTGTTGACAATGAATATTTCTTGTGATAGGATACTAACAGTAATTTGATAAACAAAAAGGAATCTATATGATTTCAGAAAATATTCTTAGAGAATTGAGTATCAAAAACGAAAGGAAGATTGTCCTTCTTGTTGTGGATGGGGTAGGTGATTTACCTATAAATGATAAAACACCACTTGAAGTAGCAAAAACTCCAAACCTCGATACACTCACCCAGAAATCGATTACAGGCTTAACCTATCCTGTTTCCATAGGTATCACACCGGGAAGTGGACCTGCACATCTCTCACTTTTTGGCTACGACCCACTAAAATACAACATTGGTCGGGGTGTACTTGAAGCACTCGGGGTCGACTTTGAACTTGGGAAAAAAGATATAGCTTCAAGGGCAAATTTTTCAACGATAAATGATTCTGGTGTGATAGTAGATAGAAGAGCAGGACGAATCCCCACTGAGAAAAACAAAGAGATTTGTTCCTTTCTTTCTTCCAAGATAAAGAACATTGAAGATGTCGAAGTTATCATTCGCAGTGGAAAGGAACATAGATTCGTGGTTGTTTTCAGAAGCGAGAATCTATTTGATAGTGTAACCGATACGGATCCCCAGCAAGTGGGACTTAAACCTATTATATCCACACCTTTTGATGTTAAGGGAGAAAAAACTGCAAGAATTGTAAACAAGTTCGTTGATATGACTTCACAAATTTTAAAAGATAATACCCCAGCAAATTTCGTACTTCTTCGCGGTATTTCTCGTTATCCTGATATCCCTTCTATGAATGACCTGTTCCTATTAACTCCCGCTGCAATAGCAACGTACCCAATGTACAAAGGACTTGCCAGATTGGTTGGGATGAAAATACTAAAGACAGGGAATGACATATCTTCCGAGTTTGAAACCCTGAAAGAAAACTGGAAAGATTTTGACTTCTTCTATATCCATATCAAGAAAACTGACAGTTATGGTGAAGATGGGAACTTTGAGAAGAAGGTATCTGTAATTGAGGAAGTTGACAAACATATCTCTTTCGTTCTTGATCTAAAACCGGATTGCTTTGTTGTTACAGGCGATCACTCAACACCCTGTAAAATGAAATCCCATAGTTGGCATCCCAATCCTTTTCTTCTTTATTCAACATTTGGAAGAAAAGATCCTGCAATCTCATTTTCAGAATTAGAATGTGCAAAAGGAATATTAGGAAATTTTGAAGCGGTTAACTCAATGGCTCTAATGCTTGCACATACGCTTAAATTGAAGAAATATGGAGCATAGTGAACATAGTAAGGAGTAAAGAGTAAGTAGTAGGGAGAAGGTAAATATTGCGAAAATATTGGGATGGAAGATAGATCCGAAGAACAGAAATCAGAAAACAGATGACAGAAGACAGAAAACAGAGGACAGATAACAGAAGTCAGATGACAGACAACAGAAGACGGATGACTAATTACAAAAGATAGGTAGCCGCAGGCTTTAGCCTGCGGCATATCATCACACGCACCTTAAAAGGTGCGTCTACAAAAGATAACAATCAGTTAGAAAAAGGAGGAGAGTTGAAGAGGGCTTTGATATCAGTTTATGATAAGAGGGGAATAAGCGAGTTTGCGAAAAAACTGGTGGAATTTGGGTATGAAATCATCTCATCGGGTGGAACAGCACGTCATCTCAAGGGGCAGGGCATCCCCGTTATACTGGGTAGTGAGATAACAAAGAGTCCGGAAATGCTTGGTGGAAGGGTAAAAACACTTCATCCATATATTTTCGGTGGGATTCTCGCACGAGAACAAGATGCTAAGGAACTAAAGAAACATGACATTCAGTTTATTGACATAGTCGTTTGCAACCTTTATCCCTTCGAAGATGTAACCAAGAAGTCAAACACAACGTTGGCTGATGCTATTGAGAACATAGATATCGGTGGAGTATCACTTCTTCGAGCAGCTGCAAAGAATTTTGAACGAGTAACTGTCGTATTCGATAGAGAAGATTACCAATGGGTTTTAGAAAAAATGAATCAGAATGGTTTAGACAACGATGAGCGGATTTCCCTCGCGAGAAAAACATTTATCTATACGTGCAAATATGACAGCGCAATAGCACAATACCTTTCACAGTATGTTGAAAAAGACGAAGAACTACCTTCAAACTTCTGTATTCCCATCACAAAGATTTCTACATTACGGTATGGGGAAAATCCGCATCAGTCTGCTGGTATGTATCGCGAACTAAACACTGATATTACTCTTCCTTTTAAGAAATATCAAGGAAAAGAACTCTCCTATATAAATATTATCGATATGGAAAGTGCCTTGACGATAGCGAACAGTTTTGATGAAACCACTTCAGTAATTGTTAAACATACGAATCCTTGCGGTGTAGGAATAGGAAACAATACGCAGGAAGCATATGAACGTGCTCTCTCAACCGATCCGATGTCAGCTTTTGGTGGAATCATTGGATTCAACAGAACCGTTACTGGAATAACTGCATCAATCATAACAAAGAGTTTTAAGGAAGTTGTAATTGCCCCATCTTTCGATAAAGAAGCGCTTGAGATTTTTAAGAAGAAAAAAAACCTAAGGATAATTGAAGTTAAGACATCAACTGATAATCATCTCGATTGCAGAACATTTTTCGGTGGCTGGCTTATCTAGGAAAAGGACAAACATGTTGTCATAGAGGAAGAATGGGAGTGCGTCAGTAAGAAAAAACAAACTGAGAAGAAACTGGCTGCTATACGTTTTGCCTGTAAATT
>SDBS01001062.1_pt1 | contig 27805 bp, 23 predicted proteins | sample 2277091 | NCBI WGS metagenome assembly SDBS01 (sample SAMN10404972, study PRJNA504765) | marine sediment metagenome | isolation source: marine sediment core GS10_PC15, 163 cmbsf | place: Arctic Ocean: Southern Knipovich Ridge | collected 2010
GAATGAAAATTGTAAAATTCAGATAAGTCCACTGAGCAAAATGAATCACCGTTGGCAACAAGGAATGTATCGCTCTGTATGAATTTTTGTGCATTTTTGACGGAGCCGGCTGTCCCAAGTGGTGTGTGCTCGTGAGAGATAACGAACTCAAGTGAATCGCTCCTGTGACTGTAATAGTCCTGAATTACCTTTGACATATAGCCTGTGCAGAGCACAAAACGCCTTAGGCCAAAGCTGGTGAAAGAGTCTATGAGGATATCAAGAAAAGGCTGGTGATTTATCTCTGCCATCGGCTTGGGCCGGTCATTGACAACCTTTGCAAGTCGGCTTCCGATGCCGCCGCACAGAATCAGTACATCAATTTCGTTGAGTTTATTTTTCAATAAGGTTCCTGATTTGCGTACAGAGTGATCTGGCTACCTAAGTTCTCAAAATGGAAAGGTACATGCAAAAGGTCTTTCAAGGCCTTTCTAACCATCCGCTGCTTGCGAGGCGGAACAAACAAAAGCATAAAACCTCCGCCGCCGGCACCACATAACTTTCCACCCAAGGCACCGGCTTTAAGGGCACAATCATACATGTTATCAATTGTGCTTGTGGTTATCCGGCTGGACAAACTGCGCTTTAGTTTCCAGGATTCATTGAGGAGGCGGCCAAAACTTTCAATTCCATTGCTGCCGTTGTTTAGAATGTTGACTGCTTGTTCAACCATTTCTTTCATCGTACGCAATTCGGCAGTTTTCGAGGATGCATTCTGAATCTGTTCGGAGGCAATCTCAGATGCGGTTCTGGGGAACCCGGTAAAAAAGAACATCAGGTGGTTTTGAAGTTCTGTTATCTTTTTCTGGCTTACGGTTACAGGCTGGACAAGAAAGTTCTCTCTGCCGTTAAATTCTATACGGTTAAGTCCGCCAAAGGCAGCGGCGACCTGATCCTGCGAACCTACATGCTCTCCAATAATATCCTGCTCTACATAAATCGCATTCGAAGCAAGCTGTCTTTTGCCAACCATCCGTCCCGACAATGCGTATAATGCATTTAAAAAACCAACGGTAAATGCAGAACTCGAACCGATTCCAGAGCGTGCAGGTAAATCGCTGGTGTGTACCATCTCGATACCCTCCTCTATCCTTAAGTATCTGAGGCTCTCTCGGACCGAAGGATGCTTTATCTCGTCGATACTATTAACCTGTTCACGTAGCCTGTATCTTATAAGATAATTATGTTCGAAAAATGGTGGCAAATATCGGCAACTGATATAGCAATATTTATCGATAGTCGTATTCAGTACCATTCCTCCATTTTCCCTGTACCAGGTGGGATAATCCGTACTACCCCCGAAGAACGAGATGCGAAATGGCGTTCTGCTGATAATCATCAATTATTCCTATTATTGTTGCCTTTTGGCAAAACTTCTTTGCCACTTTCTTAAACAGTATTTGTAGCAAATTCCGTGCCTATAGATGAGAATAGCGTTCATACGGCGTTTTGTGGGTGATTCCGGCGAATTTGTAAGAATATTGAACAAATACAGTGTTCGAGAGATGTACTTCGGCACTGCAGTGAGCCGGAAACAAGGCAAAAGTCAAAAGGAAAAAGACACCTCGTGCTACATAGCGAAGCTACTTCGCAGAGTAGCAAAAGTGTGGTATCCGTACGCGATGCTGTTTTATATACGGAACAATTTATGTCGGCTGGTATTGATTAACCGATGGATTTTTATAAAGCTCGGCAGCGCGGGTGTAAATCTGCTCTACTATTTGCGCATCATGTTTCTCGCCCGTCTTGAGCAAAAGATTCTGTAACCAGGCCAATAATTCAAACGCATATTCGAGTTGTTTGCTGACTTCCGAAATACACACTAATTTCAGGATTTTTTTGACCGACAGGTCGTGTATATTTTTATCTCGTTGCTCGATTGGGTCCCAAAGGTATATTGCGTCTGCGGTAACCAGTTGGCCGGCTGTCTGACGTAGGAGCGTTTTGTCTCCTTGGTGCATAATACATATTGGAGAAAGAGTTCTTCCGACAAAGTGGGTATTGTGGGTAAAATGAAACTGGAAAAAAGTAAATCCTTCTTCACGCAGGAAGATATCAATGTCAGCAAATAGAGGTTGTCCAATATATAAGGGAGTAAATTCAACTTCGACTTCCATCCCAAGGGCTGTCTGGAGTAGTTTTTTACCTCCTTTGAGAATTTCAAGTTCTGCTCCTTGAACATCCAACGAGATAAAATCCACTCCTGCGATGTTGTTAGCATCAGCCCAAGTATCCAAACTTGTTGTTGGGATCTCAATAACTTTGGCAATGCTAAGATTGTCTTTCGTATAAATTATTTTTTCTTCTTGCAACTGTTTCCACCTCGAGATACGGTTTTCATCCGGTTGGTACAAAGAATGTGAATAGATCTGTTTTGTCAGATAAAACTTCCTGCTTTGTTGGTTTTTTTGGGCAAGACATATTGGGTAGTAAAAGTGTTGAAAGCCTCGCTCTTGAGCGAGGGAATTCAGCCTTTCACATTCCGCTTCATCCGGATCAAAGCCGTAGACAATTATGCGGTCACCTAAAAACGACCATTTTTGTGCTTCGCCGCCGCCCTTAGCGCCGCAATCGATAACACTAATCTTCTCATTTGGCGGAAGTATTTCAAAAATGAGTTTGGAGATAAAGTTCATGTTAGTTACCTTCGTCTCTTCTATATAGTATTGGATTTCTTATCGGCCACCGGTCTGAAAAGCCGCGCATTTTTCTGTACCAGTCGACAGTCTTTTTTATGCCCTCGGCCAGTGGCGTTTTTGCCGCGAATCCCAAAAGTTGATTTGCCTTGGTTGTGTCGATCAATCTTTTGGGTATCATCGTTGGTTTGGAACTGTCGAAAATGATGTTTGCGTCGGTATATTCATCTGCCTGAAGTATTGCATTGAGTGCCTTCCTGATACTACACGGCACCCCTGTAGCGATGTTTACCGGCTCAAAAGTCTGTATCTTTTCCATTGATAACAAAACACCTTCTACGAAATCATCTATGTAAATAAAGTCCTTAATGTCATTTCCATCACCCCAGACTTCAATCGGGTCGTGCCTTTCGACAACCTTGCGAATCAAGGCGGGTAAAACGTGAGATGTCTCCCACTCAAAATCATCGTGTGGGCCGTAAATATTTGCCGGCCTGACAACAACCGTCTTCATAGTATTCTTTATTTTCTCAGCATACATTTTACAAAGGATTTCCGTGAACTGTTTCATCCAGCCGACGCAGAAATACTTTTCGAACATTTGTCCCGGTACCATTTCATCTTCTTTGACCGGATGGTTCGTGGCAGGATAGACCGTATTGCTGCTGACGAATAAGAATTTTTGAACACCGGCTTTATAAGCGGCTTCCAGCATCAATGTATTCATTATAACATTTGGAGTGACGTGAACCAATGGTGTTTTCTCCATAACGGCTGCTCCGGAAGTGTTTGCGGCGCACATAAAGACATACTCGGCATCCTCGACAACCCGTGTACAATTTTCAGCTTTGGTCAGGTCACATTTTATGTATCTTACCCTGTCGTCCTTAAGGACAGAGGGCTTGTTGTGCAACGTAGCTGTAACTTTTGCACCCAGCTCTAAAAACCGTTTTATCAGATTAGTCCCGACAAAGCCTCCACCACCAGCTATAAGCACTTTACTATTTCTGAACATATCGAACAAACCAATATCCCCTATTTATCAAAACAATATATTACCAGGTAAACCCAAACTTAATTTCCCGTTTCGTCCCTCTGTGATAATATCGGATTCTTAATTGGCCACCAGATATTGAGTTTGGGATCATCCCATTTGTAAGTAAACTGTTTCTCACGGTCGTAATATGTCGATTGTTTATAATGAAAAATGGTCATATCACTTAAAACGAGATGTGCATTTCCGTAGCTGGGTGGAACCAAAACCTGCAGACGGTTCTTATCAGATAAAACAAAAGGCCACCATTTGCCGAAATCCTTTGATTCGGTATCGCAGTTGACCACGACTAAATAGAATTTGCCATACAAACATGATATCAACTTATAGGTTTCAGCATCACCGTGGATACCTCTTAAAACATGCTTGGAAGAAACAGAAATATCATCTTGAACAAACTTCACGTTAATACCATTGTTCCTGTATAACTGTTCGTTGTAAGTCTCAACATATTCTCCCCGATGATCCTCAAAAACAAACGGTTTAATCAACAATACCCCTTCGAGATTTGTTTTCAAAATCTCTACCATCTACTACTCCTTAAAATAGTTCATCTTCTTCAGATATTCATCCTGGTTGTTTGTATACCACTGCCATGTTTCTTTCAATCCCTCGGCCAGAGAAGTGGTCGGATTATAGTCAATGAGCTCTCTCGCAAGCGATATATCCATAATTCTTTTTGGAAAGCCCGAAGGTTTGGTGGTATCAAACTCATAGTTGAACTCAAGAAAACTATGTAACGTCTCTACCAACTCCTTAATCGAGTAACCTCGGCCGCTACCAAGATTGACAAAACCCGATTTCGTCCCGTAATACAATGCAAGGATAATCCCCTCGGCAACATCCCTGCTGTATGCAAAATCACGAATTGCCGAGCCGTCTCCCCAGACTACAACCGGGTTCTGCTTTTGATATATCCGGTACATCAAAGTCGGTATGACCATTGCGTTATCCGGGTCAAAATTATCACCTGGGCCATACACATTACAAGGTCTGACAACTGAGAAGTTTTCCAGGCCGTATTGAGTTTTGTAGGCCTTTATTTGTAGTTCAGCCATTCTCTTTGCCCAGCCGGGGAACATATCCATGGGAGGACCTTCAAGATTATCGCTTTCTTTAAAGATTTCAGCACTGGTATAGGCTCCTATAGAACTTGTGTACACAACTTTCTTGACTTTATTAATACGGCAAGCCTCTAATACGTTAGTGTTAAACATCATCAGAGGAACGAAAAAACTGGCCGGCTTTGATTTCGTTACTTTGATTGAACCTTTTATTCCGGCTACATGAAAGACATAATCCATATCTGAGGTGACCTCTTTGCAAACGCTAAGCTCAGTGAGGTCCGCTTTAAGGTGGTAAGCCTGTTCGTCAATTGTTATATCATCAAGTGATACCACCCTTACATTCGCTCCTACGTTACATAATATATGCACTATCTGTCGTCCAATCAGTCCTGTACCTCCAGTTATTAAAACATTTCTTTGTTTAAAACTATCCAGTATTGTTTTGCTTAACATGCACATGATTCCTTAATCACGATTTGTCTGAATAGGAACACATAAAAGTTTTTTTGGTTGATGAAATCATTACGTTAATAGTCACTTTTTCGCTTCAACATTAAGGACAATAAATTTCCCCTTAAACCATTCCTCATCGGGCAAGATATTATTGTGTTCATCTCGATAGGGTATGTAGTTCAGACTCCAGTCACGCACATGGGCGTGTTCCGTTTTGTTGCGGTCGTAACTTTTGATGTTGATAAAACCGACTGATTCTAAATCTTTCTTCAACATTTTATAATCCCAACACCAATAATGGAAATTCTGAGGGTTGTCTTGTCCTGCATAAAGCGCAGGGTAGAGAGTTTCTAAATCTTTTGTTTCCATGTAATATTCACATATTGCCTCAAAATTTGGAACACTAATTCTTAAGATACCACCTTTTTTAAGTAATTCGTACCATCTTTGAAGTGCAGGCTTGTATTCCCAACGGCCCAGATGCTCTAGTACATTACTTGCATAAATGAGGTCAACAGAGTTTTCTTTAAATTTCCTTAAGTGTCTGACATTATCCACAACATCAACATTAGGAAGATAATTCACGTCAATGTTAATAAAACCATCTATACTTATATTACCACAACCAAGATGTAGCTTAATTTTATCCATTACTTAACCTCGACGTGCCCCTTTGAAGCCAAGCTAAATAGTTCGCATGCTCGGATAGTCCTATGCTTTTTGAAAAGATTGGAACGTTCATCTTTTGCGTAACAAATACATAAATCTCCCTATATGAAATTTACTTGATACTCCTTGCTGTATTTGCCGTCAAGAATGATGTTTTCTATAATAGTATTAAGCCACCATTTAGAACAAAATTTGCATTTTTTGGGATTTATGGAAGCTATAATATCTCTGTGCTTTTGCGATCCCCACAAATCGTGTAGTTCCTGCCAATCATTTTTAGTGTAATCGTCGGTGAGAATGTAATCGGTTCTTACATCACAACATAAATAGAACTTGTGCTCCGGTCCGAAAGTTGCATAAAGTGGAGTTCCTTGGCATATTTCAAACTGATACTGACCTGAGAGGTTTTTGGATAAAGCATCACGTGAAATATATTTGCATCCTAATTCCTCTGCTAATTGAGGAAGTAGTTCAGCATCAGTGTAATTATCTTTTTGAGTGATTGGGATTGGTTTTTCCCTTTTTTTATCTGTTAAGCTTGAAGAAAGATCCTTTCTTCCTAGATGAATGTCTTCACACCATCTGATGAATTTGATGGAAACTTCCAGGTTTGGAATATCATTACGAATGCGTTTGATGTTATCAATGACCCGATAAAAGTTTTCCTCCGGAGACCGCTTCAATCGACTCCAGGTTTTTGCAGTGGCAGCATCTAAACTTACCCCTACCCAACTCAGCAAATGAAGGTCTTTGACTCTATCAAGTAAAACGCCATTAGTGATCAACCCCATATCGATACCGTATTCATGTCCGCTGTAGAAAAGATAATGTATATTCGGATTCAACGTTGGCTCAGAATCTCCTGCTATTCTCCAAGATTTTATACCCCATTTCTTACAGAATGGCCCCATTCTTTTCATAGTCTCCACAGACATAAATGTTGTTTCTTTTGCTTCTCGGCTTGTTCTCTGGGCGCACCATTCACAGTCCAGGTTACAGCGACCACTGACGACGTCCACATCCGCCATTACAGGAGGTAAAAATTCCCCGTCCAAAATACCTTGAACTCTATCGAAGTAACGTAACAGTTTTATTTTCGAATCCACTTTCTATCCCTCCTTAATATTTTCCCAATACTGCATAGCATTAACCCAAAAAACTAACAAGGAAATCCAGCCTGGCGTATTTTTGATGTTATCGTGCGCCAGATACAGAAATGACTGAACCTGACACATATGAAGCATCGTCAGACAATAACCATGCTATGGTTTTGGCAACTTCTTCTGGTTTACCCATGCGCTTAAATGGTAATGATTTTTCTAACGTTTTTCGCCTTTCGTTCGAGATGTTTTTTTGTGCATCCGTATCAATTATACCTGGACTTACGGCATTTACTCTAATGTTGTAAGGTGCCAATTCTCTCGCAAATCCGATTGTCGCGGCGTTTATAGCAGCTTTTGAAGCGGCGTAGTGCGTAAGATTATGCCCACCGAATCTTGCAGCCTCTGAAGAAACATTTACAATACTGCCTCGGCCTATTTTTTTCATACGTTTTACCGCTTCTCTAATACAAATGAAAACACCAAAAACATTTAACGAAAAAACCGGCAGGAGGTTATTGATTGATATTTCTTCAGAAACTAAAAAACCTCCGTTAGAGCCTGCATTATTTACCAGCGCCGATATTGGACCATACTGTTTATCTATACGTTCAAACAACTCGACAATTTCCACTTCTTTACTAATGTCAGCTTGTGTGGCATCTGCTGAGCCTCCAGTTTTCAAAATGTACTCTACCACGTTTTGCGCTAAACTTGCGTTCTGGTAGTAATGAACACAGACAAAATATCCTGCCTCGTTTAAGACTTTCGCAGTTTCTGCACCAATGCCTCTACTGGCCCCCGTTACTAAGACTATGTTTTTATGCATTTTCGTTGTTGTAAGTAGTAATACAAGCCGTATTAACTGTTTGAGTGAGATAAATCACAAAAAATAATCATGTGGAAACATTGTATTAATGATTGTCTTGAAGTAGCTTTTATAATCATTTAATTATTTCTGAAACGATCTCGCACCATATTTGATATTCATTAAAGAACCCTTTGATCATCTCAAATTCCGGAGATGGAACGCCATCCATTTTTTCCAATTCTTTTTGAGATTTATTTAATAACTCCCTAAGGGCTTCAAAGTAAGTCTTTTCAGTAAGACTAACATTTCTTAGTATTGTGATTAAATAATCAGTCGCCCGATTATTGATGAGTTCCACATCTAGGTCTTCCCACAAAGAATGAGGGTTTCGGATTTGCTTAACCAATGGCTGACCAAATGTTATTACATCACCAAAGTGCTCTGCGAGTTTGTTGAATAAATAGGCAGTCCAAATATCTGCATTTCTTTTTGTTGAAAGCGGTCTGTAGTAGAGGGGAATTAATTCCCGACATAATGATGTATTTTGATAGTTGAATGGAGACCATGTACCTGGGTAAAGACCAAACTGTGAATCAAATTCTGAACTCATTGCTGTCGCACGGATTGGCCAAAATAAGCGTGAAATAGCATCAATGTCCGGATCTTCGAGTACTAATCCCTGATTGACCATAACTTTAACTTTTTGGGATTGGTATGTTTTTTTGTTCGACTCGGAATTTCTCTGAGCCCACGGAAATCCTCTGGGATAAAAGGGGATGTTATGTTCTTCCTCCAGTGCATTATGTACATTAAACCAGCCGGATTCATTTTTAATCAGATTAAGATCGGCTTCTGTCCCGGTTATTGAATGAAATCCTACAAAATCATGTTCTGTTATATAATTATCATCATCAACTGCAACCAACCTGTCACAACCTCTCATATAACTAAGAATACCTCCTAAAATGACTCGATCTGGAGTATTGTAAGGAAATAGATCCAGCAACTTTTGATGGCCTGATAAAGATTTCTCCTGATCTTCTATACCCAAATATTCAATCTCAACTCCAAATTTCCTGGCTGTTTTTTCGCAATATTCCTTTGTTTCGGCCGGTGTCTTCACATCCCCTATAACTAATATTGATGCATCTGAATGGCCATAAGTGTTTAGATTTTCACATATACCTTCTATAAATATTGGAACATTTATTGTCGTGATAGTTATGACTGTGTTACTCATTACAGGGATTTCCTTTCATCTATTATTAAGTTACTAAGTCAATCCGATTAAACTAAAATGGCCCTTTAAACTTTCTTTCGTAACTGTAAAAAAGCTCACCGGATAAATCTGTTTCTGATAATCCAAATTTTGTTTCTATCGCTCTGGTTATATCAGTTGCATTCGGATAAAAAAGATTTTCGAGAGGTCTTGTACACGGACAATGTGTAAATGCAAATCCTAGTCTATTAACCGGCGATTTGAGCTTTCCGAAAGATTTTTCAGCTATTCTGGCGGCAATCTCTGCGCTAAGCCCGCAGTGCAGCCAATCATTATCTACGATTATGCAATGCCCGGTTTTATTGACGGAATCGACTATGATGTCATCCTCAAGTGGCGCAGCCGAACGGACATCGACTACCTCCACACTTACATCGTGCCTTTTTTTCATAATTTCCGCCGCTCGTAAGGCCTCAATATTCATCCATGAAGTAGCGACAATTGTTATGTCACTGCCGGTGAGCAGTACATTCGGCTGGCCGATAGGAACCGAATAATCACCTTCGGGAACTTCATCGGTTGCATAATAAAGCCACCTGTGTTCAATAAATATAACGGGATTATCATCCCTTATTGCTGAAATAAGTAATCCTTTTGCATCCACCGGCGTAGTCGGCATAACAACTTTTAACCCCGGAATATGCGCAAAAGTCGAGAGCATACTTTTGCTGTGCTGGCATCCCTGCCCCCATCCTCTTCCGACCACAGCCCTTATAACCAAGGGTACCTTTAACTTCCCACCCGACATATATCTGTAACAGGAAACCATATTGGCCAGTTGGTTCATCGCCAGAAGCATAAAATCCATACGCATATGTACATGAATTGGTCTGGCTCCGTTTATCGCAGCACCCAGTCCAAAGCCGGTCATCGCATCCTCCGATAAAGGCGTATCAAAGCATCTTTCGGTGCCAAATCTCTCTACCAGGCCAGCTGTGGTGCCAAATATCCTTTTATGGTCCGGCACCCCTATTCCATAAACAAACACCGCAGGGTCCCGTTCCATCTCCTGGACCATTGCTTCATTAAGTGCCTGGCAATAGCTGATTTCCCTCACGCTAACATCCCCTTGTGGAGTTCAGAAATTCCACTAAAATCCGCTTCTTTTGCTGCGGCGACACTGCTATTTATTTTAGCGTTGATGTCGGTCTCCAGTTTTGCTATCCCATCCTCCTCCCAGCCCAAATCCTTCAACTTCCTTCTTTGCAGCTTTATCGGATCGACCTTCAACCATTGCTCGTATTCATCTTTTGAGCGATACCCGGCGTCAAAATCCTGATTTATCCCGACATGCTCGAGATATCTAAAATACTGCAACTGAAGGAAACACGGCATCGGTCTTGTCTTAATTTGCTCAATTGCTCTACGGGTCAATTGGTAAATCACTTCGGCGTCAGTTGTTTTCTCTTCGTAGACCAGGCAATTGAAATTGGACACTACATCAGTAACGGAGTTATAGCCGCGTCGTTGAGATTTTGGTGTATGCACAGCCAGACCGTTGTCCTCACAAACAAACAGAACCGGCAGCTTCATCAGACAGGCGAGGTTAAGACTTTCCCAAAAGACTCCTTCCTCTACGGCACCATCACCAAAGAAGACCACCACAATCCTGCTGTTGTTTGCACGTTTATTTTCAAAGGCACATCCCACAGCCACGGGTATCATACTCGCCACAATCGCCGAAGTACCCATAAACCCATAATCAGGCGAACACATGTGCATTGAGCCACCTTTTCCTTTCAAGGATGCCGTTTTCTTGCCGTACATCTCGGCAAAGAAATCGTCGGTATCTTCGGTCTTGGCCAAAAACAGGGCGTGAGACCTGTATGTTCCAAATACCTGGTCGCCGGGTTCTAACGCCTGACAAATGCCAACAGCTATGGCTTCTGCTCCCATTGACATATGCATGGGAGTCCTCATCTCATCTTCAGAATAATGCGCGATAATCTTCTCTTCACATCTTCTGATAAGATACAGCTTCTTATAGAACTGTAGATTCAACTCGCTGATTTTGTTCAGCTTTTGTTTTTTTTCTGTAGTAATCACGCCAATAATCCAAAGTATCCCTTAATGTCTTTTCAAATTTGATCTGTGGTTTCCATCCCGTGGCTTTATAAAACTTTTCCACACAAGGTATTTGCAAGGTGACATCGGAAGGCCGTAATCTTGCCTGATCAACTTCGATTTTAATGTTTGCGACAGTTGACATTGCCAGTAGCCGTTGGAGCATTTGGCCGATTGTCATCGTTTCAACGCCACCGATATTGTAAACCTCTCCTGGCGGACACCTTTTAACCAAAAGCCAGTAGGCCCTCACGGCATCACGAACATCGGAAAACGTCCTCACGCTGTCCAGATTCCCCACTTTAACTACAGGCTCAGCCAACTGAGCTTCTATCGTTGCTATCTGCTTGGCAAAATTAGAAACTACGAAGACTTCGCCTCTGCGTGGACCTGTATGAGTAAACATCCTGCTCCGGATAGTCTTAATCTTCCACGAACTCCAGTATTGAAGTGCCAACATATCCTCCCCCACTTTGCTCACCGCATAAGGAGACGCCGGCCGCAGGGGATTACTTTCTTTAATCGGAACTTCATCCTCGGTTACCTGGCCGTACACTTCGGATGAGCTGCATATATGAATTACAGGATCGTATGAATCTGATTGCTTTAACTGCTTTACCGCTTCCAATAAGTTGCACGTGCCGACTATGTTGGTTTCCAATGTCTCGATAGGCGCTATAAAACTAAAATCAACATACGACTGTGCAGCCAGATGGAAAATAACATCGGGTTTATACTCGACTAACGTACTTCTTACCGAAGGAAAGTCCAGCAGGTTGCCATAATACAAGGTTATTTCGTCTAAAAGACCTTCAATATTGACCTTTGGCGAGCGCCACCGAACAAAACCAGCAACTTCTACCTCGGTATGATTTTCAAGTATATACTCTGCCAAATGGCTTCCTACAAAACCGGTAATACCTGTTATCAACGCCCGCACAATCCAACCTTCCTTTTAATCAAATATTAATGTTAGCTCTTCGGCCCGTGTAAAAATTGTTCACGCAAATAACTTCATCATTTTGCTCCAAAAGCCTCTCATGAAGATTTAAAATGCGTTTGCTTAAGTTGTCGTTTTTCAATAAGATTCCATTTTTTTCAGTAATTCTATCGCTGAATTAAAATTCCCTTCTTACCGGTTGACCTTTACCCCCTGATGAAAGTTTATCTATGGTTGGTTGTAATCGGTTGATTGGGAAGAGCAGATGAGTGCTTCAGTCCTGGGATTTTGGTCATCCGGCATGGGTTTTTCAGTTGGAACGTCCACGCCTTTGGATTTACACCATTTATGCCACATTTTACGATAGGCATGTTCGACATTTGCTGTGAATATAGCTCTGTTGCAAAGTGGGCTGACTGCCATTCGCGCTCTCAATGAAGTGCGAATTTTCAAAAGAGCCTCCGGTTTTGCGGCAAGGGCCGTAGCTTTGCTGACATATTCTTCGGGTGTTGAGGCAGCAAAAAACTCGAGACCCAGGCGGCTCAATATACTGAGTCCAACTCGGGACTTATGATCTTTGCCGACCAATGAAATTACAGGCACTCCCATTAAAAGCGCCTGGCAGGTAGTCGTTGTGCCATTATAAGGATAAGTATCCAGCGCTATATCGACCATATTATGAATTACAAGGTGGCCCGGAGGCCGTATCCAGCCACTGAAGGTTATCCTCTCGCGAGAAATTCCAAATTTCTCAAACTGCTCAAGGTAAATTGCGCGGATATCTTCATCATTGCCTCCTTTGAACTTCAGCAGGAGCGAGGAGCCTTCGACTATTTTGAGAATTCTTGCCCATAATCCGATGATGTAAGGATTTATCTTACAATTGTTGTTAAAGCAACCGAACGTGATAGATCCTTTTTGGGCAGCAGACAAGGGGGCTACCGGCGGTGCCATATCTCCGGGGCCGTAACAGAGAAAACCATCCGGCAAAAAAACCAGCTCTTCAGTATAGAACTCCTGAGAGCTGGGAGGGTTCGCGATGGAGTCTGTTAATCGATAATCTATCTGGCTCATCCCGGTTGTATCAGGGTATCCAAGCCAGGTAACCTGTATCGGGGCCGGCTTATATGCCAATACGCAAAGCCTGTTGTTGGCTGTGTGGCCCGCAAGGTCTACGAGAATATCGATTTTGTCATCTTCAATTGTCCTGGCAGCAGTTTTGTCGTCAAGTGAGCGGATATTTCTGTAGTGGTCAAACTTAGCTTTAAGCCGTCCAGTTGTAGGGTCTTGGAATTCCATGCTTCCATATCCATATACTTCTATGCTCTGGCGGTGATGCCCATCCAGAAGTGGTTCTAAGAAAAAAGATACTGAATGTGTACGGAAATCCGGCGAGATATAACCAATCCTAAGCTTTCGCTCCGGGTTTGGGTCATTGTCATGATTGACTTTGGCCAGCTTGGCAGGGGCGTTAATCTGAGCCCATCGGTTGGATTCTTCATAGATCTCCGAGGTATCGATATCGGGTAAATAGTGCATATACAGCAGAAGATTCGAATATGCCAGGGGATGGTCAGACAATTTTTCGACTGATTTTCGCAACAGGGCTATTCCTTTTTCGGTTTGACCGGCATGTAACAGGTCAACTCCGAGATTGGTCCATATCCTCGGTTCGTCAGGAAGTTCTTCCATTGCCTTATTTAGATGTTGGATTGCCTCGGTCATACGTCCGTCGAACTTGCATATAGTTGCCAGTTCGTTGTGTACGGCGGGGTTGTTCGGCATTGACTTAAGTATCTCTTTGTATAAATTCTCGGCCCTTGGTGCCTGTCCGATTTGACGCAAGAGCCCTGCCACCGCAAACTGGATGAAGATCCTGGTTCGTTCACTTTCGTCTATTACGTTCTTTTCGATGGCCTGTTCATCTAACAATTCGACAGCTTCTTTAGCTCGGCCGGATTCGATCGCGTCTTTGGCGTCTTTAAGCCATTGGGGCATGTTACGTTCCCAGACCTTAAATTCAACCACCTGCTCTTGCTTATTGGTGCCGCTGGGGCTTGAGAGCCGTCGTATCGGCCTTCTCTTTTGAAGTTTGAGTTTACGTTTTGTTGTACTCCTGCTCATCTGTCCCCTTTCTAACAGAGCCAACCCAGCTTATTGCTCCAACACTCTTTTGCAGGTTAATCTCTTAGCGAAGCACCTGAGAATAGTCTTTCACTGCATATTATCGGCCGAAATGCCAATTTTTGGCCAGTTTTTTGAGAGAAATTCCCGTTGCAGGATTTGGTTAGAATAAATGAACGCAAAATGACGTATTCGCTTTATCCCCCCTTCAGGAATGGATTCTTTAATGGGCGATTGCTTTCCACGCCTGGTTTAGCTCTTCCATTAGTTTGATTACGTCACGAATCATTTGTGGATTACGTTGTATGTTAGCCTGGGATAAGCGGTTGTGCATAAAAAGATAGAGTTTGCGTAGGTTGGTAGCTGTTTCGCCGCCGGCATCCATATCCAGAACCATATTGAGCTCATTGATTATGTCCTGGGCTTTGCTTATGTATTTCCCCTTTGTTTCATAGTTGTCTGCTTCGATATCCTTGATTGCCAGTTTCATAAACTTGATTGCACCGTCGTAAAGCATAACAATGAGCCGGCCTTTGCTCTGTGTGGTAACTGCGGTATTTTGATATGCTGCTGCGACTCCGTTCTTCATAGTCTAACTCCCTTATCTTTATATCTTGTGCTGCACAACGCATCGAGATATTGGTTAGCGGGTGTCTTAACTTATGGGGAGATGACTGATGGTTTGTACCATAGTCATCTCCCCTAATGGTTACTGTAGTATTCAAATGCTGCTACTATACTGTTATCTCAGTAGAGTCAGTGCCATCTGAGGCATTGTGTTGGCCTGAGCTAACATAGCGACACCGGCCTGTGACAGCACCTGTGTTCTGGTTAATGTCGCCATTTCGGTGGCAACGTCAACGTCGGAAATTCGCGATTCTGCAGCCATCAGGTTCTCTGACTGAATATCCAGAATCGCAATCGTGGTTTCCAGGCGGTTCATCTTGTAACCGAACTTCGCACGGTTTTCGTCCTTTTCTTTGATAGCAGAGGTAACCCTGATCAAAGCAGCCATGGCATTGGTTGTCGAATCAATGCTAATGCCCGTACCTGCGATAGAAGTGAAACTGCTGCTGCCATCAAGTTCGTCGAGGTCTGTACCAGCAGTCAAGGCAACGCTTCCCACAGTAACAAAGCCCGAAACTGACGCGGCAGTTTGGGTAGCTGATATATCAATATCCACCAAATCGGCGCCGGAACCGCGTGATATAAGCTTCAGTTTGTATGTGTTAGAGCCGGTGTCCAGCTCTGCTGAAGCCATTGCGTAGTTCAGGGTGTTACCTTCTGAATCATTCAGGTTAATGTTCTGGCTCTGGGTGTTAATAAGGTCGACAATTGCATCCAGTGTGTAGGTTTTCCCACCGGTTTCGGCTGCGAGGAGGGCAAAGTTCACTGTTATCGTGTTTTCAGCACCAAGCGCAGTTCCCCCAGTATCACTAAATGTGATAGTCATCTCTACGGCATCGGTGGCGGCGGCGGTAGCAGCAACCGTAAAGTAAGTACCGGTGCTTGACAGAGTAACACCTGCGGTTGCTGTGGACTGAAAGCCGCTTGTACCGGTTGCGATATTGAGGCCGGATGAAGAGGTAGTCATATCAACATTGTCGATGTTGATGGTACTGGTTGTACCAACGTGAATCTTGACATCACCAGTGGCGGAGTTGAGCATCGTGATGTCATTAAACGCCGTGGCGGCTGCGATACGGTCGATTTCGGAGGCCATCTCGGAAAACTCAGAGTTCATAATGTCCCGCTGGGCGGAAGAGTATGACCCCGTTGCGGCTTGCTCGGCCAGCTCTTTCATACGAATGAGGTTCTGGTCGATAACAGCCATAGCACCTTCCATCGTCTGCAACATACTAATACCGTCCTGGGCATTACGTGAACCCTGCTGCAGTACCGCGACGTCTGCCCGAATTAACTCTCGAACAGCCAAACCGGCGGCATCATCTTTCGCGCTGTTGATGCGCAGGCCGGATGCGAGCCTTTCTACGGACCTGGCCAAGCTGTCATAGGCCTTGCCAAGGTGCCTTGCAGCGTTTGCTGCCATAATATTGTTCTTAATTGCTAACATGTTCTTGACTCCTTAAATAAAGTACCTAACAAACTTACTTATCTTGGCCCTGTCAAAAGCCCCCAAATATTTATTTTAACGTGCAACAAGCACGCTGGAAAAACTTGCTTCCAGTGGCCATTATCGACCAAAGTAGAAGAGACTTGAGGAATATTTTGGATGAAAGTACCTGCAAAATCGTTGGACCGGTAATCCGGATGTAATCGAGATTGATATCGCAGAGGAACTGCTAAGAACAGCAAAAAAATCGTAAAAATTATATTAGGTTATCGGACAATTCCTATGAGAATTTGCAGATTGATATTACAGCCATCTGGTAAGTACTCTTATCCACAAAGCCCTTGACAGCAAAAGCTAACTCTTGATCGAATTTTCCTGATGTGTTATACTCCGGCTCGATTATGCAGAAACCGGAAGAACACAATCATAAAAATACACTGCTTGTATTTAATTGCCACGAGGCGTGGGTATATCAGCTTGGTGTATTGGGATATGCCCTTGATATAATCGTGGGGCTTAAAGGCCAATACAAGCAAACCTGGGACGAGCGGATTCGGCCGATACCGCCGAATTCACGATTGATTACTTTGGCCGAAGCGCAGCGGTCGCCGAGACGTTACTACTGTATCATAACGCATAACATTACCGATTTGCTCGATATTAAGTCTCGGCCTGAGCCACGGCTTATGGTCATCCACTCTACCCTTGAAGGCCGAACGCTGGAGGAGAAATCCGAGGTTGAACCCGAACGAATGAAAGAGATGCTGCACAAATACCTCGCTTTGGTTGGTGGCTATGCGGTTGCTGTCTCTATTCTAAAGGGCAAATCATGGGGTTTTACCGACGATATTGTGCCATTTTGCACTGACCCTGATGATTATCTGCCATATTCAGGTGAAAAGGACTGTGGTCTTCGCATTTGTAGTTTTATTGATAGCCGAAAGAAGATTTTGTTATGGGACTTTCACGAGAAGGCATTCGATGGGATACCTGTTCGGCTTGTCGGAAACAACCCCAATATGCCGGAAGTATCGGCTTCTGAGAATTGGGACCATCTGAAGAAAATGTTGCAGTCTCATCGGTTTTACATTCACACCGCCGAGCCGAGACTTGAAGATGGATATAATATGGCCACCGTAGAAGCAATGGCTGCGGGGATGCCCGTTTTAGGCAATCGACACACAAGTTCACCTATCGAACATGGTGTAAGTGGGTTTCTCAGCGACGACCCGGACGAATTGCGCCAATACGCCGGGATGTTGCTGAAGAACAGAGATTTGGCGGCGAAGATGGGTCAACAAGCCCGGAAGACGGTTTTTGAACGCTTCTCAATGAACAGGTTTAAAGAAGCTTTTCTAAGGTCTATCGGAACTGCACGTCGTAAATCGGATAAGAAGATTGTCGAAGCGCAAAAATTCGGGTCAGGTTTATAATTTCATCACGGAACCAATTTTTGTTGAGGCCCGTGGGCCTCTGCATAGTCATGGCTTTCTAACTCGCTCTTGGCATCTTTTAATTGGTTCATAATATGACCGATCATTTCCGGAGTATAGATTTGCCCTTCGTATGCCATTTCCATGTACAACTCTCCGGTCAGCCATTTTTTGCCAAAATGGAGCACATCTTTTATTTTCAGCATTTCAATGTCCTCATTCGCTGATGCTCCGGAAGCTCCATATTCATGGATGCCTCTGGCGCCGGCTATTCGCCATACCTGCCAACCTCTTGACCTGGCGGTGAAACAATAATCGCTGTCGCTGCCGATAAAAACAAAGTTTTCATCCAATAAACCAATTTCCTGAATCATTTCTTTCCTGAGTATCATACAGGCCCCATTGGCCCAAAAAAGCTGTTCATCTTCTGTGAATTTTGACAGCTCTCCACCTTGATGTTTACCTAAGGGAAATGCCTCATAACTGCCGCCACAAATTACAAACTCAGGATTTTGACTATGCAATTGTAATGGTGCTCCAATACCGCATTCAGGATGCGCATCCATAAATGTTACCATCTCTTCGGCGGCGAGGCGCTCAAGATACATATCCTGATTCAATATAATCATATATTTGCAGTCCTGGTCTAAATATTTCCTTATGCCCTCGTTTATTGCTGCAGTGAAATTGACATTATCCTCACTGTTGTCTCTAATAAATATTTCTACTTCAACTGTTTGCTTCTTTAAGTGAGCTATACATTTTTCAAGCTGATTTTTGTTCTTGTAATATGGGATTATAGTTGGAATCATTGTTTCTTGTCCATAATTAAGCTTATGACTTCCAATTCTATGCTTTGCTGAGGCTATTCGCAGTTCTTCAGCAACGCGTTGAAATACTGGTATCCATTGGCCCCATTTTTTCTGACGGAAAAGCCTCATGGTCGGGTACCAGGGGCTGTCCTGGCGGTTCAGCATCCATCGCCATTCAGGCGCGAAAGGCAGAAGTGCCCAGGTCGGTTTGCCCATCGCCCCAGCTAAGTGGAGCACAGCAGTATCCACCGAAATAACCAGGTCCAGATTTTCAATTGCCGCGGCGCTGTCTGCGAAGTCCTTGAACTCAGCCCCGAGGTTTCCCGATAAAATCGGGATTGCCATTTTGCCGGCCAATTCTTCCACTTGGGCAGCCGCCTTGCCTTTCTGCAATCCGTATAACCGCACGCCTTCAATCCCCGCCAGCACTGCAAAATGCTCTAATGGACAGGAACGGTTGTGGTCGTTGCGGTGTGTGGGTTTTCCCGCCCAGACAATGCCCACCTTGAACTCCGGCCCTGCAAGTCTGTTCTGCCAATACTTCACCTTTGACGGATCAGCGTGAATATATGGTACCTCTGCGGGAATCGTCTCTAATGTGGTCCCAAATATCCTCGGCAGGTCCATGAGAGACACATAAAAATCAAGCTCGACAGCCGGTTTCCCATCGGGTGATGCCTGCACTAATTCATCAATCTCCCTAAAGTCCTGTAAAAGGCCAAGCAAAGGTTTCTTCGTCTCATAGATCACCGTCCCTCCCCGGGCTTTAACCATTGGCAGGTATCGGACAAACTGGATATTGTCACCCAGCCCCTGCTGATAACGAATAAAAAGTCTTTTGTCCACAAAAGATGAACCGTCCCAAAGTGGCTTCTGATAGCGGTACGGGTAAGTAAGAGTATTCAAGTGATCATATCGCTGCTGATATTCCTTCCAGCCTTCTGCAATCCTACCGCTTAGCAGAAGGGCAAGTGTCTGGTTCCATTGTGCTTCGGCATAGTCCGGTTTGAGTTGAATGGCCCGCTTATAATTTTCAATTGCCTCAGCACAGTCTCCGCAGTCTTTCAGGGCGCCCCCCAGATTGTTGTACGCCTCAGCATAATCCGGCTTGAGGCGGATCGCCTGCTTGTAATTTTCAATAGCCTCAGCACTCTTTCCTTGTTCTCTCTGGGCAATGCCCATATTGTGGTAAATCTCAGCGCAATCCGGCTTGAACTGTAGTGCGTGTTTGTAGTTCTTAACCGCCTCAGCGAGCTGCCCGCTGTCTTTCAGAGCAGTCCCCAGATTGCTATATGCCTCAGCGAAGTTGGGCTTGAGGCGGATCGCCCGCTTGTAATTTTCGACAGCCTCTTCGTATTGTCCTTGTTGTTGTAGAGCATTAGCTAAATTATAGTAAGGTTCGGCACACTCCGATCCAAAGCGTTTTGCCTGTTCGTAATTTGCGATAGCCTTGGTGAAGCTGCCCTGAGCACTCAGAGCAAGCCCCAGATTGTTGTATGCCTCGGTGTAATCGGGCTTGATAGAGACTGCTCGTTGGTAAGCAATAATCGCTTCTTCAAGTTTTCCAAGGGCTTGGAAGACAAGCCCAAGGGTATTGTGAAATTGTGGTATTTGAGGATTATTTTTAATCGCTTTGCCAACCAGGTCAAGAGCTATATCGTGTTTCCCCTCTTGATGAGCTATCATACCCAATAAATGCAATGCGACAGGGTGATTAGGGTTGCTTTGCAGAACCAGTTGGTATAACTTCTCAGCCTGCCGGAAACGTCCAGCTTGATGGTGCTGTATAGCGATTTCCAGAGTTTCAGCGAGGTTTGCCATCCTTATATACTACTTTCCAGTTTTGTAAATTAACTAATCCCGATTTTATCGGGATTCGATTTTCTGCTTGCCCACGAGTGTTTTCAGTTCCGTCGCCACTGACTGGAACACAGGATCCCAATGGCCCCATTTTTTTTGCCTGAAAAGCCTCATGGTCGGATACCATGGGCTATCATGCCGATTCAGCATCCATCGCCATTCAGGTGCGAAAGGCAGAAGTGCCCATGCCGGTTTGCCCATTGCTCCAGCTAAGTGGAGTACGGAAGTATCGACCGAAATAAGCAGATCCAGATTCTCAATCACTGCGGCTGTGTCCGTGAAGTCCTCAAAGTCAGCTCCGAGGTTTGTTATTGCCATTTTGCCGGCCATTTCTTCCACCTGGGCATCTGCCTTCCCTTTCTGTAAGTTGTATAACCGCACGCCGTCAATCCCAGCCAGCACTGCAAAATGCTCTAATGGGCAGGAACGGGTATTGTCGTTGCCGTGCCTGGGATCACCCGCCCAGACAATGCCCACCTTGAAGTTGTCTCCGGCAAGACTGTCCCGCCAGTATTTGGCTTTTGTCGGATCAGCGTAAAGATACGGCACATCGGCAGGAATAGTCTCTAAGGTTGCCCCGAATATCCTCGGCATATCCAAAGGGGAGGTGTGAAAATCAAAGGTTACAGTGGGGGGGCTGCCATCAGGTGCGGCCTCTATCAATTCATCAATACCCGGGAAACCTTGCAAAAGGCCATACAGCGCCTTCCTTGCCTCAAAGATCACTGTGCCTCCTCGGGCCTTGGCCATGGGCAAGTATCGCACGAACTGAATGTTGTCGCCCAGACCCTGTTCATAGTGAACAAAAAGCCTCTTGCCAACAAATGGTGAACCATCCCAATAGGGTTGCTCAAAGTGGTGCGGATATAAAATAAGCTTTAGGTCGGGTTTTCGCCGCCACTGGTATTCCTCCCAGCCTTCTCCAAGCCTTCCAGTCAACAGAAACGCATGCGCAAGGTTCCAGTGTGCCTTAGCGTAGTCCGGTTTGAGCTGAATCGCCCGTTTATAATTTTCAATTGCCTCGTCGCATCGTCCTTCGTCCTGCAGACTATTGGCTAAATTATAGTAAGCTTCGGCAAAGGTCGGTTCAAGCCGTATCGCCTGCTCGAAATTTACGATAGCCTCGGCGAATTGCCCCTGTTCTTTCAGGGCAGTACCGAGGTTGTTGTAAACCTCCGCATAGTCAGAGTCGATCCGAAGTGCCTGTTTGTAATTTTCAATCGCTCCGAAAGACCGACCCTGGTCATTCAGTATGACTCCCAGATGGTTGTATGCCTCGGCGAAATCCGGCTTAAGCCGAATCGCCTGCCTGTAATTTTCAATAGCCTTGGCGTACTGCTCCTGTTTTTCCAGAGAGAAGGCCATTGTGTGATATGCCTCGGCATAATCGGGTCTGAACGATATCGCGTGCCTGCATTTTTCGACCGCAGCGGCGTATTGACTCTGTGATTGCAGTATGACCGCCATATTATGATAAGCCTCGGCATAATCAGGCTTGATAGATATTGCTTGTTGATGGGCAGCAAATGCTCCTTCAAATTTCCCAAGGGCCTCGAAGACAAGGCCAAGGGTATTGTGAAATTGTGGTATTTGAGGATTATTTTTAATCGCTTTGCCAATCAGATCAAGGGCTACATCGTGTTCCCCCGCCTGATGAGCAATCACACCCAATAAATGCAATGCGTTAGGGTGATTAGGATTGCTTTGCAAAACCATTTGGTACAACCGCTCGGCCTGCTGAAAGTGTCCACTTTGGTGGTGTTTCACTGCGTTTTCCATTGTTTCGGCAATGGTTGACATCTGTATATGGCCTTCCTGTTTTTGAAAATTAACAAAAAACCGATACGATTGAATTTCACTCAATCGATTTTGGTTATCCGGTTGTGCACAACCAGAACAGGCGCGGAGTTACGATTTCCAGTAATTTGTGGTGGCTTCAAGATTTATCTATATCAGTATATTTATAGAGCCGTCAGTAGTGAGCGCTTCCTGTAACTCGGAAATGTTCTGGTAGCTATTATTTGCTAACCATTCGTTCATCTCGTTAGTATCGGGATTATTTTCCCCCGTATATGAATTTGTTGAGTCTTGTTGCTGAGCCCAGCCATTTTTCAGGGATTGGTCTCGAAAAGCCTCCTGCTCCGGCTGTTCCTCCTGGGAGAGCACAACTTCAAGCCGCTTTATTTGAATACCTGAATCCTGAAGAGTTCTGATTATCTGCGGTAGTGCCTGCTGTATCTCTATTCTGGTTTGTGCCTTGCTGACTTCCAACAGGCCGGTTATTTGGTCGTTCTGCTCTTGGAATTTTATGAAAACTTTCCCTAGTTCCGGTGGATTGAGGCGAATCGTAATTTGCTGATCTTGCCCTTTTTGGGGTAAAGAGCTGTGAATAGAGTCAAGAATCTGTTTGCCAATGTCCGCGGAAGTCTCACTGGGCGAAGTCTGTCCCGGCAGATTGAAGCTCTTTGCGCCCTCTGCAGAGTTGGTGGATTGTTCTGTGACAGTAGTTTGTGGGTTGCTGTGAGAGAGTATTTGTTCGAGGTCTGAATTAGAACTATCATTTGAGGTCGAACTGCTGTGGTTTTTTGTTTGGCTGGTGGATTCCTGGACGTCTGTTACATTCAACTTCTGGGCAATAGGATTATCTGAGAGTTTGTTCCCGGCACGCGGGGACTCTTTGTCGTTGCCACCTGATGATTCTGAGAGTATTTTGGGTGTGGCTGCTTTACTATCAGATGGTTTATTGGCGACCGGGGTAGATTTTTCTGGAATAATAACAACAGGCTGAGACTGATTTTCGGTGGATTTGGTCTGAATCGGTGAAAAGTTAGAATTCAACGCCGGCGTTTTTTCGTTTCCAGAGATAGCTGACTTACCTGTCGTAGGTGATTCTTCATTGGTGGTGTTTGTCTTGCTATCGTTATCAACAGAAGTTTCGGGCGTCAATTTTTTATTGATCACGCCAGCCACAAGCGGGAGTGTTTTTTGACCATTGGCGACAGGCGAAGTGTCTGCCGTAACTGTTTTTTCGTCGGTTGCTGTTGTTTTGCTGTCGTCATCAACAAGTGCATCGGACACCAGTTCTTTGGCGTTTTCCCCATTGGTTGGAGCTTTTGTGGGTACGACAGTGCTGTTTAAAAATGGTATCTTATCAGTATTTTTGCCCCCGCCTGCCACGAGTGAGGGCTGTGTATCGGCGGTAGGTGTACCCTCGGATGTTTTAGATAAAATGGTTTTGAGTCCAAGTTGATTCTTGTCAGTGGTTGCGAGCACTTTGCTTTCGGCTGATTTTCCGGTAACAGAAAGGGATTTGTCAGCTTTTAAGTTAGTGAGCAGTTGGGCGAGCTCGTAGCCGGCTTTCGGATTGATATCGGTAATTGTGGGGAGATCTTCTTTGCCTTTTTGGATCGTCTGACGGTATTGTTCCAGCTGACTCTGTACTATATCCGGCTGGTCGGTTGTGTGAGAGGCAGGGCTTTGCTCTTTTGGTTTTGTTTTATCTTGGTCTTCCCGGGGTGCTTCGGTCGTTTCTGTTTTACGAAGCGTATGGCTAAAATCTTGAGGTTTGTTTGCAGGCTTATTGTGGGTGATAGGGGGCATGTTATCGGTCGTTGTTGATTCGGGAGTGCTTGGAAGTGGTGGGGTGTCATCTCTGGGCGGGGAAAACTGTGTGGCTTTATTGATTGAGTAAGGTTTAGATACAGGAGGGGCCGCTACGGCTGTCCCCGCAAACAACATATTATCGATTGTCATCAAGTTCGTATTCATACACAATTACCCATTAAGCTAACATATAATAGCAACTGTTGTGCCAGTATTTGTAGAACAACCCCTGTAAGGTGATAACACTTTTCAGATACTGGACTTATGAATATAACAAAGATGGCGATTATTCGATAATGCCTTGCTGTTAGCGGAATTCACGGAGAAATATTCTGGGTGTAGGAAAGAATTTCCGGTTAGTTTTAAGGATTTGTTGAATGGCTTGCCTACAAGTGTGGGCATGTAAAAAAAGCACGCCATTGTATAAAATCCTGACATCGCTGCTACCCCAAAAATAAGCGATTGTTCGAGCTTAAAGCGGTTTTTTGCACAGGATAAGGGTTAATATGCTGAAAATGACCGGCTTTGAGCGTTTGGCACGATTCTTGCTTATGTATCTTGAGAGACAAGGTTTGTGCATAGATATATAGATATTGGAAAAATCAGATGTCCAAAACAAACAGCGTAATAGATCTCCTCGAAGCCGGTATAAAGGCTGAAAGCCTTCGCCAGAAAGCGATCGCTAATAATGTTGCCAATCTTGAAACTCCGGGATACCGCAGGATTGATGTCAAGTTTGAAGAGTTGCTTGCCAAATCCCTGGATTCATCCGGATCAGTTGACCTTAGTAAACTTGAGCCGCAGATTTATCGGCCCAAACTGACGCCGGTAAAGTCAAACGGCAACGATGTTAGTTTGGAAAACGAAGTGGGTGCAATGATTAAAAATAGTCTTCGCTACACAACATATATTCGGCTGCTCAGCAAGAAGTACAAGGGGATTGAATTGGCAATAAACACAACGTAGTAATTCATTGTTGATTGGAGTTGTTCGCGGTGAGTTTGACAAGGCCCTGTAAATAGCGAGAAAAGGATAGAAAAAATGAATGTTGACAATTTCTACAGCACTATAGATATAGCAATTTCAGGCTTACGAGCGCAGGGCAAACAGATGGAAGTGATTTCGTCGAATGTTGCTAACGCCCGCACAACCGATGCCGGCCAGGGTGAGCCTTATCGCAGACTCGAAGCGGTGATCAAATCAGATGGCGATTTGGGCGGTGTTAAATTGGGTGAAATACTTCCGGATATGGGCGATTTTCTTCGGATTTACGATCCCAGCAACCCTCGGGCGGATGGGGATGGATACGTTGCAATGCCCAATATAAATTTGCCGGTTGAGATGATGAACCTGAGTATCGCAACGCGGATGTATCAAGCCAACGTAGCGGTTTTAATGCGTTACCAGCGAATGGTGGAAACTACCCTCGAATTACTACGATAAGTTAGGGAATAAATGATGGTGAACTTGAATGCAAATGTAAGCGGGATATCAAATCAAATGAAGGATATTTTGGAATCCCACTCGGTACAATCCCGGAACAATCCCGATTCATCCGGGATGCCGAAGGTGGGGAATTCCGGCGACGACAAGAAGGCGGACTTTGCTAATGTCGTGAAGAACTACATATCCAACGTTTCTGACCTTCAACAGTCCTCAAATATGTCCATAAAGGATTTGTTGTCGGGTAAGAATGAGGATATTACCTCGGTGATATCGGCGGTGGCTAAAGCTGATATAAGTTTCAAACTTCTTGTGGGCGTTAGAAATAAATTGATTGAAGCGTATAAGCAAACTATGAATATGCCGTTGTAATTGTTTATTGTTAATGTTTTTTTCCAAGCATCAGTTATCAGTAGTCAATTAATAAAGGGACTTAATGAACTTTTTCCAAAAGATTATGGTGGTTTGGCAAAAGATAGGTCTCGTTCAGCAGGCTTTGCTTATTGCGCTTTTTCTTACATTTGTTGCTGCCGGTGCTCTGCTCACTTATTGGGCCGGTAGGCCTGATATGAGAATTCTATACCAGGAAATTGCGCCTGAAGAAGCGTCTAAGATTACAGAGAAAATCAGTGATAAAGGCATTGCTTACGAATTGCGAAACGGCGGAACAAGTATCTACGTGCCGAAAGAACAGGTATATCAGCTTCGTTTGGATATGGCGAAAGAGGGCCTTCCAATAGGTCAGCAGGGCGGTTACAAGATATTTGATAATGAAAAAATCGGCATCAGTCCGTTCGTCCAAAGCGTCAACCTCAAGCGAGCACTCCAGGAAGAGCTTGCCAAGAGCATCCAAATGATAGACGGTGTCGTTCACGCCCGTATCCATTTAGTAAGCCCTAAACAAACGCTTTTTACATCTAATGCCGGCAAAAGCACTGCTTCTGTGGTTCTTCGACTAAGACCGGGTTATAAATTAAGCTCTTTGAATATCGCGGCAATTACTCATCTGGTCTCCGGCAGTGTTGAGGGGCTGATCTCAGGAAATGTTACCGTGATAGACAGCCAGGGCAATCTTCTTTCTCGTGAATCTGACCCGACTATGGCCAGCGGGGCAGGCACTGTTCAGGATTATAGGGAAAGGGTAGAGCAGAACTTAGCTCGCAAGGTTGAGGATATGCTTGCCGCTGTTTTGGGACCCGGCCGGGCAACGGTAAAGGTTAGTGCCATTATTGATATGAACAGCGTTAGCACCGTTACAGAAAAGTATGAGCCAAAGGGAGTTGCTACAAAAGAAGAGATTGTAAGCGGCTCTGAAACTGGAGCCAGCACACCATCGGCCGGGGGCGGGCCAGCCATACCGGGAATCACATCGAAAGATGAAACAATTATTACTGAATACGAGGTCGGCAAGACTGTAACACAGGAGATTGTTTTGCCGGGCCAAATAAAATCTCTGAAAGTAGCGGTATTTGTTGACTTGTCAATATCAGATGCTAATGATACAGGCTCCGGTAGTACTGCCGCAAAGATAATGCAAGAATCTGATGTGGTGGCAATTATCCAAAATGCTCTTGGCCTTGAGGATGAAACTGCAATCAAAGTAGTTGATGTTAAGTTTAACCGTCCGCTTGAAGCACTGGTTGAGGAAGAGCCTTCCAGTTGGCCTCGCTATATAGCTATTGCCCGCCAGGCTTCTTTAGGCATTATGGCAGTTTGCGCGCTGCTCGTTCTTCGTATGTTCCGTGGCGCAAAGAGTAAGGTGGCATCGACACCCGCAGCAAGGCAATTGCCCGAAGCTGAAGGGGCCGCCGGGCTTCTTCCAAGTAGGGGTGGGGGCGAGAGTTCGGAACCATTGGTCTTGCGCAGACAGATCGCCGGTGCTTTGGAACAAGACCCTGAGCGCGTTAAACAATTGTTTGCCAGTTGGCTCGAAGAAAAGGCGGAATAAAAATAGCGAAGTGTGAATCGTGGTGCGTATAGTGAAACAATAAGCAATACGATATACAAGGTACAAATATCGAATGCTGAGCAAGGAATATCAAATTTCGAGCAGGAAATTTCTTCGAACGAGAAATAAGGCGGGTATACGCCCGTTCCAGACTCCTGACAGACGGGTCCGAGATACGAAAAAGGTAATGACGGGAAAACAAAAAGCTGCGATGTTGTTGATGAGCCTTGATTCAGCAACTGCTGCTGAACTGCTTAAGGGTGTTGACGCCGAGTTGGTTCAGGAATTGGCAGTAGAATTGGCACATCTGGATGCCGCTGGTTTTAGCAGGAACAGGCAGGGCTTGAAACTTGCCCGGCAATTCTGTAATTCGCTGCAGCCCAATCAGGGTGTTCG
>SDBS01001063.1_pt1 | contig 27798 bp, 27 predicted proteins | sample 2277091 | NCBI WGS metagenome assembly SDBS01 (sample SAMN10404972, study PRJNA504765) | marine sediment metagenome | isolation source: marine sediment core GS10_PC15, 163 cmbsf | place: Arctic Ocean: Southern Knipovich Ridge | collected 2010
CACCATCACCAACTGTTTCTGCTGTTCTCATTATTGAATTAGTTGTTATTTCATAAATTACTTCAGTAATTGTTCCTGAAGATATTGTTGGAGCATCTCCATTTGAAGGAAAGAAAACAACTCTACCTAACACATCATCATACACATGTAACCCATCAACATCTAATTTAACTCCATTTTGTCCAGCTCCTACATTTGCTCCAGTTTGAATAGTACCTGTTGTTGTACCATATAGCTTATCAGAAGTTATTGTAAACCCACCTATAGTACCTGTATTAGCATAAATAGTTCCTCTAACAGTAACATCACTAAATTCAGCATTTCCAGTATCTTGTATTCTAAATCCTGCAGAACCAGCAACGAAATTTCCAGATTGTAAACTATTTTTAGTAATTAAAATATTACCTACTCTAGCATCTATAGTAGTAAATCTACCTAATTCTCTTCCAGCTCCATCAAAGAAATAAGTACCTTTATCATTAAGTTTCATTAATGTTTGACCATTAAAATCTTTAAGTAATAAAGAATCACTATTTAATTCTAATGTTCCGGCAGTATTAATTATTTTTAAGTCTTCATTTAATCTAATGTTACCAATTAAATTATCAGCTAATATATCACCTATAGCATCTCTAAAAATGTCTATAGAATCTTCTTCAAGATTTCCTTTACCATCTCCATAAAGAGCTATTGGTTTTAAATTAATAATATGAGCATCCCATTCATAATCATCAGATTTTTTATCTTTTACTCTATTAGTAGTTCCTGGTTCAGGAACAACAACTTTAGCTAATGTTAATCTATCAGCATTGGGATTTCTTTCTATTTGAACACCATTTATATATAAGTTTATATAAAAAACAGTAGTAGAATTATCTATACTAAAAGGAACTTCAATAGTAACATCATTATTTAAAATATAAATCCTACCACCAAAACTTCCCTTACCAGCTTCTACTACAACCTTATTAGAAATAGGGTCAGTAGCTTTAACAGTTAATCCACTATGAATAGTGGGAGGTATTAGTTCTTGGAATAGGTTAGCAACAGAATCCAATACTACACTAGTATCTGCACTCAAATTTCTAGCACTAAATACTATAGGGTCAGTAATTTGAGTTTTAGACCCTTGCGTTGCATAAGGATCCGCTGAAGGATAAATCTTCCTTTTTTCTATTTCTTCTACAACCTGTGTATAAAGGTCTTTATATGTAAACATTTTTTATGTTTTTCTCCCTAAAATAATTTCTCCACCTGAAAGAAATGGCATTTCGTATTTTAATCTTTTAGAATTACCTAGTAGTTTTTGTATATATTCCACTACTTTATTAACTATATCAAAATGACATTGAATAGAAATAATTCCATTATCTTTTAATAACTTAATAACATCTTTATAAAAATATTCAGAATATAAGTTTTCTAATCTTTCAGTATTTGGGTCAGGTAAATCACAAACAATTATATCATATCTATTTCTCTTTCTCTTTACCCAATGAATAGCGTTTTCATTATAAATTTCACAACAAAATAAACTATATTCATTTAATTCTCTTAGTCTTTTATTTAAAAATCCCAAACTAGTAACTTCTCTATCTATATCCACTATAGTGATATTAGCATCATTATTCAACTTAAAAATATTTCTAGCTACTAAACCATCTCCTCCTCCCAAAATAAGAAAATCTTTAGCATTTTTATTTTCTTCAAAAGCAGGTCTAGTAAGAGCATCATGATAATTCTTTTCATCTTCCCCTTCCAGAAACTGAACAAAAGTATCTAAAGTTAACATTAATTTATCATCTTCTGTTTCATATAATCTAATATAAGAATAATCACTTTCTTTTTCATATATTAATTTTAAATTTTCTAGTTTTTCTCGCATAACTCTTTCACTTCTTTCTTTACTGATTTGTCTTTAATATGGTCAATTTTTATCTTGCCTTTTATTTTAAACGTATCTTTTATATAAGAAGTAATGTTTCTTGTTTTAAATTTTTTACAAGAAATAATATGCATCCTAACAAAACCAACTTCCGCCCAGTATCCGAAATATATACAGGATTCTTTCATCATGTATGTTATATCGAATCCAGGCGGTAGTTTGTTTATATTAAAATCTACAGGAGTTAGTCCGATTCTCTTAATTAAATCTTTTAACCAAACAACTACCTGTAAGGGATTTAATGATTTCTCACTTAAACAAAAGCTAACTGCAATTTCTTTTAAATGAGAACCTTGCATTTTATTTAGTCTTTCCGTCTTGTTTTTCTTCACTTGTATCAACATCTTCTATTTTTGGTTTATCACAATCCTCAGATTGTTTTTCTTTCAACAATTCTTCTAATGTATTCTTCCTACCGATTAATTGGTGTAATACAGCTTTCGCTTGTTCTACTGACTGATTTACTTCCCCTACTTTTTGTTCTAACGTTTTACCCATTTTAATCCTCCTTTACTATGATTTCTATATTCCAATGTTTAGCCAAATCTTGAAATAAATTCTTATCAAACTTTGCTTTGTAACCATAATCACTACCTAGTCTAAAAATTGCTTCACAAAAATTACAATTTTTAAAAATTGAATGTTGATATTCTACATTATGACATTCAGCTCCAGAAAAATTAGAGCCAGAACAATCACAGCGTCTTAAATATACTATACCTAAAAATTTAGTTTCAGAAAAATTACAATCAAAAAACTTATTGTTAGAAAGATTTGTAATTGTTCCTTTCTTTCCAATACTTGCACAACTAAAATTAGTTCTAGACATATTTTGACTAGTTCTATTAAACTTTTGAATTATAGCATTAGATAAATTTTCACCTTTAATATCAACATTTGCAATTAAATCTGAAATATCTAAATTATTCTTTATAGCCATCTTAATCTTCAATCTTAAAGTATGTGTCATTGGTTTACTCATATTCACCTCCAAAATATTCAATCCAATATTCTCTATTTGCATTTGTTTTTCCATGACAACTTTTACACAAACTAACTAAATTATTAATATTTATGTTAATTTTATCATAGTCAATATGGTGAACATCTAGTCTCCTTATACATTCAACTTCAGAAATTCCACATATCTGACAAACATATCCATCACGATAACGAATCTGCTCTTTAAAAGTTTTATTCCAACCTAATGGATAAGGGTTAAAATGAATTCCACCTAACCATCTACCATTATTTTCTTTTAAATTATAACTTCTTCTACCTACTTTTTGAGAATACTTTTTAACTGAAATAGCTATCTTCTTTTTTGTTTCTTCAGAATGTATAATACTAGGTCTATTTTTATTAGAGCAAGACTTACATCTAATTGATTTTTTGGATGTTTCTTTATTACAATCAATACAAATTGGATGTTTTCTATACTTATTTCTCATAATCAACTTGGATATTTGGCTAGCACCAAATTATAAAATCCGTTTCTATCAGCAATCTTCTCAATAAAATATCTTTCACTAGATAAATTATTATAAGCATCAGTAACACTTACAGTTTGTCCTACTTTCAAAAAAGGTGAATATAAAACATCAACATTAATTTTTGAATGATTCTTATAAAATTCCGATAAAAATCCTTTTGATACAACATCTAACTCAGATTGTGAATACAAATTTCTATCACTAACTAGATTTTTCTTAAATAACCTATCTCCCAAATTAGGAAGTAATGCATCATTATCATATATAGTTCTATCTCCAGTCAAAGTTTGTGTAACATAATCTCCTATACTTCCGGAAATAGCACTTTCTAATGTTACTCCAGTAAACGATGTAGATGTTAATCCTGTATAAGTAAAATCTTTATCAGTATCTTTACCTATATAAGCAGTTTCCGTTTCCCCACTTTCCGGCTCTGTAAATCCAGAAGTACTAACAACATCTATAGTTGTTTCTCCAGGACTAATATTTTCAGCTAAAGTAGTTGTAGCTATTAGTTTTACATCTGATTCAAGTATTATATCAGTATATACAGAAATTTCTGTTATAGCCACAACATATCTACCTCTACCATAATTAATTCTGTCTACTTCATCCAAAGTAAATTTTAAATACCTTGCAGTAAAAGCACTACCTAAATCTTGTTCCTCAAATGTTATTGCTTCTCCACCTTGAACGGTAAATCCTTCTGTTTTATCACTTATAGGTAAAAAAGTAGAACCGTCTGTAGATGATTGCATAGTTATTCTAAATCCAACATCAAATTTTCTGTTTGCATCCGGTTTAAAAAATCCTCCAACTATATCTATTGCTTGTATATTATAAGAAGCTCCTAAATCTATAGTAGCTACATGAAATCCAGTAGGAGGCTCCCCAAAAAACTCCATTTGCATTTGAGTACTTCTTCTTCCGTCCACAATAGCACTAATATCTCTAGTTGCTATAGCAATTGCCCAATACTCAAAACTAGCTTTCACAGTAACACTATTTGGTTCCGGTAGTAATGATTTATGAATTTTAAAGATAACATCATCATATTCAATTATAACTTTATCACTGGAATATAATACTTTATAAGTTGCAGTTGATAATACTTCGGCTACATCATTTCTTTCAATACCTGGAATAGTCCAAATACCGTTTCCATAATCAACATTTGGATCATTTGCGCCAATAGTATATTCTAATATACCTTGATTATTATACAAATAAATAGGTTCAGTTGGAACTAAAGAACTATGAGGAAATATAACTTCATAATAATAATAAGTATGAACACTAACAGATTTACTTTTACCTCCACCTTCAGTGATTGTTTCGGTTGTCTGTTTAATTTTAACTGGCATAGCCGACATTTGATGAACTTGATTATCAATAGGTACACCATTAACAAAGATAGTAGGGGTAACTGTATCTAAAAGTATCTTTCCTTGGTCACTAATAGGAGTACCAAAAACATAATATCCGGTAGCATCTTGCCCAGAATAATCTTTATCAATATATTTTTCAGTTATATAATCAATAAGAAATTGTGTTTCTGATTGATGTAATAATTCAGCTTCAGCTAACAAATTACTAGCCCAATCAGATATAGTACCTGATTTTTCTTCTCCAAAATAAGATAATTCTTCTTGATTAGCTATACCAGTATAAGAATCTTCGTTATCACTAGCGTAATCTACTAAATCTCCAAACATAAGATTAGTTGGTTCTCTATTTTTTCCCCACATTAATACTCTAGTATATAAATCTTGGTCTTCTAAATAATTAAAACCAGTCGGAAGACTTAAAGTATAATCTGCTGTTGTTTTTTGTTGTAAATAAGACGCCCAAATCTTATTATCTCCTTGAGTTCTAATTATATAATTAGGAGCAACATATTGTTTTATTTTTTGGATAGCGGATAATCTATTATCCATCTCTCTTTTTCTAAAAACTATTCTATTTATTTGAATACCTGTAGCTTGTAAAGTTTTAAATGTATAATCTACATTACAAGTTACAGTATTTCCTACACCAATAGGAGTAGTTAAAACAAGAATACCTCCGTTATTATTACCTCTCTTATCAAAATATTTAAAAGTACCACCTGGAATTGTAAAATCTACACTAGTTAAAGTAGATGTAATATTTGAATAGGTAGTATACCATATTTGACCTGAAGCATAAGTAGCTTCATAATCACAATAATCTCCAGAATTATGACCTCCTAATCCAGTAACTCCAGTTAAACTATTACCGCTTTTACCAGACCAACTAAAAGAATCTCCATTAACACTTGCAGTTCCACTAGTAGGAAAAGCTGTTACATCTGTTAAATAAAGAGTTTCTGCACCTCCTCCAAAATCAGCAGTTAATGTTGTATCAAAAGTCAAAGTGGAGTTAGCTAAACTAGGAACTAAAATATCAGTAGTTGTTCCTTCTTCGTTAACAAAATTAGTTGTTAAATGTAAATCAATAAGATGTTGTGAAGAAGGTTGTCCAAATAAATAACTTCCATATCCATCTGCTTGAGTTAAAATACTTTCAATTACATCTTCAACAAAAACTCCTTTAGTATAATAAGAATAATTAGAAATTACTTGATAATTATCTCTTACATTTAAAGCAGAACCCAACTTTAATTGGCCAACACTATAATAAATTTCAAATCCATCATATTGAGAATCTATATTATTAGTGTGATTTGTATCTTTAATTCTAATTAAAGGTAATGGTTTTGTAGCAATAGAATCATTCTGAAAATTAAATAACTGAGCTAGAGCATCATTAGGAACAGATAAATATACAGGACTTAAAACTTCTTCTTTTACTTCAACTCTAGTACCTTCTACTGTTAAATCTAAATCCCATTTTTTTAAAGTTCCTATATAATCTAAACAATTTAAAGTAATTATTCTACTTCCAGCTTCTTTTCTTATTGACCTTTGTTCAACTGTTCCATAAAACTTCTTAAAATCAGTATTATCTCCAGTATAGTTTTCTATTAATTCTATTAAATCTCCAACATTTATTTGTCTAGACCCTCCATCACCAAATTCTCCATCATTATTATCAAGAGTAAAGGTAGCCTGTGCCGCTCCAAATTTAACATCATAAGAATCAGACCAAGTTAATAAATAACCAGTATAAGCAACTCCATTTATTTTAAAGATATAGGTTATTTTAATGTCTTGATTTGTAATTTGTGTTTGTATTGCACCGCTTAACGCTCTTGCCATATATTTACTCCTATTATGCTAATGAAGGCATCCTTTCAAATGTTGCTCTTATGTCGTATTTATTTGAATCTTGTCCAGCTATCCAATTAGCATTAATACTAAGAAATCTACCAACATATTCAACTGCATTATGGTCTATTATCTTTACATCTTTTTGTGCATCTATATACCCTTCTATTTTAGTTTTAGTAGTTCCATCATCCCAATACCAAGTAAAAACAAGAGGTTCATCTCTATATTTAGTTGAAGGAGTAACGTAAGCATTACTTCCATCTGCTAAAATAGCTTTTGATTGTGTTGATAATTTAGGCAAATTCATGCTTTCATTCGGGCGATATATAGTAGAATCGCTTACCCAATTTCCACCGGATTTAATGTACACGTCCCACGTACCTCTAGACATATATTTTCACCTTTCCTTTATAAAATTCTTGCCAATAACTTCTATTATAATTAGCTCTTACATTACAAGATTTACAGAGAGTTATTAAATTATTTTTCTCACAATTCTTTTTATTATAATCTATATGATGTATTTCAACATTACTTCCATATACAATATAATGCTCCTCTTGAGTCATGCCACAATTTTGGCAAGTATAGTTATCTCTTTTTCTTATTTCACGTTTTAATTTTTCTGTAAAATCTTGAGAATATTCTTCAAAACTTCCACCATCTATATAGTTTGGATTTAAACTACCCTGCATTTTTTTTGAATGTAAAGGTCTTTTCTTATCATAATAAGGATGTTTATCTCCTTTCAAAGAATTACTTATTTTCTTCTTAGTTTCTTTTTTCATTGATTTATTAAAATTAACACTTCTTTCTCCTTTTTTACAACATGATTGGCAATAACCTAATTTACTACCACAACTTATTATTTTATCACACTCTTTACATGTTCTAATCTTTTCTTTAGAATATTTTCCATTTTTAAAATTAGGATTATTGATTCCTATATTAGAACAATAATTGCACCTAACATTTTTTTTACTAACTATATTATTACAATTTTCTTCTATACAATAATAAGTTTTCATATAATTCATATCACTGATTCCCCCTTTGTGTACCAAAAGCAAAATTATCAGCGATTTCTCTTTCTCTAAAGTAATATGAATTAGGCATCATAAATGTTAATTCATTTCTCATAGCAACAAGATTTCTATTAACCCATTCTAGTTGATTATTAGTAATATCTATTCTAGAAGATACTTGATTTGTTTGTTCTCTTACTTCTTCACTATATGTTTTAGGTTCTCTTCCTCCAAACATACTTAAAGCAGTACCAGCAACTAAAGCTCCAATAGCAATCCAACCTAATGGACCAATAGCTCCAAGTGCCGCCATTATTCCTCCACCAACTACTGCACTTCCTCCAGTAATACCACCAGCAGTTATAAGGGCACCACCCATAGCTCCTGAAACAGCTCCCATACCAACTCCAGCCATTAATGCAGCTCCACCCATTCCTGCCATAATACCTCCAGCCTGACCCATTCCTCCAGATCCACTTTGTTGAGCCATAGAATAACCTGTATAACCGCCCATAGCTATCATTCCAGCTCCACCTAAAATTCCACGACCTCGTGCTTTACCTCCACTCATAGCTGTAGGTAATCCAGATAAACCACCTGTAGCTCTTGATTGTAAACGAGCACCTAAAACACTACTACCTGCTGTACCTGATGTAAGGTCTCCATACCCAGCTGGACCATAACCTCCAGGATAATACGGAATACCATTTAACCCTATCATTGAACCTGCTGTAGGGTGTTTAACTAAAGGAATACCAGCTACACCTACAGTAGTAAATGCTCCTACAATAGCTTTTTCCGTTAATGCGGCTCCATAATCAAAACCATGTTTAATAGCCATCAGTTGTCTAGAAAAAATATCTCCTATTCCAGTAGCTTTAAATAATTGTCTTGTAATTAAACCAGAAAATTCTTTTGTAAAAGCATCTTTAATAGCCTGAGATATACCTTCAGCCAACTCACCAAAACTTTTAGTACCTTTAAGTAGTTCATCTATATTAGTAGAAAAGGCTGATTTCAAAGTATCTGCAAATTCATTGTATTCATCATTAAGTGTTTGTGCTATTTGTAATTCTTGGGCTGCTCTATCTTTACTCAATCTTCCACTAGCTTCCATTAAAGCCAATTTTGCTTTTTCTATTTCTAATGAAGTATATCCTAAAGCATTTAAACGTTCCAAATTACCTATTTGCATTTTAAAACTAGCTTCTTTTCTCTCTTTTTCACCTTGGTCTCCTAGTTGAGCAAGATAATCCGTTGCAAATTTTTCTCTTTGTTTTTCAATATCTATATCTCTTTGTCCTAAAAGTACGTTCATTTGTCTTTGAATTTCATCTAATATCCACTCCATACCTTCTCCAGGCGAACCAATCTCTTTAGCTAAACCTTTTAATTCTTTTAAACCTTCATTTCGTCTTTGAGGATCTCTAGTAGTAGGGAAAAAAGAAGTTTTTCTAAAATATTCTCCTATTCCACCTTTTTTAGGTTCTTCATCATATCCAAATATTTTTTGTATAGCACCATAAAATCTAGATATTTTACTAAAAATTTGATTAGCTAAAATTCCCAAATATATCATACTTGGAATAACATTGTTAATCATATAAGAATTAATACCCTCTAAAGCTGTAGCAAAATCATTTGCTCCAGCCGCAGCCATAACAAAAGCTTCAACTGATTGTTTTTTCAGTTCTCCAAAAATCTTTAACTGCCTATCTATAGTCTTCATTTGTAAATTAAATAAATCATCAAGATATTCCATTCTTTTAATGGCATCTGTTTCAGAAAGAATTTTAAGTTGTAATGTTAATTTTTCAAGATTACCTGCTAAAGCACCAACAGATTTCATAGCTTTAATACCAAAAACACTAGCTACATCTCCAGCTACATTTTTACCTTCTTTTAATTTCTTATTAAGTTTATCTAAAATTTTTATTAACAAGTCAAATTGATTTATATTATCTTTATCAATAGTAGTCTCTAAAAAAGTCTCTATTTGAGCTAATCGGTTAGAAAGCATGATAAAAGTTCTACTCATTTCAGTACCGGCAGTACTACTTCTTCTCATCAAAGTATGTAAAACAGCTATTGTACCTAAAATTTCATCCATAGATAAATTAGCAAGTTTGGCAGTTGGTAAAAATTGTTTTAAAGCAGATAAATATTCATTTAATTCAAAAGCGTTACTTTTCCATAGCATAGCTATAGTTGAACCTATCTTTTGCATTTTTTCTTGAGCTGTTTCTGCATCTTCTATTCTATCACCTATCAAATTATAAATATCAGCTAAACCTCTAGCAGTTTGTGTAGTATCTCCCATCATTGCTATAGAAGTTTTTAAAGCTATTTTCATACCTGCAAGAGATTCTTCAACATTAAGACCAGCAGTACCCATTCTATAAAAAGCCTCTGTAGCTTCTTCTGCACCAACTCCCATTTCCCTACCCAAAGCTCTAATAGTAGTACCTAAAGCTTTCATTGCTTGTCCTCTATTAGCAACTCCATGCATAACAGCACCTGCTCTAGCTAAACCTTTATCTAACTCTTTAATATGAACTAATCCATCTCTTATTGAACTAATAAAAGCCATAAAAGCAGACCTTAAGGCCATCCATACAGGAATAACTAACATAGCTCTACGAGCTAAGCCAATAAAACTAGTTGCTAATGTTTTATTACCCTGGGTAATTTTTGTTTGACCAGCTAAAACACCAGCCAATCCAGTTTTATTATGTATATAAGTTATTAAATATCGTACCTCTTCGGTAATCATTCTATTTCACCTTTTTTGGAGATTTAAAAACCCATTGACTAGTAACAGGTTTATTTTGCTCCGGAACTTTTTTTTGTTGATTATCTTTAAAGTTAGATTTATCATTCTTTCTAAAATACATATAAGCATCTTCATATATAAAATCTTCAAACACTTCTTCTCCTATATCTCCCATAGAAAAATCAAAGTATAATGCAGAATAAAAAGCTAAATAATTAAGAAAAATAATTTGAATATAAGTTAATTCTACATTATTTTTAAAAATAGATAGCCCCACATTCTTTTCTTGAGAATATATAGTTTGATAATAATTACATTTAGCTAATTTTCTAATTAATTTGTTAGCATCAAACTTCATTTTGTACTATTAATACAGTATAATAAGATATTTTATCTACAATAGCTCCAGAAGTTTTTTGAAATTCATCATAAGAACTCCAAACTTTTACCCATTTATCCTCTACTAATTTTTCTGCAATTAAATAAGTTAAATAAGAGTAAATAAATATTTCTAATTGATTTTCAGTAGAAGAAATCAATAATTGAGCTTTTTTTATAGAAACCTCTTGCTGTAAAATATCTATTTTTTCTATTTCATCATGATATAGTTCTAATTCTTTTTTTGATTTTTTTTCTTTTAGTCCTTTACCTAATTTTATCTGTAAATCATTTTTCTTTCTCTCTAAACTTACAAATGTACTATCTAATTCATCTATATCAATACCTCTATCTTTATATATTTTAATTAATTCTTCTCTTGATTTATACTTATAATTATCATTATCATCTTTAATTTGAATTAATTCTATTTCTTTCTCTGTTTTTTTCGACTGAGTTTCTTGTTTTTGTCCAAATGTTGGTTTTTTAACCTTATATTTAACACCTCTAAACTCAAATTCAAATTCATTAGATTTCATAATTTCTTCTATTTCTATTAAATCCAAACTACTTTTAAATTTTTTTTCTATTTTTTTAATATTTTCTTCTATTTGATTTTCTTCAATCTTGTTTTTCTTACTTTTTTCCGTCATACTTTCCTCCTAAAATAAAAAAAAGAGACTCGTAGATTAGTCTCTTTTTACGTTAAATACTTTTTGTTCCAAACCTCTCCCACCAGCAATTAGTAAATCTCGTAAATGACGAAATTCTTCATAAACTAATTCCTTCACAGTACTTTTAAGTACATCCTTGTTTTCAATAATTTCAAATCTTTTACAAATCTTACCTACAAGGTTTTTACTCTCATAATTCAGTAGTTCTTTTAAAAATTCAAGTCTTACTTTTAATTCCATACTTCTCCTCTAGTTAGAGAGAGGCTCCCGCTACGCAGTAACCTCTCTCAATCTATATTAATTTATAACTCGTTTTCATCGTCAGTAACAAAACCTTCTTCACCTTCAAGAGTAACTCCTCTTGTAACATATTCGTTAACAGGTGTTCCATCATCAAGACCAATAGGTGCCAAATCAGTAAATTTATAACCAATTCTAAACATATTTTTCTTATCATCAGAAAAAACTTTAACAATTAAACTCTTTTCATCTTGAAATTTTCTTATATCCAACTTACCGTAATCAGATACTTCACCTCTAAGAACTTCTTCAATTGTCCATTGGTCTAATATTCTTCCAAGAGTTACTCTAGTAGTAACATCTCTCATTCCCGGCAATACTATATCTCTATCACCAATTTCTCTTACATCAAATCTATCCAAAGTAACGTCCACTGAAACACTTTGTAATCTATAAACATAATTTGTACCTTGTAGAAATATACTACAATTTTCAGCAAGTAAACCAGCCGCATCAGTATCATTATTAGTAAATGTACTTTCTCCACCTACATAACTACCAGCAGAATAATAAGATTTTATTACATCACTAGCAATAGTATGAACTTTAAGAATACCAGCAGAATAAGTATAGTAATCTGTTCCTAATGCAGGGTCTCCTGAACCAGCTTCAAATTTAAGTTCAGTTGTTGTACTATCTGAATCATTGTATCTTAAAACTTTAAACAATGACTGTCCTGAATTATCAGGGTCAGCTACTGGTGTAGGGTCATCAAGTGTAAAACTTTCAGGTGTTCCTCCACTAGCTGATTGTTGGTCAACAATAAGATATTTATTGCTACCTTGTAATGTTATCTCATCTTCACCAATAAGGTTGAAAGTTCTTTCAACCAATGCATCCGGATCTCCAATATTTAAACTAAAACTAGAAAGTCTTAAACTTGGATACCAAATAGTACTTTTGAATGTACTATTTTCATCTGTTTCAAAACCAGCAATATCTACTCTAGGTGTTTCAAATTCTTTAAACTCAATCTTAGTATCTGAAGTAGATGTATTCGCTAAATTTTGAAAGAACTCTAAAGTTCCATATTCTAATTGTCTTAATGTTACAGTAACAGATGGATTTCCTTCTCTCCAATCAACTAAACCATCTCTACCTATTTCTTCTATTTTTGTTCTGTTCAGCGTAACACTAGCTGACATATCTTGTAACCTATCAATTTGAACCGCCACCATTGTTCCCTTCCAGGGATATGAGCGGGGTTTATAATCTGTCGCATGAATCATTTATTTTGCCCTCCTATGGCTTCTTCCTCTCCGTCAGGTTATCTATTATGGCACTGGGGGAGGTGTTGGAAGTGTCATCCAAATAGCTAAAAGCTTTAATCTCCAAAATGGCATCCATCTAGATGCAATATTACTATTAGTAATTTGTATAAAATGCATAGGTCTAATTTCGGTTGTTGGTTTCATTCTAAAGTGGTATATAGCAGTTCCCCCTGTTACTTCATTCCAAGGTTCACTTCCTTTTCCAGTAAGTGCTGAATCCGGTGGACTACCAGTTCCAAAAGAACCATAAGTCATTGGAGGAACTATACCTCCATAATTAACTACTTTCCAATAAGGAGCTACTGCATTCATATGTGAAACTTTACCAACTCCATACATTGAAGCTAATGTTAAATTTGCACTATATCCTTTAATAGAATTAGCCAATCTATTACCACTTCTACTTGGACCTCTTTTTCTTTCTTGTTTTATAACTTTTTTCATAGCTTTAACAGTATTTTCACCTAAGCCATTCATTTCAATTGTTATCGCATTTATAAAACTAATAGTTTTTAAAACAAATTGTTTAGGTGTTAAACCAAAAGTTTGTATCTCTACCCGTAACATTATATTTTCTTCACATTAAAAGAAATAAGGTGTCTAAATCTATCTTGACGTTCAGGATTATCAAAAATCTCAACTTTCATATTTTGAGTAATAGTTCTTAAAAAAATATTTGTTCCACTATCAGTTTTACTCATAACTCCACCTGATTGAGACCAAGTATAATAATCCCAACTTCCTTTAATTTTGTCTTCAATAAAATCAGCTAAATCTAATCTTTGTCCATCAGAAGTAGCAAATACATCTATAACTATACCATAATCATTCTCTAAATCAGTATTACCTACTTCCTTTCTATTGAATATAGTATTTGACAACGCAATACAAACACTAGGTAAAGCAACATCATATGCTTGTTTGAATGATTTAACAACATTCACATTACTCCAACTAGCATCTATTTGTGTTTCTAAATAGAATACTGTTGATAATTCTATATTTCTACTGATTCTAAAGTATGAACCTGCCATATTATGTCCTCTTTTGTAAAACTACTCTGATAAGATTATATAACCTTTTTTGAATAATCACTCTATTTCCTACTCCTTCCTTATAAACTTCAAACTCATCTCCATCTATAACTATTTTATTTGCAATTCTAAACCATTCTGCATATTTAGATTTACAAACAACTTCTTTAGCTCCAATCTCTTTTAATCCATAACTTTTCCAAACCAAGGCTTCTGGAGATATATCAGTAACAATTCCTTTAATAGTTAAAGGATTTAAATTAGTATAAGTATAATTATTTTCATAAGTATCAAAATCTTCTCCAGCTGTTTTTGTAGAAAAATAAATAGTGATTTTAGTTGTAAAATCTCTATCTTCGAGTATTTGATTTATAAATCTTATTTTTTTCATCTTTTTCTCGGTGAAATAAGTTGTCTTAAATCACGTTCAGTTTTTTCAATAGCTCTTAATATCTTATCTGTATTTTTTTCTTCAAATCTAGAATGCATATCAAATTGTGCTTTACTAACAACACTTCCTCTTAAAGTATGCATTTCAGCATTAGTTAGATGATGAAAGATTTTATCATTCATTGTTCGGATATCGTTTCTCAATCCAGTTAACATAATAGCAGAAAAAGAAAATAAAATAGATATTAACGTTGTTGAGATAGCACGCCAAACATTTATTTTCACTGAACCATTATTCGGTTTATCTGTCATCGGTACTCTCCTTTGTTTTAATCTGGATCCAACATTTCAAAATTAGCTTCAGTGTAAGCAATATAAGACCCACTTGTAATTGATATCTCTGCAGTATATGTACCATCCCTGTCTTGGGCAGTATTTGTTGTTTGGTATATATAATAATAAACTCTATTTGTTTCCTTAATCATTGAAGCCGCACTAACCTTTGTTGCGTCTCCTGAATCTTTGATTGTTATAGTTGCGGTATCGGCCGTATCAATATTTAATATTGTTGTAATTTTTATTGCCGTTCCGAGAAAATACTTTTTTGACATATTTAACTCCTATTAAAAATAATTACTATCCTCAAAAATTATTTTTTGTGTAATATATTCTTCAAAATTTATATCTCTTACTTCTAAATCTATGTTATCATCAAATACGATTTTTTGTGTAACATATTCTTCAAATTCTATATTAAAAATTCTTGGAAATACCAATGCTATACTAGAACTTGATGATGAACTTGAAGTAGAGCTTGTTGAGCTTGAACTACTTATAGAACTAGAACTACTAGAAGAAGAACTACTTATAGAACTACTTGAAGAAGAACTTGATGAATGCGAACTACTTGAACTGCTACTTCTAGAACTTGATAACGAAGAACTAGAACTAGAAATTGATGAACTTGAGCTAGAAGATGAGCTACTCTCTGATGAGCTAGAAGATGAGCTAGAGCTTGATTCAGAACTACTTGAGCTTGATGATGAACTAGATTCACTACTTGAGCTAGAAGAACTTGATGATGAAATACTAGAAGAACTACTAGATGAACTAGAACTTTCAGATGAACTGGAACTTGAAGAAGAACTTGACTCACTACTAGAACTTGAAGAACTAGACGAACTCTCAGATGAACTGCTTGAACTTGAACTCTTAGAAGAACTCGAACTACTACTAGAACTGCTATGACTTGACAAAGGTGTTGTACTACTAGAAGAACTACTTACTGAAGAACTACTACTTGACGAACTAGATTCCGAAGAACTTGAACTAGATGAGGAACTACTCTCAGATGAGCCTGAACTGGAAGAACTTGACCTAGATGAAGAACTAGATGATGAGGAACTACTCTCTGACGAACTTACGGAACTAGATGAACTTGATTCAGAACTACTTGAACTACTAGAAGAACTTGATAAACTACTACTAGAACTACTTAAAGATGAACTAGATGAAGAACTTGATGATGAAATACTAGAACTAGATGAACTTGAGGAACTAATAGATGATGATGAACTACTAGAACTTGAACTTAAAGATGAACTAGAACTGCTAATAGATGAACTTGAACTAGATAAACTTGAACTAATTGAACTACTACTAGAACTAATAGAACTTGAACTACTACTTGAACTAGAAGATATTGATGAACTACTAGAACTAATAGAACTCGAACTTGAACTACTTGAAGAAGACAATGAACTACTTGATGAACTTGATGATGAACTAATACTTGATGATGAACTACTAATTGAAGATTTACTACTACTAGAACTTGATAATGGTGTAGTACTACTAGATGAACTAGAGATGCTACTACTTGAAGAACTAGAAGATGATGAACTTGAACTTTCAGAAGAGCTAGAACTACTTGACTCGGATGAACTAGAACTAGAACTTACTGAAGAACTACTAGATGATGAAAGACTACTACTAGATGAACTTCCACTACTTGAACTACTAGATGAACTTGAACTTTCACTAGAACTACTTGATGAACTAGAAGATTCACTACTAGATGAACTACTACTACTTGAACTTTCTGAACTTGATGAACTAGATGATTCTGAACTACTACTTGAGCTACTAGATGATTCACTAGAACTACTTGATGAACTAAAACTAGATGAAGAACTACTAGAAGATGAACTACTTATAGAACTACTTGAAGAAGAACTTGAACTTTGAGAAGAACTAGAACTAGAAGTGAGTATTGTTTTAAATCCAAGATAACTTGCGGCAATAGAGTCACCTGGTGTAGGATTATCACTAGCAATTCCTGTAGATAATAAACTACCTGCCGTTACGCTTACACTACCAGTATCAGAACCATAAGTAGTGGTATGCAGTATTGTTGTGGCTAACTCCGTATCACCGCCATCATCTCTCAAAGTTATAACATAACTCTTGTCCGTATCTGGTGGACCTTCTAACGCTACATCTTGACGAGTAATGGTACATTCGTTACATACCATTTGCCTATCAGCTTCAACCTGAGACGTATCATCCGAACCCACTAAACCTATGAAATCACCATCATCTATATCATAACCACCAGTAGGATAGAACATACTCAAAATGAAATTACCTACTACGGTAGGAGTGAAAATAAAAGAATAGGCAACATTGGCTAAAGTGCCAGGAGAATTATTAGCTACTCGTGCAACAACAGCCGTATCTCCAACTGTAATAGCAACACTCTCAGATGTAGTGGATTCACTTGTTTCTGAATCCGCAAGATTTACAGTTAAAGCAGTATCGTTCCATGTAACTTGTTCTCCTTCTGCTGCTTTCTGAACAGTAATATCGTAACTTTTGCCTGCACCGGGAGTACCTGTACCAACATTAACCTTAAAGTCAGAAAGAGTTCCACTACAAGGGAATATACACCTCGCCCAAAGTGGATGGTTAGACCCATAGAGAGCCTCTCCAGTTAGCGGTTGGTGATAATCTAACGATGGATGCAAAGCACAATAGTTCCCCATTATAATCGTTTCACCGATAATATTTGGTACAAAATCTATAGTAAAAGTTATGGAAGTAGCGATTGGTAAACTTTCAGGTACTATCTTATAATATACATCATCATCTGTTGATACACTTACTGTATCAGCGCCGTTAAATTCTGTTGTTTCCGCATCATTAACTACACATACTAAATCAGTATCAACACCATTTTTAACTAAAGTTACTGTCCATGAATTACCTGCACCTGGAGCATCTTCACAATTCACACGCAAATCCTGAAAAGTTCCGCCAGTAGGTAGATACTGCTTAACATCAGCGGTGGCTGTTCTAATAGATAAACCCGTAACAGCCGAATACCGTGTAGCATTATTAACAAAATTATATCCTGGACCTCCAGACAATATAACTTGAATATTTTGAGTAAGAAGACCTTGACTACTACTAGAACTACTAACAGATGAACTACTAGAGCTAACAGATGAAGAGCTTGAACTACTAACACTACTACTTGATGATGAACTAACAGATGAAGAACTTGAAGAACTTATTGATGAACTAGAACTAGATGATTCTGAACTACTAGATGATGAACTAGAGGAACTCTCGGAACTAGATGATGAAGAGGAGCTTTCACTAGAACTACTAGATGAAGCAAAAGATATATCTATTAAATCAGTATATAAAGTAACATCTAAATCTGCTACAGAAGCAGTTACATCAAGATAAGGGTCAAAGTTTTCACCGGCATAATCAGAAGTATAAATCCCTATATAATCCCAATTGTTCCCCCCATTTGTGATAGGAGAATCAATACAGTCATGCCCCTCCCTCATACCTAATTTAGTTACCCCTTCCGTATCTATCCAACCCATGCCTGTAGCATTGAGAGTCCAATTTTCCCATGTAACTATACTAGACATGTCAATTCTATCATCAGAGTCAACTCCTTCTATCGGGTCATTAGTTGCACCACAATTATTAAAGTCTGCAGTTGTCAACTCACCTACATCAGGCTGAGAAGTTTGGACTACCGTAATCCAATCATCACCATCATTATCATCATTATCTACATAGTAAACATAAACATAAAGGGAAGCGGCAGTTACTGTTAACCCAGCACCAATACCAGAAGTATCTATAGGAAGAAAAGTTCGATAAATATCATATGTATTATTTGGTCCATCACAAACCGAAGCTATTGCACCTGCGGCACTAGAGTCATCAAAACTCGAACCTGTCTCTGCATCATGAACCGAATCCCAACTTTCACCAAAACTACCTTCACGATAAACATAACCATCCCCTGCTGCACTCGCAAAATACTGGGTCGGATGGTCTGTATAGATAGGGTAAGTAGCATTTTTAAGAACATCAGAAGTTATAGTCTTTCTTAGATAAATTTTATCACTTTCATACCTTAAGGTAATATTGACACTCTTATTAATCTTAGTCTTAGGAGTGGCCATATCCCAAATTCTAGCATTTTTAAAGTAAGAAAATTTATTTAAAACATCATCGCCAATACGAAGAACCTTCCCCTTAAAATCCAATGTGGACTGTAAATCCCAAGCTTGGTTGTCTTTGTTAATTACCTTAGAGCCAATAGGTAGAACCAACTCGAAATCAAAATGTAAATCCTGAGAAGTATCTACTGGAGCCTTATTTAATCTTATAACTTTTCTAATTCCTCCCCAATAGGCTGAGACAAGTAAATCTATTTCAGCACCAAAAGCATCTTTATAGACTACAACATCCTTACCTAATCCATCATGCTCATCAGAATTACGATAAACACCTTTAACATGATTTGCGTAAGGTTTTGCCTTTATGGTATGATTAATACCTTCATAATTATTATAGAATTCAAACCAATCATCTGCAAATTGAGGAAGAGTTGGATGATAGGATGCTTTAGTATGTTTCCATTGTTTCTTAGCATTATCCCAAGTTAACTTAGTATCTATATTATGTAAATCTACACTATCTTTATAATGAATATGTCGGCAATGAATACGATATCTATACTCTTTATTACCTATATCAAATTTCTTTTGGTTATAGGTTCTGTCTTTAACTACTTCAGATAATCCACTAAATCCTGGATATGACATTACTTCTCCTGATATACTCTACAAGCTATCCAATATTCTGGGTCATAATATTCAGATAAAGCATCACCAGAATCAGGGTCAGAACTAGTTAAAGTAAATAGAGTATCTGCCGCAACTTCTTTATTACTATCTATTGTTTTCCAATATCCACCTGTTCTATTATATATTTGTAAATAAATACCTTTACTAGAACCTGCAACACTTGATTTCCCAGTCCAAGTTATTTTAAAATCAGCTTCTCCAGTATGTTTCTTTTTAAATAAAAACATAGCATTAGCTCCGATAGCTCTTTGTTCAACAAATTGACCATCTAAAAGAGATACTCCAGATTCATCATAAGCATCAAAACCTGATTGTAAATCAATATCATCTGAAGGTAGTGCTGAATCATGTCCTCTCCAATAATCAGTATCATCTATAGGAGTGGATGCAGTTATGTCAAGATAAGGACTATCATCATTTTCTGAAGTTTCTGTAAGTGCATATATATTCCATCCACTAGGAGGAGGACTATCATCTAAATCATAAGCCATTCTTAACCCAAGTTTAGTTGTTCCAGTTGTATCTATCCAATCTCTTCCTGTTGGATTAAGAGTCCAAGTACTCCATCCATAAGTTGGCCAACTTATCGCAATTCTAGTAGCTCCTTCTGTTGGACTATGTATATTACCACAATTATCATAATCGGCAGTAACTAAACTTGAAGTTGATACTTGTGAAGTTTGAACAACACCTGTTTGAGTACCTAAAGCAGTTCCAAGAGCCGCATAAGTATTTAATGTAGCAGATGATATTATAGCTCCAGCACCTATATCTGAAGTATCTATTGGACAAAAGAATCTATATATATAATAGATACCACCATTATTCTCTGATGCAATAAAATTAATATTTGATGTATAATCTACTGTAGAACCATCCGTTGCATTATGAACCGTATCCCAACTACTATCAGTACCACTATAAACCGCGCCGTCTCCTGCTCCAGAATCATAATTTGTAGGATGGTCAGTATAGAGTGGATAAGTGGCGTTACTTAAAATATCTACATCTATGGTTTTTTTAAGAATTACTTTTCCGCTTTCATATCTTAAAGTAATATTAATTGATTTATTTATTCCATTGGGAGTATTATTACTATCCCATATTCTTGCATCTCTAAAATACGAGAATTTACTTAATACATCATCACCAATTCTAATTATCTGACCTGTAAAATCTAAATCCGATGATAAACTCCACTCAATATTGTTATCTTTTAAAAATTTAACTGATTTGTCAATAGTAAATTCGAAATCAAAAGTAAGAGGTTGTGAAATATCAGATGGTTTTTTATTTATCTTAATTACTTTCTTAATACCACCATGATAAGCATACGCAATCAAATCAATACCTGTTCCAAAAGCATTTGAATAAGTAACATATGTTTTTTTCCCATCTTCAGTATAAATTCCTTCAACATGACTCGCATAAGGTTTAGCTTTAATAGTATGATTAACACCTTCGTAGTTATTATAAAATTCAAACCAATCATCTGCAAATTGAGGAAATAATGGATTATAAGAAGCTTTATTATGCTTCCAACCTTTTTTAGCATTATCCCAAGTTAACTTAGTATCTATATCTTCAAAAGAATTTCCATTTTTATAGTGAATATGTCTAGTATGAATTCTATAACGCTTTTCTCTTTTAGCAAAAAAGTTATCGGTCATATAAACTTTCTGGTTATATTTTCTTTCACTCTGTATTTCAGTTAATTCTTCAAATTGTGAATATGACATTTAATATTCCTCTATACACGTTTCTTTACTTCCACTCTAATAGCTTTTTGAAATTGTTTCACTAATTTCAATTCATTAAAAGGTCCATGTACATGAATATCGCCATTTTTATTCAAAATACATATCATATGTGGATTATCAGTTTTACATAATTCACATGTTTTCTTTACTGTTGGTTTTAACACTTTCTGTAATGACTTTGATTTTGATTCTCTTTTTGTCTTTCGTACCATGATGGTCTCCTTTTAATTTTAACATTCTTTCCATATATTTATGACATTTTCTACACACTGTTGTACCATTATTAATATCCCAAAAATCTTTCCAGGTAATAGCTAATCTAACTAATGTTTCTTTATCTTCTATTGGTGAAAATTGATTATAATAACTTAAAAATTCAGATAATATATCTGAAAATGTTTTCTTATAATGATGAGCTTCAATAAATATCTTATTACCACATTCAACACAAGAATAATAATCTCTTTTATATATACTAATTCTCCAATCATTATATTCTGGTAGTTTTCTTATTAAATCTCTTAAATCTGTTCTACCGTCTTTATAAGAAGGATTGTTTTTTCCTCTAAATGAACCCCTATTTTTTATATTCAACTTTATTGCACAACTTCTACATCTTTTACCGCCATAAAGAAAAGTCATAAAATGAATTTTATTATTACATCCTTCTTCAATACAAAAATATTGTTTTTTACATCTTCCATCCTTATAAAAACTACTTCTATCATCTTTATTACCACAAGATAAACATCTTCTACCAGATTTCTCCACTACTCTATTACAATTAGATTCTATACAATAATATTTCTTTTTATTCATCCTTCTACACTTTCTGTAAAAACTTTTATTTTAATTCTCTTCTTATTTTTAGTCTCATGATGGTCACCCTTTAGTTTAATCGGTAAATCAGTAAAATATTTTCTAATTAACCTTTCTAATCTTCTAGAAACTGGAATTGCCCCTATTCCATTTCTATCTAATGTATGTGTTTCCCAAGCCACTCTATTATATGGATGAAAATGACAAACTCTAATTGGTTTAAAACTATTTATATATCTAGGAACAAAACCTGAACAACCAACATTATAAGTCATATTCAAAACAGTTACTCTATCTTTATATTCATTTAATTTAAGTATTCTATTGAGAGTTGGTTCCTCTCTTTTAGCATTATCTTCTGTTAAAACATTAACAATTTTATTAATAATATCTAAAGATTTTCTTTTCCAAAAAATACTACCACCATTAAATTTAGGTCTACTATAAGTAGTTAACCCTATATCTTTAAAATCTGGAGCATCAAATTCTACATTTTGCCAAGCATCTAAATCATGTGCCCAAACAATATCATCAATATCAGTATTATTAAATAACCATTTAACTCCAAATACCTTACTGCCAGTCCAGCAAAAACTATTCAAATCAGCTTTAATCATTTTTACTCCTAGATATTCAAAATCAAAATTACTTAAAACAATTATATCTTCAATTTTCCAACCTAGGTCTAAACTATTTTCAATTTGAGCTTTCAATAAATTAGTTAAATTATCCATCTTATAACGCTTATCTCCATCTCTTAAATTAGCAACCATAAAATTTTTCATTATTACCTTACTTTTTTAAATATCATTAAATTTTCTTTAAACCATTTGAAAGAAGCACAATCTTTTAAATATTCACTTTTAGTAGAACAATATTTAAACCCTCTTTTCTCAATCTCTTTAATAACATATTCTTGTGGTTGACAATTAACATGTCCACTAGCACTATACTGTCCTGGTATAGCCCAACTAAGTATTAATTCATCTTCTACAAAGAAACATAAATTATTAAGAAAAACTTGCTCATGTTCTTTTGGAATATGTTCACCAACTTCTAAACATAATACTAATTCTGCTTTAGTTTCAGTATATATTGGTTTAGTTAAATCACATTTAGTAATACGGTCATAGATACCTAAACTTTTTATATCTTCAGTTCCATCTAATCCAACAACATCTTCCCAACCATAAGCTTTAAATATAGCACAATATCTACCATCTCCACACCCTACATCAATGAAACTTTTTGGAGTATAAGTATAACCAATTATCGCTGCCAAAACAAAATCACATTTATGTCTTTTAGTTGCAATAGATAATAACCAAATACCAGTGTCTTTATCAACATTACTCATATTCTTACCTCTTCTTTAAAGTTCTTTATAACAGTTACCTTACCCCATTCTTTCCCACAATTAGCTTTATACTTCTTACAAGACAAATTAAATAATGATAATACAGTATTTTTTCTTTGAGTATATTTCCAATCTCTATCTTCATAATTATCCATAACATGTCTTCTATGGTCATCAGTAATATTCATATAATCTCCGCCAAACTTAATTAACTCTAAACCAGAATGATAAGCTCTAGCTATTAAATCTTCATCATCAAATCCATAACCTTTTATTTGTTCATCGTAACCACCTAACCACATAAATTCTTTTTTAAAAAATCCTAATCTGCCTCTATTCTTTTGTTTACTTTTAACAAAAACTAATCTTTTATGTCTTTGATTGGCAAGTAAATTTATTCTTTCAGCAAATCCTTTATTAATAAAATGGTCTCCGTCAACATTATTCACTATATCACCCTTAGCTAATTTAAACTCAACATTACGAGAATGAGTCATACTGTAGTATTTTGGTTCAGTAGTTTTATAATATTTTAGAATGCCTAAATTTATATAGCTCATCATATTATCTTTAACCCATTCATCTAAATCATCTTGACTATTATAATTTAACAATACAAACTCTATTCCAGGATAATCTATATTATCTAAAATATTTCTTAATAGAGTTTTCTTGACATCATTGGCTCTGTTCATACAATTAGTACAAATAGATATTTTATAATATTTAGTAACTGGTTTATCAATAACGTAAACATATTTAAAATCTAAATACTTACTAAAAATATTATTATCAAAAAATTCTGTTAGAAACTTATCTCGCATTATATCCTTTTTAGCCAAACACCATCAGAATCTAATTCTACGTTTCCTTCTCCAAAATATTCATCTATGGCTTTTTTAACCCCATGATTCTTTCTACCACCCATACCATAATCATGACCTCCAAAAATCCCACCTTTTTTAACTTTAGGTAACCATACTTTTATATCGTCTAAAACATCTTCATAAAAATGAGAAGCATCAATATAAATAAAATCGAAATATCCATCTACAAATATTTTAGAAGCTTCTAATGAAGTCAATCTTAAAACTCTTAGTTGTTTAAACCAAGGAATATATTTACAAACATTAAAATATAAACCATTCCAATCCTGAGTTGTTCTATTACTCATATGACCATGAGCTGATGATAAAACTTTCCATTGGTCAATTGCCCAATATTCTTTAAGAACTTTAAAACAATTTTCATCTCTTAATAATCTTCTTGGCATATGAGTTTTCCAAACACCAATTTCAGCCATAATCTCAATATTATTTTCAACCACTACCTTTTGTAAAACTTCTTTATGATATATATAACTCATTCCACTTTAACTCCCCTAATACTAATGTTGCTATAATTTTAAATCGTTCTATTTCTTCTTCAGGTAAAACTTTTTCATACCAATTAGGTATTTCTATATGAAATCCTTTAGTAATTGCATATCTCCATATATCTTGGTCGCCTCTAGGACTGGAATAAGACCAATTTCTAACATAAGCATCTTGTTCTATAATTTTCTTGGTAAGAACAACTCTTGCTTTCCAACTTAAAACCGCAGATTCATCTTTATAAGTATAAAATACTTCATCCCAATTTTGCAATGTAAAATATAAATCATCAGATAAAGGTATTATTATATCACCTTTAGCTTTCTTAAATAAATGTTTAAACAACAACCATAAATAATCAAAACCAACTCTTTGACCAACAAATACTCTTAAATTTTTAAATTTTCTAAAATCTTTATCAGTTTTAAACATATGAATAGTATCTTTATCATCTTCATCTATCCTAACTAAACATTCAACAGTATCGGGGTATTTAGCTTTTTCATAAATCTTAACAATACAACCTTTCAATCTTTTAGGTCTTTCTCTAGATACAATAACTACACTACAATTAATTTTTATCATATATTAACTCCTCTATTATATCAACCCATTTCTCAGGATTTAAATTAAGTCTAGCCCAATCTTTACAATTTCTACCTAAATGATGACGATAATCTTCCTTTCTATTAAGTAGTTTTAAAGCATAAACATAAGCATCATAATCTACACAATAAAATCCTGTATCTCCATGAATAACCCTATCTTTAGTTCCATCTCTAGGTTCTGTTAATACAGGTAAACCTACTGCCAACGCTTCAGCTACTACTCTTGGATACTGGTCTCTCCAAGCATTTGATGTTCTATATAAATAAACATGTCCTTTTTTAAGAAATTCTTCAACAGATATAGAATCCCATTTATGAAACTTCATACGAGGATGTTCTTTAAAATAATCAATCAATTCTTTATGGGCTTCCATAAATTCAAATCTAACATTATTAGGTAAATCTTTAAGTAATCTTTTATAAAATTTTACATCTTTTTCTTTAAATAAATGTTTTTGCCAAATATGAATCTTATCACCAGAATTAAAAGATGAATTTGTAACATATTTTCTATGGTCTGCAACACAATGTTTCAAAACAACTAATTCAGAATCTTTATTTTCTCTTTTATTTGTACAAGTTTCTAAAAACTTATCTAATTCTATAGCACCATATAAAACTATTTTTTTAGTATCTTCAAATCCTATAGCATTCTTATTAAATTCTTCTTTCTTTTCTTCATTTTGAAATATTATAGCTCTAACTTTATCAGTTTGAGTCAACCAATCTGCTTTAGGTAAAGTACCATTACAATAATTAATTCCTATAATTACTGAAGAACTTTTTGCAACAATGTCTTGAGCTGAAGAAACAAAATCCCAAATACAATCATTAGCATAAAACAATAAAGGTAAGCCAGGTTTCATTTTTTTAGCCATCTTACCATCTTTAAAAGATTCTTTTACATTAATATTTTTAAATTTCTCATTAACACTTCCCCAAGGATGTATGTTAACTTTCCAACCTCTTTTCTTAAGTAATTTAGAAATTGTACGGAATGACTGTTCTCCGCCTCCTTTACTATTTAAATTACCTAAAAGGTTAATCTCTTTAACTTTTATTTTACTAGATTTAATTGTAACAATGTCTAATTTTGGCTTTTTAGTTTTATTCTTTTTAAATTTTGAATAATAATATATATTTCCTTGATAATACTTATCAATAGAACGAATAACATCATCAGAAGTAATCAAACCCATACACTGTTGAACAGTTCTATCTTGACTCTTAATAGTATTTCTACAAAGGTTATTATTATGTTTAGGATCTTTAGGAAGAGGATGTGTTCTTGCTCTCCAACAACCACCGTTGTCGCAACAAGTAAAAACACCGTTAGTATGTAATATTTGGTGATTACAATACCAACTCCAGGAAGCAGGTTCTCTACCACCAAATATAGAAATACAAGGTTTTCTTTCTTGTTTTATTCGTGGTGGTATGGCCGCTGATAAATGCATTAAAAAACTAGGACCACTAACACAGCCATCTGCATTATAAACTAATGATAATAATCCTCTAATATCTTTATTGAATTTATCAACTAAATTTATAACATTGTTTAATTTCTCAACTAGTAAATCACTTTTACCAATAACAACAAACTTTAATTTACCGTCAAAATAATCAACTACTTTTTGGAACTGTCTCCAATCCCAAATTTTTGCTGTACAATCTCTCTTACCGCCAGGAGCAATAACCCAATATTTATCAAAACCATAAATATCCCGTACTAAATTTTTAACCTTTTCTTCTTCAGTAAGGTGTATATCTCCTCTTTGTCTAGAAAATTTTCTACCAAATCCTGAATATTTTTGTTTTAAAGTAATAAAAGGTTCTATAGCAATATCAGCATGTTTTTTGGTACTACCTAATGAAGGGTCTCCAACATCTCCATTTGCAAATGAAGCACAGAATTCCCCTAAATCCATAGGTAACTGTTTATGTAAATCTGCTACTGCAATCATATCAAATAAAAACATTGAAGTAAAGTGCATATTGATATTATTACAAGTACCTACCATCGGATAACCTACTTTATAATATTCAACACCTTTATCTTCTTTTTTAATATTTTTATCAATATAAGGATTGTTTAAGAATAATCCTTTTTGATTAGTATCAACATTAATAAGTATATCCGGAAATAAAAGTTTAAAATCTCTTATTC
>SDBS01001064.1_pt1 | contig 27788 bp, 29 predicted proteins | sample 2277091 | NCBI WGS metagenome assembly SDBS01 (sample SAMN10404972, study PRJNA504765) | marine sediment metagenome | isolation source: marine sediment core GS10_PC15, 163 cmbsf | place: Arctic Ocean: Southern Knipovich Ridge | collected 2010
TATTCAGGTTCATACGCGTTTTGGGACTATGGCTTCTGTTTCGAACATTAAGATTAGTGATGAGACTGGGTCGGTTAGGCTTAGTTTGTGGAATAATCAGATTGATAAAGTTCATGTTGGGGACGTGGTTTCGGTTAAGAACTGTTACATTTTTCGGTATCGGGGGGAGCCTCAGTTGAGGCTTGGTAGAAAGGGGGTTTTAACTGTTGTTGAGTCTGGGGATGTTTCTTCCGAGGCGGTTAAGGTTTAGGCTTGTTTATCATTTTTTATGCGGGATTGTTTGCGGTTGCCGCATCAACACTACTACACGACCTTAATCTAGACTGTTACATTCGAGCTTCAAAGAATAATACCGATGACTGGAATGAAAAGATCTCACAAATCAATAAAACGGTGCTAAGAAGAGTTTGAACTCTCTCTCACTAGAACACAATATATAGACTTTTCCGCATTCATTCATCTCAACGGAAGGATATGTATGACCCGATAGATGAAAAGAATAAGATTCAACTTCCTAAGCAATACTCTTAATCAAGTAAACTATCTCTATTGGGGCAATCAAATTATGTCCCGAAAACTCAGAAAAACACGTTTTTTCAAAGAAGAATAACTTTAACGCGATGCATATCTAAATAATGATTCATTTAAGAGCCTTAAAGAAATCTCTACCAAACCTAGTTGAAAGTAATCTGATAAATAGACAAATGCAAATATTAAACAATAGCCTTCAATTGTCTGATTACATATGCAACTAGCTGGTAATGTGGAATCATGAGGGTGACAATCAATAAAACAGTTCTAAAATTGATGGTTTGCGATATCACTAAGATGAACACTGACGCGATAGTGAATGCAGCTAATACCTCTCTGCAACTTGGCGGCGGAGTAGCTGGCGCTATTAGAAGAAAAGGTGGCATAAAAATCCAAGAAGAATGCAAGAAAATTAGAGGAATCCATGTGGGTGGTGCTGTGTTAACAACAGGTGGAAACCTTAACGCAAAATATGTAATCCACGCTGTCGGTCCCATATATGGTGAAGACCATGATGATGAAAAACTAAAGAATGCTACATTAAACTCGTTAATCCTTGCCGACAAGACGGGTCTTAAAAGCATAGCATTCCCCGCTATAAGCACAGGAATATTCCGTTTTCCAAAAGAGCGATGCGCTACAATAATGCTGTCGACCACAAGAGCTTATATTGAAGGCTATACACACTTGGAAAAAGTCATTTACTGTCTCTACAACAGAGACACCTATGAAATATTCAAAAACACTCTTCTAGCCTTAACATCTAGATAATAACTCTCAAAGAGAAATTATCAAAACTGACATAGTTAAACTTGTAAATGAGACGAATGTTTGAGTTACTCTAGTTGGCTGAGGCTTTTTGTAATATGAATATTCCTCTCCTTTAACAGTTTTTCAATCTCTTTGGATAGGGATATGTTCATTCCGAGAATTTCTGGAGGAATAACGCCGCGCTGTTCTATCTTGTTTTCAAATAACTGCTTGATTACAGCGAAAGCAGTATAGGCAGTAGTTCTTCCCATTGCCGTTATGTTCCTTTTCTCATCAAAAAAATCCACGACTTCAAAAGTATGCTTAAGTCGGGTTGATCCTTTTCGCCCCGTAATAATCCCTCTCATTAGGACAACATCTTTCTCTTCAAAAAAACTTAGCCTTTCCGTCCAGAATTTACACATGAATTCCCATGGACTAATCGGCGCAGTCCTCAAGCGTTCTTTACTTAGCAAACCTAGTTTAATAAGAAACTTGATCTTCTCTACATGTCCTTTATACCTTAACGTCTTTTCCCAAATATTCTTAGCCTTAATCGTTTGATGTAAAGTTCTTACGCCATCCGTGAAAAAAGCTTCAAACACCCCAATTCCCTCAAATTCTATGTCCTCTAATCCTTCAAGCGCTTCGACTTCAACAAGTTCATAATTCTTCACAATTTTCGTTTTTCTGGTATACTCCTCAAAAAGGTCTTCAACAGACCAAGTGACCTTATAATTCAAAGGCGGTCTAGGGTTCTGCGGTAATCCCCCCACATAGACGACAACATCCTCAAGCTCGTCCAGTTGAGTTGACGCTTGTCCAATCAAAATATTGCTTAATCCAGGGGCGACACCGCAATCAGGGATAATAACTATACCACTGTCAACAGCCTGTTTATCAAAAACCATTGGATCTTCTACCATGTATGAGAGATCTACCAAATTCTTTTGTTTCTCTACACACGCCTTCATTACACTAAAACCTAATTTTCCTGGAGCAAGCCCTATGACCAAGTCTGCATCTTCTATGATCTTTAAAAGGTTTGAATACTTCGAAAAGTCTAATTGAACCGGGTGAACTTTCTCTCCCAGTTTGTTAGCAATTTTCTCTAAATTTTGCTTTGCCCTATCACATATAGTGAGCCTCTCAAAATCTAAGTTCTTAACCAATTCTTCGGCTAGAATAGAACCGATGTAGCCACATCCCACACTCAAAATCTTCATAATCATTACTATTTATACGTGTAAAATAAATTTTTTAAACCATTTCCCTCATAGCAACACCCTTCTCCTCAATTTCAAATCACCGAAAACGTTAAAGAGCATAGGTTACATCATAAATAATTCGAAAAAGAATCATTAACCTGTGGAGAAAAAACTGCCTTGTCATCAATCCTTAGTTCGGGTGGAGAATTATGGGACTTTATCATCGATATAATCGCCGGTGAGACCGTGTTCGGCCTCCCAACAGGCATCCCCATGATTATCATCTTCATCATCGGAATCGTTCTTGGTGTACTCCTTTGGAAAATGTTGAAAATGGCTATTATCCTCACAATCCTCGTGGGTATCGGAATGTATTTTGGTGTAGTAGGTTCAGGCTTCATCGGAGACGTGCGAGACCTCTTACTGAACTATGGGCCACAAGCGATTCAATTAGCAGCCTTAGTCATCGGTATTTTACCCCTCGGTCTGGGCATAGCCGTCGGATTCGTCATCGGCTTGTTAAAGGGTTAATCACATTCAAAAATAATAATGATGATTCGATAATCATTATCCGAAGGCTTTTATACACTTATCATGATGAAAAAGCATTCATCTACTCATTTTCAATAAGAACTCTATTGACTCCTGACATTCTACAACAATAGAAATATATCATCTCTCGAATTCTTACTCAAATTTTGGACTGTCATCTCGTGACAGTCTTTTCATAATATATCCACCAAAGTACCCTCCAATCGCCGCCACAACGAAAAACATAATCCCTTCCACAAATTGTGTTTCCCACATCCATTTCACATACGATTCCACACTCTCAATATCACTCAATTTATCTAGAGATGGCACGATCAAAACGCTCAAGATTCCTGCTATTACTCCTCCTATGGTAGACTTTGCCACTATTCCGGATACAAATCCTCCGATCAAGATAATGAATATGCCACGTACTCCCGCATCAGGAATGTATGTAAAGATTTCTAAAAGGTAGATGATACTCACTAGTATGAATCCTGCGATGGCACCTATAATGATTCTACTTAATCCCAACGCTGAATCACCATATACTAGTAGTATTCAGTGTCAAGTATAAAATTAATGGAGAAACCTCCGCACTTCTTTCAGTTTTAAAAAAAAGTTATCTCTTAACCTATGTGTTGATGAATATTTTTTAAGAATACTCAAGTATGATCTTGAAAATTGCTAGATCAACTAACCGAATGTGAAGATAAAACGAAAAATATCGCTTCATTTACACTGTTGCATTGAACAGGTTGAGAAAACACGAAAATATTTATTTGAAATGGAAGACGAGGAAACAAATTTCAGGTTACATGATCACTTTATAAACATCACATTATTGCCTTAGAGGCTTAATACCGCTTTTTATGATTCGTATTGCAGGTTGTCCACTCTTCCACCGTCAACTCCAACGACCACTGCTAAAAAGTTTCTATCACCCGAATCCACTGACTGCAGATATAGCAACATATGACAACGTTAGAGCAAATATTACACATATTACTATTCTCTTTATCCACTTCACGTGACCATGATTCTGAAAAAAATACATAATCGTTATGAAGAATTATTATGGAAGTAAAATATAGGTTCATTATCTAAATTGCAGAAAAGCAATAGATTATACCTAAACTAGCTACAACGTATCCTCTTGATCTAAGTACAGCTGGAAATCACTTTCTTTTGGAAATAATTATGCTTATGATTTTCGAAAAATAATCATTTATGAATCTACTTTTTGTTTTATTGTTGCAATAATTTAAGCTAAGACTTCCTTTTTTTCATGTCTCAAAGACTTTCATCTCAGATTATCCTTGTTTGAAGTGAGACCCGGTTGAAAATTCTTCCCCCTCTCTCCCTTCTAATCTAATTTACCTAATCTTTTTGTTTCCAGTTCTATTTTTAACAATAATTCTAATCAAGACGAAATAGATAATTGATAAACCGTTAAAGGAATCCAACATATCATTTTATGATTTAAAGAATTATAAATATGAACCGAAGATTAGAGACTGTGAAAATTCATGTTCAGAAACGGTTTACGATACCTCGGACTCTCATTATTAATTCTGAGCGCTGCGAGTTCATTAACCACACTCTGCGCATCCATCTACAATGAGCAGGATGCTGCTTTCTTTTTCGCAGCTTTATCTATCGTCTTACTACTTATAGGTACACTCTTAAGACGCGTAAGGACCACGGATTCTATCACTCAGCAATTATCTATTTCTTTCTTAGCCTTAATGTTTCTAATCGCGATTCTACTCGGTGCACTTCCATACATCTTTATTGAGGGGACTAGTGGTATTGATGCTCTATTCGAAAGCACTTCAGGCTTCACCACGTGTGGGATGACAGTATTCTTAAACGTTGAATCCTTCAATAAGAGTGTTCTATTTTGGAGAAGTATGACCGAATGGCTAGGCGGTATGGGTTTGATCACCATCTTTCTTTTACTTCTAAAAGGAAGAGCCTTAGAAGCCTTCGCGGAAGCGAAGGGGTTGAATAGGACTGTTGGTGTGAGTCTCTCAACGTTGATGAAACAGATGTTTCTATTCTACTTCACGGTAACCGGCATCGGAATCCTTTCATTACTCTTTCTCGGAGGATTAAACCCTTTTGACGCACTGAACCATGCAATGACCGCTATATCCACTGGAGGTTTCTCAACCAAGAATCTAGGTGTCTTTTACTTTGAACAGAGCACAGTTTTCAATCAAACAGCTATAAGCGTTACCCTCACGGTCATGAGTCTCCTCGGAATGACGAGCTTTATCCTCCTCACAGGCTTATTATTCAGACGAAAGATACAAACTGTAACATCTTCAATATACAAACTTGATTTAGATGAATTGAAAGTGATGGTTCCTACAATTTTAATAGGAACCTCTCTTCTCCTGATCCCATTTGTCATGAGACTTGGTTTACCCTTCTTTACTGCTCTACGACAAGGTATGTTTCACACCATCACTGCTCTTTCAGGCACTGGTTACAACGCTATGGACCTTTCTCAATGGACAATCGGAGAGAAGCTAACTATCCTCATTATCTCCATCATAGGTGGTTCAGCTTGGTCAGGATCTGGAGCTATCAAATTAACTCGTATCTACAGTTTTCTCACTTCAGTCCCGAAAATACCTAAATATTTATTCCAAAACAAAAAGATCACGCTTGATGAAAAAACGAAGGAAGACCTCACTTACATCACCATTTTTCTTGTAATTCTGATGATAGGTGTGTTTGCCCTATACCCTTTCCTATCTAATCATTCCTTCATGGACATTCTTCTCCAAGTTGAAGGGGCACTAGGAACTACAGGACCCCAAATTCTCGACGTTTCTCAAATCCATCTTTTAGGCAAAACCTTCTTCATCTTACTCATGCTCTTCGGCTACTTTGAAGTACTGCCTATCCTAATTCTTATAAGATTCATCAAAACTTCAATTCAGTCCAATAAAACGTAACCATTCACCATCTTCCAAGAGTGATATAGATTCAAATAATCCGTCCTATAAAAAAGAGTACGCTATACCATTAAAATAAATGTTGGTTTGAGTAACTCTAATCTATATCTGTGGTTATTACATGACTTGAAATGTTGTGGGTCCTAATTACATTTTTAATACAATTTTTCTTATCTTGTATTATCTTTTTTTAATCAATTATGTAAAAAAAAGACGTATAATATTAATCAATATATTTTTTGAGATGGATAACGAATTTAAAGTAATTGCCGTAGATGTAAGACTAGATCTCGCTGGTCGTTTTCAGCAAACTCCAAGATATGTAGCGCAACTAGGAACCGAGATAATGGGTAAGATGGGGTTTGTCAATGGTGATTTGATCGAGATTAAAGGTAAAAAAACGACAGCAGCCCGTATAATCTCAACTGGTAAAGAAGGTTTTAGCGGTGATAGCATTGGCTTAAATGATCTGATAAGAAGCAACGCTCAAGTTTCACCCGGAAGTAATGTAACGATCCGAAAAATAGAACCGACTTTAGCTAAACAAATCGTCTTAGCACCAATCGGTAAACATCTGAAGAAGAGTGAACTCCTCAAAATAGTTGCAAAGAAGAGTTTTTCAGATACTCCCTTCATGGAAGGTAACATAACCTATCTAAGATCAAAAGTATTGAAGTATCTTCTAGGCTCAATGACCTGGTTACGCGTCATTAAGACAGAACCTAGCGGTATCGTCATAGCTAACTATGACACAGATTTTGAGATTATTCCTGATCCAATCAATCAAACTCTAGATGAACCCACATTTCATTATTTACCTGAATCAAATTCAGCTGACAATTTTTGGGAGAAGAACTTAATGCTAAATGCTACGGAATGGACAAAAATCAATTCCCTGGTTGAACTCGGAGTCTTCAATGATCTCCCGGCTGTCATAACTTTCTTGTTACGTGAAGGGATTAAGGGTCGAAACGACCTTTTCAAAGAGACAGTATCCGTTATGGATCAAATCATGCAGTTAAAGAAAAATATTAAGAAACCTCAATAGACCAAATTTTTACAATGCACACTTAGACGATGACAACATATGAACTATCCACAATATTACATAAACCAGGTATATTGCTCATAAATTCTCTAATTTAAAACAAACGGTGCTTATTTTCTAAACGAGTATTTGTCCATCTCTAATGATCTCTCTTTCTTCTACATCAGAGAAATAGGCAATGACCGAAGGTTCAGATAAAAGAAAGTCCATATGGTTTGCTGAATTGTTTTCACCACCTGTAGGATAGTCTATATTTCGACCAAAAGCGAAGTGGACGGTGCCATAAACCTTTTCACTTTCTAAAAATTCAGTTATAATTCGTGCTTTCGGATTTAATCCAATACCCATTTCTCCGATGACAGAAGCCATAATGTCAGTTGAGAGCGCTCTTTTAACCTTCCCTAAAACCGTTTTAGGTAACCCTTCTCCAATTAAACGTTTCACCTTCCCTTCTTCACTAATGATCTTCAAATTATTTTCTATAAGACCTACTCCTCCTATAGCTAAATCGCAGACAATAACTCCTTTAAGACTATTCTCTATGGGGCCTACTGTCACTTCTCCTGTTGGTAAGTTTCCCCACTTTTCATCTGTAATCGTTGCATCCTTGAAGAATTCTCGGTTCTGAATGGAAAGTTCCACATTTGTCCCTTTCGGTGTTGTCACCTCGATTCTTTGAGCTCCCTTGGTAGCTGCAATTACTCTGTCTGCTTGAGAATTCATCTTCTTATAAGCTGCAATGCTCAATGCTAAAGCACCATCAGTTAACATATCCAAGGTGATTCCAGGTCCATGGCCTAAGCGGATGTCTTTATTCCTTGTTTCCAAATTGATAAGTTGTATCCGAAACGGGGTCTCTTCAGATGTTCCTCTCAACAGGTTAATTGCAAGATCTGGTCTCTTCACACTAAAAATCTCTCTTATATCTTGAGAAAGTTTCTCTCGGTATTCATTTGGTTTAGTTTCCAAGAGCTCCATTCTAGTGTATAATGAAGCCTTTAAACCCGCTTTAGTAAAGATTTCCCCTATTCCTTCTTTACTATCATCACACACGATAACCATTTTTTCCCCTTGATTTGCACTCATAACTTCAATTAGTGCGTTATACGCATATTCAACAACTTTTTCAATTCTCAATCGTTAACACCCATCTTCTTTACCATTAGAAATATAAATCCTAGTTATGTTATTATACATTCTAACTTTCAATTCGATGTAAATGTGAAGTCATTACAATTAATGTGGTACCTTCTTTTGAATAAGACCAAATTACTCAAAATTACAATTCTCTTGTTTCAACTGTTTTCTTTATTCTTTTTAGGATTAAGTTTACATACCATAGTCACTGTCTCATTAGCCGTCATCTCAACTGAAACCTTTAATTTTACATTTAACGTTGACGATTCCACAGGAGACCTATTTGTCATTTTAGATGGAAACCTCACGAATAATGCATTCTTAGATGTTACCCTATTCTTTGAGGTAGCAATTCTAAATAGTGATGGACAAAACATAGCCAAAGATTCAACATCACTGAATATCAATTCTAGAGATACAGCCCCATTCGCCATTAAACTTCTAATTCCAACAGAGATGGCTTGGAGCATCAATCTTGAACAAAACATTGGAACTCTTGAGCTTACTTTCACTGTGAGAACGCTTGGAGACCTCGTTGGATTCACAAATAAAATGGTGATACTTGGAGGCGATGAAAACTGAAATTCAATATAAAGACGATACTGCACGTGTTAATTACATTTATCATCTTCACAGCGTCCCCACTAATCATTCTACAGATGATTCCCTTAGAAATACTGGATGTCCTCGCTCTTCAAGGGTTCAACTTATACGATCTTTTAACCAAGTTTGCATTATTAGGATTGATCATGTCAATATTTACGCTTCTGAAGGGTTTCACGGAAGAAACTTCCATTTCACATTTACTGATCTCACTTTCATCTAACATCTTCTGGCTTGTGATCACATTTTTTGGGATTGGTTTTGGAAGTATTGGATCTCTCGGTATAACCGAAATATCATCTGAAATAGGTGGGATCTCAAACACCATCACGATCGATTTGAGACTATTCGTTTATTTAACCATCTTGACAACATTTCTAAAAATGGTTCATTCAATCCTGAACTATAACAGGGGAATGCTCAAAAAGTAAATATTATCGATAACTACATTGTAATCTATATTTGTGGAATTTACATGCGGAAATTAGGCGTCGGTGTAATAGGCTGTGGATCATGGGGTAAAAATCATGCTCGTGTTTATAGTGAACTGGACTGTACTCATCTTAAAGCTGTAAGTGACGTAGATGAGCATGTGGCGAGGGCAATAGGTGAAAAATACGGTGTTGACTGGTATCTCAATTCAGATAAAATATTTGAAAGGAGTGACATAGACGCTGTATCTATCTGTACACCCACGGTCTCCCATGCTGACATTACGTTAGATGCGTTAGCAGCAGGTAAACATACGCTAGTAGAAAAGCCCATGGCTAACTCTATTGAAGAAGCAAACAAAATTATTGCCTCGGCAAACCGAAACCATAGGTATCTCATGATAGGCTTTGTAGAACGATTCAACCCTGCTGTTACAGCAGCCATAAACGTCATCTCATCCAATGAGATAGGTGAAGTGATTCTCGCTCACGCCCGCAGGGTATCAAGAAGACCTCAACGCATAGGTGACGTTGGCATCATTAAAGACTTAGCGATACATGACATTGACATTATTTTGCAACTTTTCAAGAAAGAACCCATACAAGATGTATACGCTGTTGCAGGTAGTATAGCCCATAAATTTGAAGACTATGCAAACATTAACATTCGGTTTACAGGGAACAAAAACGCTTTCATCGAAACGAATTGGCTCACACCACGAAAAATTAGGAGACTTATCGTAACAGGTACAGAAGGAACTCTCAACATCGAATACATCTCTCAAGAGATCACTGTAGCGGATAAACAGAGAAGTTATACTCCGTTTATAGATTCATCTGAACCTTTACGCTTAGAACTTGAACACTTCGTAAACTCAATATTAAACGATAAACATCCTATCCCCAATGGAGAAGATGGATTGAAAGCACTCCAAGTATGCGAGGCGGCATTGAGATCCACACGATCTCATCAACCTGAAAAAATTGAGGATTGATAAATGATCAAGCTGTTAAAGAAACATTAATGGTTTTGAAAGTGATATAAATGGATATTATTCTAGGTTTAGGAGAAATTGGACTTCCATGGTTTAATCTTGCTTCCAAAGTAAGAGAAGTTGTGGGTGTAGACATACTAGCAGAAAAATGTAAGGGCGAATGGAGCGGTGAAACCGTTGGGATACTGCACAGTTGTATTCCATATAGTGATAATTATGTTGACATTATAGTGAAACATGTCTTAAAATATAATCCGAAGATGCTGATTATTCACTCAACTGTTAAACCCTTCACGACAAGGAAGATTGGTAGGGATGAAAGGCTTTCACGTGAACTGCAAGTTCTGTTTAGTCCTATTCGTGGAGTTCATGCACGTATGGAATTTGACTTGGGCAGGTATGATAAATTTTACGCCTCTTATCATGACGATTGCAATTTATTTAAGCGCCTTCTCTCCGATATGGACATAAATGGTTATCAGGCGAAGACGCCACATACTTTAGAATTTGCTAAAATACTCTGCGATACTACCTATTTTGGGTTTTTGATAACCTATGCTATGAAAACTGAAGAAATCGCTATGAAATATGATATCGATTACAATGAAATGTGGATGTTCGCCGATCAAATACATCAATATCTAGGAAATCGTCCCCCTGTTGGCTCAAAAGGGTCCAACAAGCTTTATGTAGATTCTGAAGGTATAGGTGGACATTGTATCCTTCCAAACATAGAATTAGTAAAAGAAGACCTAAACGAAGTCTACAATCTGATTCATCAAATCAACGAAGCTAGTATAAAACGTCATAAAAAATAATGAAGGAAACCTTCCAAATTTTTAAAAAATTTGACACTTAATTAGTATTAACAAAACAATTTGTTTCTCAGATTTACTCAGTGAGAAATTACTTAAATCTCTAATTAATATACAATAGTAAAGTTAAATTATCATGAAAAAGAGGGATAAGACTGCTTCCAAGAGTACCTACATATATTCCAGAATTTGATGAATTAATAGAAGATGGATTCTCACAAGAGAGCATAATTCTATTAGCAGGTAACCCTGGCACTGGAAAATCTATATTCGCAGCTCAATTTTTATATGAAGGTGCAACAAGGGATTCTGAGGTTGGTGTTTACGTCTCTTTTTCTGAAACCCGTATCTCGCTTCTTCACAATTTGTTGAGATTTGGGTGGGATTATGAGAAACTTGAATCTGAAGGACTGATCAAAATTTTAGACTTATCTACAACTAAGAAGTTGGGAATTCAAGGTAATTTAAATAGAATCTTAGAAACGATCAAAGATGTTGACGCTAATAGACTGGTCATTGACTCTATCACAGCTCTTACGCTACCATTGGAGAAACCTGCTGATGTGCGGTTTCTAATTCATTTACTTTACAGATTTCTAAAACAAGTGGGATGTACAACCATTATGATCTCAGATGTTCCTTGGGGCTCTCAAAAAATCGGGTCAAGTGTTGAAGAATTTATCGTAGACGGTTTAATTTTAATGCTTACAGACTTTGATGCAGATGGTAATCTGAAACGAAACATGCGAATACTAAAGATGCGGACAACCAATCACTCTAAAAAAACAATTTCATACGAGATTACAGACGATGGTATTCAGATCAATGAGAAAAGAAAATAAAGCATAAACATATACTTCTTAACAAGGAAGTTATTTATATGCCGAAGATAGATGGTGAAATAAAGACAGCTCTTATATCTACAAAAGTAACCCGTCGTATAAGAGAAATTATCACTCAACAAGCCTCTCGTGAGGGGATCACAACATCAGAATGGTTAAGGAAACTAATAATAAAGGAATTAAAACACGAAAATCTTCTTTCTATGGTTTTTAAAACACCCAAAGTATAATACTATACTCATCACCCTACTTTTCGTAGAGATGAAACAATTTCTCAGCTACTTTCAAACTTTGAGACGTTCTATAAGCACAACAGACGATAATCACTATTTAACAAAATTTTTGGTGCGGCCGCCGGGATTTGAACCCGGGATCACCAGCTCTCTTAAGCAAGCTGACACTTCAAGAAAAACTTGAGTCTTAACCCACCTTGGAAGGCTTACCCGCTATAAAGCTTGGGGTCCTAAAACCAGGCTAGACCACGGCCGCTACATTCATTTACATTTTTCATACTTTACTTTTCTGATATCACCTAGTTACCTAAACCTTTGGTGCTGAAATTGATATAAATGTTCATTTACAAATAGTTTACTATTCTACGAAAACACTAAATGTTTCATAACCTAATTCTCAAACTACCTTCTTAAAATTTTCTCACCTTGACCTATTAAAAATACTTAAAAAAGTGACTTTCATCTTCTTTTATGAAGTATGTTTCAGCAGCCATTTCAGGTTATTAACCTTATCATTTTGAAAATCAAGGAAACGCCAAAAAAGTAGTGAAACTCAATACTATCATAGCTCTTGTCACCATTAACCTACTGAGCCTTCCTTATGAGATCTAACATAACAGCTCTCTCCTTTTCTCCAATAATTTATCAAATATTCTGAGATCTAGCTAGTCAGTATTGAAACTTTATAAATAGCAGACTCCTAATAAACCCGCGGGAAATCGTTGATAACTGTATCCCTCCAAGAAGAGATTATTGCAATTTGTAAAGAAGTTGCAGACACAAATGAGATAGTTGCTATAACCCTTTATGGCTCAAGAGCCTGTGGATACGCAAGAGAGGACAGTGACTATGATCTCCTTCTCATCCTCAACGAGTATTCTAAAGGAGTCAAGTATAATTATATAACAACTGACCAGTTACAACTAGCAATTCTAACAGTTGATCAAAAAATACTCGAATTTGATGTAGCGCAAGGTACACTTGGGGATTTTGTATCAGGTAGATTTCTAACTCCCCTCTTCCCAATGTTAAATCAAGACTATATCCATAAGATCGAAATTGAGATCAAGAAGAGATTTACTGAAGAAGACCTTGAAGATTTAGTCATAGAATATGGAGATCTTTCACGAGTTCTCATTATTCACCCTGAATACCTTGTTCTCGCTCGTATGGAAAAAAGAGCTAGAGCATATCCCCCATTGAGGTACAGCTATATCAATATGCTTCGTAAAGATTTGCGAAGAGAAAATATGCGGATAATCCTTGCCGGTTATTTTAAAGCCTTAGAATATATGCAAAATTCCTTCCTCATCAAGTTTGATGAAGAACATATAATTCTTACAGATGAGTTCGTAGATAAGATATTATCCAATAAGATTCGAAATAAGGTTGTAAATTTTCTAAATCTTAGTAGAAGTACACTCCAATCATATCTTACCCATGGAAAAGCGGGAAAAGTAAGCTTAAATATTATAGCTAAAGAATTATCTTCAAAATTGAAGAGGGAAATTCAAGTTGCCTTTAATAAACAAGAGATTGAAGATCCAAAGAATTATCTCTTTCTTAAGACAAAAACTGGCTTGACTAGTTTAAATAAGCAAGACTCGATCATAAAAACCTTAAAGAAGATCAAAGGAAACATGCCTTTTGAAGTAAAACCGCTTACTGGCGCTTTAAATGAAGTGCACTTGGTCACTGTTAATGGAGAGAAGTTGGTTGTGAAGAAATTCACTGACTGGTTTAATTTTAAATGGTTTATACTAAATGCAGCAGTATATGGTGCAAAAATATTTACCTTATCTGGTAAAGCCCGTCTTTCAAATGAATATGTAACGAACCAACTGCTCTTTGAGAATGGAATTCCAATTCCAGAGATTACGTCCATCAGTTTAGAAGAACGTTTACTTGTTGAACGATTCATACCGGGAAAATTAGCCTCTGAGATTGTCACAGAAGCCTTCAATACTGAGATATTGAAGGTTGAACATAAATCTAATGCCTTTGAAATTGGAAAATTGTTAGCTAAGATACACAATCTCAACATAACTTTAGGCGACTGTAAACCTGAGAATTTTATAATTAATGATGCTGGGAAATTATACGTAATTGATCTTGAGCAGGGTGAAAGATTTGGTGATAAAAACTGGGACATTGCTGAGTTTCTCTATTACTCGGGACACTTTGGAACGACCTTCACTGGAGGTTTCCAGCAATTTGTTAGAGAATTCATAAAAGGATATTCTACATTAGGTGAAAAACAGGTCTTAATTAAAGCCGCGGGATTTCACTATACAAGTATTTTTCTTGCTTGGACTTATCTACCTATTATACGAGGAATCTCAAAAATGCTTCGAAACTCTTGAAACCTTATAATGCTTTAAGTTTTTTATCCCATTTTTCGTAAAGAACTAGACTTTTCTTATAAACACTTGGTTTCCTATTCTTTATTACACTATAGAAATCGTCCTTAGTTATCGACCGCAACTTGATATTTAGATTTTCGTTATCACCGGACTTAAAGACTTCCCTCACTATCTTTAAGTGAACAGCCTGAACTACATCATACAAATCACTGCCGGAATATTCTTTTGTTTTCTCAGCTAATATGTCAAAGTCGATATCTTCATCTATCTGAAATAGTCTCTGGCTGTATAATTGGAAGATTCCACGTCTCGACTCAAAAGAAGGTAAAGGTACATATATTCTCTTTTGAAATCTTCGAAGGAAAGGTTCATCTAACATCCATGGTTTGTTTGTTGCACCTATAATATACACATGCGTCTTCTTATTTTTATCAATGATACTATCCATCTCCTTCATGAATTGGTTTCGCATCCGAACTTCCCCACCTACCTCTTCACCGCGAATACCTATCAGAGAATCTATCTCATCCATGAAGATTATTACCGGTCTTCCTTTACTTGATTTACGCCTGGCTGTTTTAAAAAGATATGCAACATTTTTTTCCGATTCCCCTAACCACTTAGACATAATAGATGCTGCATCAACATTATAGAAAGCTGCATTTATTTCGTGAGCAGTAGCCGCGGCAAGAAGTGTTTTTCCACAACCAGGTGGACCAAAAACGAGTATTCCTCTTGGCCAACCAAGTGGAAATAGATCCGGTCTTTTAAAAGGAAACACAATCGAATCTTCTATCGCCATTTTTGCAACTTCAAGACCCACAACATCATTCCAAGTAACGTTAGGTTTCTCTAGCATCATTAGATTGTCTATCGATGAATTTTCATTATCACTTTTTCCCGCTGAAAAAGCTTCATTATATCCTCTGAGTCTTTCGATTCTTTTTTCATATTGTAATATGAAATCAACATATACTTTATTTTGCGATGCATTAGGATATAGTGAACATAGTTTTTGTAAGATCTGGATGGCCTTCTGATACGCCGTAATGGCTGTACCTCTCGTCCCATGTTTATCGAGTTGAATAGCTTCATTGGCTGCAATTGCAGCCATTTTCTCTAATTCTTCAGAAGCTAAATACAAATTTTTCACCTAAAAAAATTAACTTTTTCTTTACTTTGATCATTTACTATTTATTTTCTGTTTAAACGAATTACTTTTCCAACCTGATGCCATTAAGCCATCCGGCATTTTTCTTTCTGACTTTTTTTTAGAAATTTTAAGCTCTAAAGGCATTTCAGGAAATCTATCCCTTATCCGTTCTTCCGCAGCATCATTAGCTTCTTTAAGTATCTTTTCAGCTTCTGAATTTACTTTTATATCAACACTATCTATTTTCATCTTTACACCTAGTGAGTGAAATGAACTCATTGCAGTCATAGTACTTCCTAAAACAGTATTCACTTCACCTAATTTCTCCGCAATGGAAGGAATAAAATTGGATAATCTTCCTTTAGTCTCTTGAATAATACCTAAAATCGGATCCACCGCTACTATCAGATCACTAATTTCACTGATCGTATCAAGTCTTAAGATTGCTTGTTCGATTGAAAGCTCACTACTTAAAACAATCTGGGCGATTCTTCTTAGTTCAACGCATTCATTTGCGTAAACTATAGCTTTCATGCGATTCTTTTTCAAATTAGCTTTAATGCATTTTTCAAAAAGTTTATGATCTCTTCTTTTTATTCCTAAATTAATATTTTTTAATTTTGCTAATGTTGCACTTAATAAGTAAGAAGCTCTGACTATTTTTTCTTTTTCAGTAGGCTTTGAATCATTAAACCTATTAGTTAGTCTGTTGAAAATCGATCTTTTATTTCCTTTTCTATACATTTGTCTATTGAAGGTAAACCAAGCCTCCTGAATATATCTTCCAGCATCGTTATCCGAAAGGCAATCACGTTTAAGCCTCGTTTTAATTTTTTCATGCAACCTCTTTTCTATCTTAATATATTCCAAGCGCGGAAAAAATAAAAAAAATTTGGGAATCCGCGCTTTTTCAACGTATTATTTTCAGTTTTCCTCTGGAAAGCTTAAGACGACTTTTCGAATCTTGGTAAGTCTGCATTCGGTAATGTCGGAAACTTATCTTTCATCTTCTGCTCAGCAATTGCATTCGCTTCTGAAAGTATCTTTTCAGCTTCAGCACCAGAATACGATACATTCCATGGTACACTTGTAGCTCCACCTGCTTCCATCACTAAATCGTTTAACGTACCACCGATTTCTCCGAGTGTATATGATACTTCAGGTACTACTCCGGTAAGTGGTCCTCTAATAGAGCTTATTACTTTTGCGATTGGAGCCATTTCAACAGCTATGTCTCCAAATTCACCAACTGTTTCTAATCTCAATGAAACTTGCTCAATGGCGAATTGACTTCTCATGATTATTTCGCACATTTTCCGTACTTCAGCACTCTCATTAGCATAGATATGTGCTCGAGTCGTATCTTTGGCCATGACTGCGTTTGTAACCTTCCTAAAGAGATTGTTATAATGATTCTGCATACGTTGATAAGATTGATTTAATCTTTGATTTTGAACCTTTAGTTTATAGATGGTATAGGAGATCCGTTCCCTTAGAGGTTCAGGTTTCTTTATGCCTCTGACGAATCTCGAGAATATTGATGGTTTCTTTGATCTTTGCCAAGTTCTTAATGCATCTGACAATTAACTTATCTCCCCCTTTCGTTTTTTTATATTAACTAATTAACTAAAGGCAACGACAAAAAATCATTTAGAGTTTTGTTACAATTATGACTAAAAACGATACGTGAATGGAGTGATATTGACTAAAATTTTGATAAAAGACCATGTTAGACTATCATCATAATACTGCCTGTGATATCTCTCCACGTAATACCGACAGAAGTAGCCCTTTAAATCCTCTCCGGTAAAAACATTTAACTTTCGACATTATGTGTTATTTCGTCTTCGTAGCTAAGATCAGTTTTAGCAATGTCTGCTGATCTACTTCTGCTCTAGCCCTCCAATTTAAGTAGAGAATCCCAGAATCATCTTGACTAAGGTATCCACGCCTCTGAAACCTATTTAAGTTATAATCAACTCTCCATTTAGGAAATTTTTCTCTGAGAATCTCTTCAACTTCCTTCCGAGGAGCTTTCCCTTGTTTAGAAATTATGTATGCTATAGCAACTGTTAGAGCAGCAACATCATCAACTCTCCAACCTGACAGCACTAATTCTGATGTTGATAAAGGTTTCTTAAGAGTTACGTAAAATCGTGCTCGCTTAAGTTGTTCATCAGTGGGATCCTCAGGTTTCTCTCCTGTCTCATATACAATTTTAACCTCAAAATCTAACTTTTCAAGTTGACGATTCAACAGATCTATAATGGTAAGATAATTCTTACCCAACGTTTTTCTCAATTCCCAACCTTTTACTCCTGGTTGTCTATGTCTTTTATAGAAGAGAATCTTAGCCGCCTTCTTCACTCTTCTCATGTACCCTGCTGTATCGTCATTCATTGTAAATCACTTTTCCTTTTAGTTTTCCAAAGATTACGGTCAATTGCAATGGGTATTGAGACGCTTTGCTCTGTGAATACATTCTCCTTTGGATTATCATAAGGGATCAAAAAAATCTCCTCTTCGACACGGTTTATCTCCATGTGAGCATAACCGTACGTTACGAGGAAACTAGTCAAATAAGCCCTGTAGATTGTTTTATTATAAGTATCTGCGACAATAAAGCTCCAATAAGAAACCTTTTCATTATCACTTACTCTCTCTTTTAATTTCAACCAGAAAGTGTGAAGCGTATCATTAAAAGACTCATTTGACATAATCTTCATCTTTATGAGCTCTTGTAGTGTGGTTGAACCTAAAGCAGCTGATGGTGTTGGTAACTTAAGTCGTCGCTCATCAAGAGGTAGGAGCTGGTTCCAATACTCTGCAGCTTCATCTATTCTTTTCTTTGAAAGTCCTTCCATCTCGATGATTGGATGCCAAGACTTGGAGAAGATATTGACCAGTTTTTCCGTATCAATCATCTTAATATGTAATTCTATTAGGAGTGGGTCAACATATAGTGCTGTAGAGCGATTTATTATCCAGTTGCCTTGAAGACTAATAATTGACGCTATTCTGTTTAATGCCTCTGCATCTAATGTGAAATCCTCAAGAATCTTCCAGTGAGGAAGATATCTCCTCAAATTGTTGAGTATGTTCTTAACATCCACTTTAAAAGGATCTCCACTTTTATTTTCTACTGAAAGGCAAAGGCTTATTATATGTAGTAGACGTTCCCGATCAGTAATCTTTTTACCCTTAATTCTAGAACTCTTAACTTTTCTCTGTGATTTATCTTCCGCTGTTTGAACTGCTATAACTTATACCCCCTTCATAGATTTCCATTTACTACATAATATTATAATGATTATTCCATTCCCTTTATACATTTCACATCTTTAAAGAGTATTATCTATAAATGTTTCAGAATCTCTTTTCGATAAATTCCATAGCTGATCATTTTAAATATGTAATGTAACACATAAAACTCAATGAGTAAACTTGTTATCAAAAAATACACAATTATTTTCATGATAATTATCCAACATTTTAAATAATAAAACTTAAAAGGTAGATTTAAGAAAATATATATAATTAATAATATCATATACGATTTATTGTTCTCTTTCAACTGAAACGAATTTACGTGGAATTTTGTTCAAATTTTCAAAAAAAGGATTTCGCTATTATAAACATTTCAGATATGATCAATATACTTTAAGGCGTTCAGAATTGGATAGATACTATGGGTGAGTAGAAGATTCATGTACAGGGGGCAAATGTAATTATACTGTCTACGTAAAACGAAGACTGCTAACTGATGATATATGTTCTATGAGAATTAGATGAAAAATTAAAGGAAGAAACTTTCCTTGAGGCAATAGAATAATCAAATTTTACCATTAGAGGAAAAATTTTTTAAAGAATCCATAAAAAATTCTTTTTAAATTGAAGATAATAAGGGACATCGATAAACACTTCTCTAAGAGAGGTATCAAAATACAATGGAATTTTGTCCAATTTGTGGAACTAAATTAGTTCTAAGCTCAGGAGAGATAGGTGTTGCACTGTGGTTATCCTGTTCAAAGTGCAATTATAAAAAACGCTTAACTGATACAAAACTCTCTATTAATAAAAAATCGTTAGATTTCACTAAAGATGATATAATCACCGTTGTGGATAAAAAAGAGGATTTAAAAAATCTTCTAACGGTCAGATTTAACTGTCCCAAGTGTGGTAATGATTTAGCTTTTCAATGGCGTGCACAAACTCAGTGGACTGATGAATCCGCGACTCGATTCTATAGATGTACGGAATGTGGATACACTTCTCGAGACTAAATCCATTTTTCATAATTTTTATTTTATCTAAAGTGTTACCATCTTTGTCTAATCTTTTTATTCATATTGTTAGATTGAGACATATATCTTTGAGTGTCAGCTAATTTTTCACAAGTTCCAATTATTAGTAATTCATCAAAATCTACTGAGAATTTTGTGCGACAATGGGGGCAACGTCGACTTACCCAATCTTTTCTTACATTGACTACTTTTCTACATTCTGGACATGCAACTAAAATCCATCGTTTGAACGTTATCGGCGTATTCATTAAAGACGTATTTTCATTTGCCATCCATAAAACCTCTTTTAACAGGTCCCGAACGGCTACACGTATAGCTGCACTTCTACTCGGGTACATTCCCCCGCCTACTAGCCTATTCAATCCATCAACAAAATCTTCAGGTATCTTGACCGTAACCATCTTCAAACTATTATCTACCTCTAATTTTACTAATTTAAACGATTTTCCCTTTAATTTGACAAAAACCTTTAATAATAAATATTTTAAAACTTAAATCTAACAAAGGAATGATTAACCTTTAATCTATTTGTATTATTACTGTCAAAATAATCATTTTTAATATTAAAATTTTTAATTAAACCGTTTTAACAAATGACTTTTTTTGTCACCATATTATACATTAATAACGCTTTAAGTATTACGATTATATATGAAACTGTCAATCTGTCTATATAATACTCAACCACTACAACAGACGACACTACAAAAAAGGACTCATTTTTAGGCTAACTCTCCTCTTTTCATTTTTGAACAGAATCTTTCTTATCAAATATCTTCCTGTTATTATAGAGATTTAATTCTCCTTTTTTACATTTTATCTGAAGAACTTGAAGAAACCGAATATTGGCTTTTTTACCCGCCCTCTTTATATCTAAAACAAAAGGTTTTAAGTCTCACTATAAAAAAACATAAAATATTTTCTATTCATTTACATTCATTCTGGATAAATGTCAGTACTTTATCTAACTCATTTTTCTTGTTAATCTTAAAAAATAGCTTTAAAATATTTCTAATAAAAAATTTCAAACCCAAACATTTTATAAGAAACCATATTCTTTAATAGTTAGTTCTAAATCAGGTTTGTGAGGGAATTATGATGAGTCAGATGTATCTGCCTGGGGCAACAACAATTGGTATAATTTGTAAGGATGGAGTTGTATTAGCTTCTGAAAAAAGGGTTTCATATGGATATACTGTTATGAGTAAGACTGGTGAAAAAATATTTAAAATTACTGATCACATAGGCGCAGCTTGCGCTGGATTAATAGCTGACATGCAGATATTGACGCGCCAAGTTTCAGCATACGCTAAACTCTTTGAATTGACTAATGGTAGAAGGATATCAGTGAAAGCTGCAGCCAAGACTATGTCAAATCTTCTATTTCAAAGAAGATTCTTTCCATATTTCACCCAGACGATCGTTGCTGGTGTTGATGATGAAGGTCCAAGTCTTTATACTCTGGATCCAATGGGGTCACTTATTCCAGATAAATATGCAACAATTGGTTCAGGCGCCCAGATCGCCGTTGGAGTACTTGAAGGGTCTTACAGAGATGGATTAACCTTGAAAGAGGGAAGGGATTTAGTTCTTAGGGCGATGAGGTCTGCAATAAAAAGAGACATCGCAAGTGGAAATGGGATTGATCTTCTTTTAATATCTAAAGATGGTATTAGAGCAGAAAACTTGACTCTTTAGCCTCAATTTTATTAACTTTTAGAAAGTTAAACGAAGTAATTATTCAGCAAACATTATCTTGGATGAATCTTTCTGCATAAAAGATGTTTATACTTACTCTCTTTTTTCAACAAACAAAATTTACATAAAAATATACACAGTGATATCACTCAAATTTTACTGTACGAACAATCTATTATCCATTTCAGGATTATAATTCTCATTGTTTAAAGGAGATTCTGCGTAATAATTTACCTCAAATTTTCGAAAAACATAAATATCCAATGATAAGTGGACCCTTCTCAATAACGTCGGTAAATTCATAAACTAATGGATTTGTTACAAATACAGATTCTATAAAATAACGAGATAACTATGCTTTTAGATGAATCCTGTTATTATCCATTTTACTATCCGTTTCATATTTTGTTTTATGGTTTAATCAAATTGTATCTGTTATGATTTCAATGAAACTACAATATTTGATTACGATGCTCCAACAATTCTTAGGAGAAAGTTTAAGAGTTGCCTCTTAATTTTAAACACCATCCTAAAGAAAGTAGAAACTTTTAAAGTGAAGGAAACTATGTAAGTTATCCTTCTAGTTTAATTTATATGGAGAGATGTGAAAAATGGGACGACGGAGAAAAAGTGCACCTAAACATGGTTCATTGGCTTACCTCCCAAGAGGTAGGGCTAAAAGTCCAATAGGTAAAGTAAACTACTGGCCTGAGATTGATGCTGATTCTCCAACTCTTTTAGGGTTTTCTGGCTATAAAGTTGGAATGAGTTATATATACACGATCAGTGATAAAACGGGGTCTCCCATATACGGTCAAGAAGTTTTCACTCCCATTACTTATATAGAGACCCCCCCGATGGTTGTCTGTGGATTCCGAGCTTACGTACGGACAATTAATGGCTTAAAATCATTTTCTGAAGTTTGGGCAAAGAAGTTTCCAAAAGAAATTCAGAAAATTTCTCCATTCCTAAAAAATGTAGATTCAAAAGTTTCTTTAAATACAATAAAAACTTCCTTAAGTAAGATTTCCGAGTTCCGAGCACTCTTCGCTACTATACCGCTTTTATCTAGTATTTCTCAGAAGAAACCTGACATTTTTGAGGTCAAAGTTGATGGAGGAACAATAAAAGATCAGCTGAATTATCTTAAAGGCCTTTTAGGTAAAAAAGTGGAACTGTCAGAAATATTCAAGGAAGGACAGTTTGTTGATGTTATAGCAGTAACAAAGGGTAAGGGGATTCAGGGACCTGTAAAACGTTGGGGTGTTAAGAAACTTAGTCATAAATCTAATAAAAAGGTGCGAGGTGTTGGTACACTTGGAGCTTGGATGCCTCATTATGTAATGTATACGGTTCCTCGTGCTGGTCAAATGGGTTTCCATCAAAGAACTGAAAGAAATAAAAGGATTTTAAAAATTGGTCAAGATGGTGAAGCTATAACTCCAAGAGGAGGTTTTCCCCATTACGGCAAAATCAAAAAAGATTATCTGATTCTGAAAGGTAGCGTTCCAGGTTCTACAAAACGTTTATTAAAATTTCGTTATGCAAATCATCCACCCACGAATTCTCAGAAAGTTGCTCCTAAAATAATACCATCTTTGGAAATATAAAAGGAGGGAAAAGATGTTCATGAATATTCAAATTTACGATCTACTTGGAAATGTCAAGAAAACTATCGAGTTACCTAAAATCTTTGAGACCCCTCTTAGACCTGATGTGATAAAACGAGCAGTTTTAGCTCAACAATCACATGGGATTCAACGTCAAGGTCGAGATCCCATGGCGGGAAAACGGACATCCGCAGTCTCAATGGGAACAGGACACGGTACTGCAAGACTGCCAAGAGTTAAAGGCAGTCGCTTCCCAAGAGCTCAGCAGGGAGCTTTTGCACCGAGTGCTGTTGGAGGTCGCACTACACATCCTCCGAGATCTGAGAAAAAAATTTATAAATTTATTAATAAAAAAGAGCGTCGTCTAGCTATACGTTCTGCTATCGCAGCTACAGCAAATAAAACTCAGGTAGCACATCGCGGACATGCAATTGAAGATGTCCCAATGATCCCTCTGGTCATTGTTGATAAGCTTCAAGATATAGACTATGCTGGTGAAGCTCGAACTTTCTTTAAAAATTTAGGTCTCTGGCCTGATTTAGAGAGAGTATCTAACTCAAGGAAGATTAGAGCTGGTAAAGGAAAGATGCGAGGACGAAAGAAGCGACATGGTGTTGGTCCTCTACTTGTTATCCATAAGAATGGTGGGATTAGAAAAGCAGTTGGTAACTTTCTCGGTGTTGATGTAATTGAAGTCAATTACTTAAACTCCGAAGCCTTAGCCCCTGGAACTGTTCCTGGAAGATTGACTGTTTGGACTAGCTCTGCTATTAATGATCTCAAAACTCTATTTATGTGAGATGATAAATATGATACCTAATCAAAACATTATCCTGTACTCCTTAATGACTGAAAAAGCGGTAAATTTAATCGAAAGTGAAAATAAACTTACCTTTATTGTTAATCTTAAGGCAAATAAATATAAAATAAAAAAAGCTGTTGAGGAACTTTACGACGTAAAGGTTGATAAAGTTAACCTTTTAATAACTACTAAAAGTTTAAAAAAGGCTTTTGTAAAACTAAAACCTGAAAATAAAGCTTCAGATCTTGCAATAAAACTTGGAATATTTTAATAATTACTTAAAGGATGTAAGTTTATGGGAAAAAGAATTAGAGTTCAGAGAAGAGGTCGTGGAAGCTCAACTTTTAGGTCATTACCCCATAAACGTATTAGTCCATCAAAATATTTCACACTTCATAAAACTGGAGTAAACTATCCACTCACTGCTTCTGTAAAAGAACTTTTACATGAATCTGGTAGAGGATCACCTTTAGCAAAGATAATGCTTGAAAACGGAAAAGTCTTCTACATCGTAGCCCCTGAGGGAATTTCTGTCAATCAACAAATTGAATTTGGGCCATCAGCTCATGCAGCAATCGGTAATATTCTTCCTGTGAGCCAGATTTCTCCTGGAACATTCATTTGCAATCTTGAACATCACCCGGGGGATGGGGGAAAATTCGTTAAAGCTTCAGGTACTTATGCAACTGTTGTATCTCACACTTCTAAGGGAACCCTTGTCAAACTTCCATCAAAAAAATTGACTTATATAAATGATTTATGCTTAGCAACCATTGGCATCGTATCTGGTGCTGGAAGAACTTCAAAACCATTTCTTAAAGCTGGAAACAAATCGCATTGGATGTCAGCTAAGGGACGTATGTATCCTACGACGAAAGGCGTTGCTATGAACGCTTGTGATCACCCTCATGGAGGTGGTGCTCATAAATCTCATTCATTACGACCCACAACGGTGTCGAGAAATGCTCCCCCTGGAGCGAAGGTAGGTTTGATAGCTGCGCGACAGACTGGTCGTGCTCGTTCAGTGCGTGCCAGACAACGTAGAATTTCATAATCTGCTCTCTTAGAAGAAAAATGGCTTATTCATTAAAGCAGTAAGTTTTTATCAGTCCATTTATAACAGAGAATTATAAGACGTTCTACTTTGAGGAAAGAGAGTTGACGGAAACTACGGAAACTACGGAAACTACGGAAACTACGGAAACTATTAAAGGATTGGAGGATCTCCCAGGAATCGGACCTGTAACAGCTCAAAAGTTACGTATTGCTGGGTATAATACTTCAGAATCTCTTGCCTTAGCCCCTTCCAGGGAACTGATAGATACTGCTGGACTTACTGCGGAGAAGGCGATCTCCCTCTCTTTGAAAGCAAGAGAGATACTTCAGATAAAATTTCAAACCGCTGAAGAATTACTTATACAAAGAAAGGAAATTACTCGTTTGACGACTGGAAGTAAAAATCTCGATGGAATACTCGGTGGAGGCGTCGAAAGTCGAGCTATCCTTGAATTGATTGGAGAGTTCGGTGTAGGAAAGACTCAGATTTGTCAAACACTTTGTGTCACCGTACAATTTCCACCCGAAAGGGGCGGTCTAGGTGGAAGAGTGCTGTACATTGATGCCGAAGGAACCTTCCGTCCTGAGCGAATTGTTGAAATCAGCCGTAACCAAGGAGTTGATCCAGTTGATATTCTTAAAAATATTATAGTTGCAAGAGCATTTAATAGTGATCATCAAATGTTGATTGGAGAAAAAACAGATGAACTAGTAAAGACGGAGAATCTTAAGCTCATAATAGTCGATTCTATAATTAGTCACTTTCGTGCAGAATATATTGGGCGGGGAACTCTTGCTAGTAGACAACAAAAACTGAACCGTCACCTTCATAGATTACTTAGAACAGCTGAGATTCATAACATTCCCGTTGTAATTACAAATCAAGTTGTAGCATCACCTGCAATGTTCTTTGGACCATCCACTAAACCAGCCGGCGGTCATATAATAGCTCATTTGAGCACTAATAGAGTTTTCATAAGAAAGAGCAAAAAAACTCGTCGAATAGCGAAAATAATCGATAGTTCATATCTTCCAGAAGCTGAATGCGTCTTCATAATAAGTGATAAAGGTATAGAAGACGTGTCCTGATAATATATATCCAAAAGGTTAAAAAACTTGTTAAGGAAGTAAAAATGTATGCCAAAAGAATTCATGTACCGAGGTCATACTCTAAAAGAATTGCAAGAGATGTCAATGGACAATTTCATTAAACTTTTACCCTCTAGAAGAAGACGTTCTCTTCTTCGAGTACCCCCTGAAGAACAGAGAAAATTAATGATGAAATTACGTAAGGCTAAAAAAATAATAACTAAAGATACTGAAAAGATTGTAAAGACTCACTGTCGAGATTCAATAATCCTACCAGAAATGGTGGGTATAACTATCTATGTGCATAATGGGAAAGACTTTGTACCCGTTGAAATCACACCTCAAAAAATTGGTCATTTACTCGGTGAATTTGCTATTACAAATAAAAGAGTTCGCCATGGCACTCCTGGAATAGGTGCTTCTAGGTCAAGTATGTACGTTCCTCTGAGGTAAACAGGTTGTTCCACAATTTTTATGATCACTTATGTCTTTTTATGAGTCATTTAACTTTCTAAATGCGCAAAAGGTTTAATAGATTAGGTTGCTTTTTTTCGTGCAAACATATTGGGTGAGAACATATGCCTAAATGGGGATATTCATTTAAAGAAACGGAACCTGAAATAATGGTTAAAGCTAGTGGTAGGGATATGAAGATATCCCCAAAAGCCGCAAGAGAAATTTGTGGGGCAATACGTACGATGAATTTTGAAAGAGCTAGACGTTTCCTACAAGATGTTATAGATAAGAAGAGAGCCGTTCCTTATAGACGCTACAATAAGCAGATGTCCCATAAGAAAGGGCTTGTAGGTTGGTTTTCTGGAAGGTACCCGGTTAAAGCCGCTTCAGAAATCATGAAAATATTGAATGGACTTGAAGCAAATGCTGAAGATAAGGGGCTTTATGTGGAGAATATGAAAATTGTCCATGCCGCCGCTCAAAGAGGCCGAATAATAAAAAGATATATGCCTCGAGCCTTTGGCAGATCATCACCCAAATATAATCAGCTTTGTCATGTAGAATTACTAGCAAAAGAGATTAGGTGAAATAATGTCAACTATCAGAAATCTCATAAACGATAATATTCATAGTTTAGAATTAGATGAATTCCTAGAAAAGGAGTTAGATCGAGCAGGGTATGGTGGTGTAGAAACTACAAAAACTCCCTTAGGAACTAGATTGGTAATATATGCTGCTCGGCCTGGTGTAGTAATTGGAAGGAGAGGATCGAACATTCGAGCACTTACTTTACTTTTAGAAGAAAAGTTCAATCTTCCCAACCCTCAGATAGCAATTTCGGAGATAGAGACTCCAGAACTTAATGCTCACATTATGTCTTCGCGGATAGCTGATGCTCTTCAAAGAGGTATTCACTTTAGAAGGGCTGGTTTTTGGGCTTTAAATCAGATAATGAGAGCTGGAGCTTTAGGCTGTGAAATAGTTATCAAAGGAAAACTGCGAAGTCGGAGACATAGATATGAAAAGTATAAAGAGGGGTATATTCCAAGATCTGGAGATCCAGCTTTAAAAAATACTAGGGTAGCCGTTACTTCAGTAACACTAAATCAGGGCGTATTAGGCATTAACGTTAAAATAATCCCTCCGGATGCTACTTTTCCTGAT